>ENA-UONS01001353-UONS01001353.1-human-gut-metagenome-genome-assembly--contig:-CS19-NODE-1353-length-22729-cov-10.038723_pt1 | contig 22729 bp, 19 predicted proteins | sample MGYA00242458_ERZ724005 | MGnify/ENA metagenome assembly ERZ724005
TTATAGAACCATCTATAAAAACATTTGTTTAGCTGAGGGATGAAAAATCCTCCCCAGTCTGTCCGAAAACAGTTTCCTGCTTTCCTTTTACTCTGTCATTCCAGCGTAACAAGACTTTCTCAAGGAATCGGCGAAGTGAACCAAGAAGTCAAACAAATCTATTTATTGAATATACCATCTTTCGCACTGGCTGTAGACGGCACCCCAACATAACCTCCCAAATTACAATTAGAAACCCCAATTGTCTTCGTATTCGAAAAACTAAGACCTATCCCTGCTTTATCCACATCCACGTTATCAAAAGTCACATTATAAATAGGCTTTGCCTCTGTACCTTGAAGCACCAATGCAGCTACATTCACCTTTTTGCATTTCAAATCCTTTACATAAATATCATGCACCTCAGTAAAATGATGGTTATCCATCCCCTCGCCTGCATACATGGAAGTTACATAAAAAAGATCCTCCACTTCACCAAACTCACAATTATTCACATAAATATCACGAATAAAACCTCCGCGGTCCGGATTCGTCTTGATAAAAATACCTCGTTTACAATAGCCTCCGTAAGTGCAATTCTCTACGAAAACATGCTGTATTCCCGATGACATCTCACTGCCCAACACCACACCATGAAGCCCTTTGAACTTACAGTTACGAATAATAATATTTTCCGAAGGACAACTGGTTTTCCATCCGTCATTATCCCGTCCGCATTTAATGGCCACATTGTCATCTCCATTATTAAATTCAATATTTTCAATCAGCAAATTACGGGTGTACTCAGGGTCGATGCCATCATTGTTGACCAATTTTGCATCATAACGTATGCCACGGCAGATAATATTCTCCGATTTCAGTAAATGAATACACCAGAAAGGCGCATTCGTAATAAACACATCCTCAATTGTAATATTCTTACAATCAAAGAATTGCACCAGATGCGGACGCAACCAATACCCCTCACCGAAGTTCCGTTCGGCTACCGGCACTTCTTTATGATTCATTTCACGACTAAGCTGCTGCCCTATCTTCTGCTTACTTTTCCAAGTGGCAAAAGTAGTCCCCGCATTTCCATCTATCACTCCTTTGCCGATGATGGAAACATTTTCCAACTGATATCCATAAATAAAAGGACTGTAATTCTGAAGGAAAGTTCCTTCCCAACTGGTTTTCACCAGAGGGAGATAAAAAGCCGGTTCAGATGAAAATTTCAAGGTCGCCCCTTCCTGAAGTTCCAAACATACATTACTTACAAAATGAATAGGACCATTCAAAAGATATTCCCCTGCGGGAACCACAATATGTGCTCCTCCCATATGGGCAGCACGCTTCATCGCTTTATCAAATGCAGGTTTACAATCTTTTTTCCCATCTCCTTTCGCACCAAACGAAATAAGTGAAATCTGCTTTTTCGGACGAACGGCTCCTGTAATTTGTGCTAAAATAGCATCACGTTTGGCTGTACGGAGCACATCGTCAATAGCCAAACAAGGATGAAAAGCCCATAGTGCCCATATTATCACCAATAGGCTTTTGTACTTTTGTGTTGTCATAGTCGGTAGTTGTTTTATTTATGATTTTCAGACAAGCCTGACAAAGAAAATGTTCTTTCCTTGGGGCATCCGGACCAAAAGTACAAATATATTCTGATGTAAAAGAGGAAAATATGACGAATGAGTGGGATTTTTTGTTCAGAAAAGAAGAAAGTTCCGTTTCTAAGGGATAGTAGAAATTTAACGGGAACTACTTCTTATTTTCCGGTTCATACCTTTCTTTAGATTCAGTATATACATCTTCTGCATGCAAAAAGGGTTAACATGACTTTTTAACCGGTTCAATCTTTCCGCTGCCGTGAGGTCCAAAGGACGAAGAAACTGAGAAAAAGTAATAACCCGCCATCGGAATTAAACAACAATGTATTGCATCCGTCCCTGTTGCATAAGCCTTTTCTCTTTCCAGGTTAAACCTTTTTATACGGATGTATTCTATCTCCATAGCCCTTGGAGTTATCTCCATAAGCTTTGGAGTTATCTCCAAAGGCTATGGAGTTAACTCCAAAGGCTTGCGGAGATAGAACAAGCAGGAAGAAAACCCTTAACTATCCAATGGGAAAGGTTTAGAGATATGGACAAGATCTTTTCCATAGCCCCGCTTTTAGATGAATCCTTTTTAAATATTTCCATAAAAAAAAGCTGTACCTCCGAAAGAGATACAGTTTCTTTATGTGATTCCGTTGCGATTCGAACGCAAGACCCACGCCTTAGAAGGGCTACAAGTACAATCACTTTTTATAACTGATTTACAAGCAATTATCACGCATGTCAAAAAAAACGCCGACAAACCCTTTGACAAACCCTAGATTGTCATTGGCTATCGCATTGCGATTAATATTTTAATTCACGACAAAATTAAAGAGGAAAAAGACAATATGAACGCCTTTCCCCTCTTTAATTACAGTTATTTAACCAAGCAAGAAATGTTTTCGTTATTTTTCAACTTATCAAGATATAACAGAAGTCATTTTTATATCAACATTAATGCTTCTTGTATCCCGGCTTCCAGTGCTTCCTCGTAGGTGACATATACTTTATAGCCATTCCCTTTGTTTATTTCGTTCTCCATCCAGTCGCTTTCTTCTGTTGGAACATTGAAATCACAAAAAGAAAGCTTCCATCTTTTTCCAATAACAGGTTCTACATATACATACACACCTCTTATTTCACGCAGCCATTTCTGGGCGATGGATTGAGTAGGACAAGAATAGAATGATTTAGGAAGATCATTATTGGTTCGATATACGGTTTCCATTAGCTTGCCGTTATCGTTAATGATATCTTTGCAAAATTCATTAAATCCTTTCTCTTTTAGAATCTTCGCTGTTTTTAAAGTTACAAGTTCTTCGGTCATAACTATTTCTTATTTAATTCATTCAACACTTTCTGTACTAATTCATAACGTGGTAATTGCCAATCCTTCGCAATATCATCTATTTTATCGTCATAATGATTGTCGTAAACATACTGATTAAGGTTATCTATAAATCCATCATCGTCAAGTCCTTCATCGCAATCATCAAACATATCAAGTTCACAGGCTAACTTGGAACATTCACAGTGGGATACCCAGTCATCAACACGACCGTCATAAACATTGGTCTGTCTGTTGTATTTTTCTCCAACGGAAATTACTCCACCGCAAAAATTGCACCTGTGCTCTTTACGAGCGACAGGAGTTTTATCTCTTAACACTTTCATAGTTATTCTCCTTTCTTCTTTTCACATTCTTCACACTCTTCACAATGCAACTTATAAGCATGGGCAAACATTCGTAGAGTAACAGGCTCAAAGTTAAAATCCGCCTGTTTCCCTTCTATAACAACAGAAACACACAATTGTCCATCGCAAAAGTCAATATACGCTTCACCACCTCCATTTCCTTTAATGGAAAGTGTTTGTGTCTGTACGCTATTCATTATTCACCTCCTTTAATCTTTTAATTAGTGCATCAGCGCAATTAACCGCATATTTAGCGATTGCATCAGAATTACCCCCACAGTCATCTGCTACAACAGCCTTAATAATATCTTTCGCTAATTCGTACCTACGTTGTTCCCAATCAATTACTAAATTCCCAACATTCAAAAAATCAAGTTCGCATTCTCTGAAAACCATATTATCGCACACATATAGGTTATCTCCGCTATGTTGCGCGTTGATATTTACTTTGGGAATTACATCTACCAAAACTCCTGTTGATTTTATTCTTGCTTTCATTATTCCTCCTTAATTATTCGCTCATTTATAATAAACTCTCCATGAATATCAATGGGAAGCATATTGGAAACACTCGCATGATAAGTCTTACCGTCCATTGCCTTACATAGTGGATGTATTTCTTTAGGCATAGGGGCAGGACATTTTTTACAATGTCTTATCATTTCAAAATGTCTGTTTTCCTTATTGCCACAACATTCACAATGAATTGGATAGTAAAAATAAGTACGTTCCAACTGGGTTTCTTTTCCACATATTTCGCATCTGCCCCATTCTATTGAATTACACATGATTGTTCCTCCTTCTCTGTTTTAATATCTGTTACTTTACCACGACTGACAAAACAGAAACAACCCATCACATCGCATAGATATGTTTCATGCCTCATCTCACACTCATCGCATTCCTTACGCAATGAACATTTACTGCAACCAAAATTTATAGTGAACGCATCAATCATTTCATGCAGCACTCCATCAATTATTATTCCGTTTTTTACTTCCATAATTATTTTCTCCTATGCGTTTTACGGTTTTTATTCTTCTTCCTGCGTTTCGCAATCTGCTTGTTTGTACACCTATCATCTTTTGGGCGATATTTTTTCATTTTGGGTGCATCACACGGTTCTAAAGGAGAAATATCACTATATGGATTATAAATCTCATAACAAGTATTTTCATTCCAAAAAATTTCGTTCTGCATATTTTAATCTCCTTTCTCTTTAATCCGTTCAAGTACATCCTTGTTGGCTTCTAGTATATCATCAAAAGAAGGGATAGGCATCCACATGTCACACTCGTAGTCGTTCCAATCCTCAAATTCAAATCCTCCGTCTGTCGCAACGTATGGCGATCTCCCAGGTGAAACAACGATATAGCCACTAACAATCGCTCCATTTGATACCATTCTGCAAAGGACAAGCTTATTTGGCTCAGGCAACCGTTCCTTAACACTTATCCAAGGAGATTGCTTGGATTGCCATTCGGCTCCTTGAATAAAATTTATCTCTCCAAATTTTGCCAAATCTTTACCAAACAAAGTTCTGTCAACTGTCCTGTGATTAAACAGGATATTTTCCCTTGCTGCTTCTTCTACTGTCTGTTTCATATCTGTTCCGTTTTGAATTATTTTTTCCGTTGAATTTTCTTTGCCATCTGCCGCAACTGTCTGGCCTTATCTAGCGAACGTATGCCTCTACAATTGTCTTCAATTATTAAGGCCGCTTCTTTTAACAGTCTGAGCAATCGTACTGTATCTGTCTTACATATTTCCATTATTCGCTTGCTATAATGATTACCACCTTGTTCTTGATATCAAACCTGTAAACAGGTAATGGTACGGATGTTCGGACATATTCCTTATTTTCAGATTTCATATAATATCGGGAAAATTCCACAGAAGCCTGTTCTCTGTTCACCGCTATTATTGAGATATAGTTATCTTCGTCTATTTTAAAGCGATAATAATCCATGCCTGCTTGTTTTATAATATCATTGGCCTCCCTGTACCTAGATATGCTCAACCGGCTGAATGGAATTGAATGAAGTGATATCATCTGATCAATAGCTAACTTTGTACTGTCATACAGGTTTACCCCGTCTTCAGGTATTGTATAAATCTGCAAATTCAAGCTGTCGACCTGTTTATCCGCACCTATAAGAAGATTATTAATCCAACGACTGATATTGACGCCTTTTGCTTTCTGACTCTCTATCATCTGCGCTACATCCGGAGTCGGTCTAAAATTGATTATTTCTGCCATATATTAAATGTATTACGATTATTACATAACACAAATTAATATGACAACTGTAATACAATGGTTATCCAATTTCCAAAATATACACCAATTGTGTCAGTGTCAAAATAAAAAGAGGGCTGTTAAAAGCCCTCTCCTATTCACTTTCCTCCCTTGACAAGTTCCATGGGGGCATGGCAGCCCTCCTTCTCCCACTCCTTGGCAAGCATCTCACGCAATATCCTGTTCTCCTCCAGCACCATAAGAACCAGTTTCTTCATTTCCTCAATATCCTTGTTGTTCATAATAAAATTCATTTTAAATTAATTGTAACGGTTGCAAATCACAACTATTAGGGGTGTGACGAACCATCCCGCTGCCATAAGCAAGACGGGGAATACATTGGATTAATTAATAAGTAAAATTAAATCAGGATATCTTCATTAATTTGCCATCGGAAGGTTTGCCTCCGAACAAATGATTTATATACGCAAGTCCTTTCTGTGTGCATAAAACAACCATCACTACAAAACCCGGATGATTCTCACGCGGGATAGGCTTCTCTTTTATCTCAAAGTAACCAGCATCAATGTACTTCTGCTTTGGTTCGTTTCTATTGGCAAACAACACTCCTGCTTCACGCAGCTTCTTGAACAAGGTATTTCGTCCGAAAGGCAAGCCGAGGATTTTTGCCGCCTGTCCTATATCACACTTGCCTTCCATTACAAAAGCTTTGTCAGCGAAGTCGGCTTTGGACTTGAGTTTTGCGTTCTGTTTTTCAAGCTGCAGATTCTTTTCTTCCTTCTGCTCAATCTGCTTTTGCTGTTCCTCGATCTTCATTTGTTGCTGGGCGGCTAGCATTAAAGCTTCAGCAAAGGATTGTGGTACTTTCGGTTTCCCTGACTCTAACACTTCCAACCGATCTATAATCTTTTCACGGAGAACAGCATCATAACCGGAAGCGAGGATTAGACAACCTTTCGGAGTGAGATTAAAAAGAGGTCTTTCTTGATTGTTAGCATCTGTGTATGACCCCAATCCAAAATTGGATTCGGCTACTCCTTGTGATAACAGATTACGAATGTCACGCATAACATGGGCATGTTGTTTACCTGTGACCTCCGCAATTTCAAGAGAAGTCATGCCTTTTTGAACGGAAGCAATAAGTTTTACTTCGTTTCGTGAAGTATCCGTCATTGTCAGATTACTATTATTCATCTGACTTTGATTGTTGGCATTATCGAGCATGATAATATAAAAAAGGTATATTGCCCTTCCCGCTGCTCGACACATACCAACGATGCCGTGGTTCTATTACAGTTCCACACGGGGGTACAATATACCCAAATATCCTATAAGCAAACATATAAAAATGCTTGCAGTCATATTATGCAAGCATAGCCTGCATCGTTGATATTAATATGTCGAGCATCACAAAGATACGCATTTCCAATTATACGCCAAAAATTAAACAATAAAATTTCTATTAATATGGCAAAGATGAGGCTGTCACATGAAAATTCCAAGAAACACATCAACAACATACACCAATATTGTCAGTCTTCATGCCCTTCCTCTCCTTCTTCATCGGCAATTGGATCAGGCAAGTTTCTGTACCTTGCATTGAGCTGGGCTATCTTCTGCTCCGCTGAAAGATCTCGTTTTGCGTTTTCTTTAAAGTCTACGGACGAAAGAGACGGCATGGCATATTTGATAATTCGGGAAACAGCAAGCACTTTATCACTAGGATCATCAATAGCCTCTATTATCTCTCCCATACTCTCAATAAACGGAGCCAGTTGCTCCATAAGCTTGTTTCGATAATGACGGACAGTCCTATATCCTTTTTTAACTCCCCCCACCTTTGGATGTCCTATTGTAAATTTACCATTTTCATCATGAAGAGGCTTTGTGTTTTCCTTAGTGCAAAGATGCAATAATTCCGGACGGGCAAACATGGTAATCCCATTGTCAAGTTCCACGCATATATTATCGTCCGACTCAACTTTGACAACCGTGCCTTTCCATGAGGTTCCATCAAGAGCCACCTTGTCCCCTTCCTTATACAATATACTTCCGTCTTGCATTATATCAACATGATACAAATGTAACTGATTACTTTTGATATTAAATAATAAAGTGCAATTTACGATTTATGGGACTTTTATCCAGGGTTCTAGGCGGCAATAAAGCCTATAAGGAATCAATCAAAGATCTTCAAAAGGCGAAGGATCTTGAAATGAACTATTATCAGGAACAGGCTTACGCTGATCCTCTTCAGGACAGTGCGAATCAGGCGGCTCTGCGTCAAGCCAGAGAACTGCTGATGGCAAACAACAAACGGACAGCAGGAAGCGCCGCTGTAACAGGTGCTACAGATGAGAGCGTTGCCTTGCAGAAGCAGGGAACCAACCAGTCACTTGAAAATATTACGGCCGGAATAGCCTCAACCGCCACTGCCAAAAAAGATCAGGCCATGAAAAATTATCTGGATGCAAACCGATCATATACGGAGGCTATCAATAATGTGAAACAACAACAGGCCCAACAGGAATCATCGGCATTAGGAGGTCTTCTCAATACAGGTATAACGGCTGCGGCTACTGTTTTCGGTGGCCCCATAGGCGGTGCTGTAGCCAGTCAAATCACTAAAAAGAAATAGCAGGTATGGCAGTTACGGACAGATATACCAATTATCAAAAAAGAAAAGAAGCTGCCGGCATTGTCAATCCGGAGGAAGAGCGGCAGATCCATGATGAGTCTGTGGCGAGACAAGCTGAGGAAAACGCACGGGAACAGTTGCCGTTACGTCCCACGGTGGCTGTTCAAAAACCTGCGACGAGTGTGTCTACAGTCAATACCGTTCAAGAACGGGAAAATGCGGACAAGCTTCCCGTCCAGCTTCCTGGTACAGAAAAGCCGTGGCAGGAAATGAGCGCACAAGAAGCCTATGCGGCTCATCCCCAGCTGTCACCGGCCGCATACCTGTCAGGAGTGGCTTCTTATCGCAAGCAAAAAGGACAAGAGGGATTATCTTACACCGAACTTGCAGAAGCCTTGAGAGGAAGGGACCCGTTACAAAGCGAGGAGGACAGGATTAACGCCGAAAGACGTTTACGTGCCGCCGAGAGCATCAATGCTGTAGGAAGTGTTCTAGCCAATCTGGTGAATGTGGTAAGGACACGAAGAGGCAATCCGTCAATGAATCTTTCAGGAGCCGGACGTGAAGGCCAAGCACGTATTGACAGAATACGCCAATACAGGGACAATCTGTCACGTCAGAATTATCAGGACTATATCGGAGCGATCGTACGTGACAGAGCTGAACAGGCGAGAATAGATGTAGAGCAGGCTCGTCAAGACCGATGGAAGGCACAACAAGCAGCAGCAGAACGGGAATACAACTGGAACACATATAAGTTTGAAACCGAGCAGGCTGCAAAAGCGGCAGAATCCAAACGTAAGGCGGAAGAAAACGCCGCTAAACAGGCGGAAATCGAAAGACATAATAAAGCCACAGAGGGAATCAGTCTAATGAGAATAGATAATGATTCTCAAAAGCAAAATGGCAAAAAAAATAAATATCCTTCATATCGCATAAGTGGGAAAAAAGGCTTTTCCGGCAGTACAAGAGCCTATAACCTGAATAAAAATGAAGATGTCGCACTAATGTATAACGATTTGGAAAAAACATTTGGCCTTGAAGCGGATAAACGCCCCAAATCCATAAAAGGCATGAGAGATTATATTCTCTCCATTTATGGGAAACAGCAAAAAGTGGAAAGCGGAGAAGCGTTCAATCCCTCTTCAAAACCGGAAAACAAATCATGGTCATTGAAGGGGAATAATAGTTGGTCACTAAAATAACATGAATCATGCAAGATAATAATACAGCCAGAAAGAAAGTATATGACGTATTAAGGGATAAAACCGGATACTCTGACTCATATGAGGATTTTAACAAATTCATGGATGAAAATGAGGAAGCCAGAAAGAAAGTATATGACGTATTAAAGGATAAGACCGGATACTCTGACTCATATGAGGACTTTAATCAATTCATGCAACCAGTTGATTCCTCTGTACAAATACAGCAACCTAACAACACCCCTCAAACTCCAAAGTCTGATTACTTTCAAACAGGCAACGGATATGACCCTGTTTCAAGAACATATTCAGGTGGTGTCGGAACACAGGAGGAAGCGGACAGGATTTTTGATATGAGAAACTATAATCCCAGCACACGTCCCGGCTTACGTGAACAAGTGCATTCAAAAGACAACTTTCAGTTTATCCCCCCCTCCACATCGCAAATGGAGTCAGACAAAGCGGAGGTTTCAGCTAGATATCAATTTTCTCCGATAAATTTGGGAGAAAGATTGAAAGTAGATATGGACAAAGGAAAATTGGACAAACTATTTACGGTTGAAGAAGAAAGCCGCTTGGACAAGGAATATACCCCGCGTTCCATATCGTCCATGAATGATGTATATAACAACTATCGTGACAGGTTTGCCCTGACAGAAAGAGGAAGACAGCTTTCGGAAGAAATGGCCGGAATACAGAAGGAGATTCAAGACAAATATGCCAACCGGTTTCTTGCCTCAGACGAATACAGGAAGCTGTCACAACAATATAAAGGGAACGAACTTAACCAAAAAGCAAACGAAGCGTTTCAGAAGACCTACGGAGAGGTCATTAGCAAGGAATTGGAATCATATCAGGACGTATACAATAAAGAGATAACTTCACGTTACGGTACAGACATGAAGCGTGATCTTGCCGGATTTGTCAAAAAGAGCGTAGGCTCCCATCTTAGCACCCTGACCAATGAAGTAAACAAAGACCTTGATGACATAGAGGAAAAGATTACCAAACAAAAGAAAATACTAAGAAACGATTCCGGTAATGCGATGGTGAATGCCAGAATGAATACAAGGGAAGATCCTACATTAGCACAGTACCGAGGAGAAAGGACTTATCTGGAAGGGGCGAAAGACCTTATTGATGAATCGAACAATATTATAGAGGAAGCCGGGAAGAAAGGAAAAACAAACTTTTTTAGCGGTCTAGCGCGTGGTTTCGCCGATACCGCATTTGATCCCAAACAATGGACTTTAGGCATATCCGACATGATAGGCGGCATCCGTCTGAAAAATGTGGTGGAGAAAGCGGATAAAGGAGAAAAGCTCTCACCTTCTGAAGAGAAGTTGCTTGACGCCGCTGTCACCAACATGGCGGTCAACGCCTATTATTCCTCCGATTTGGGAAGAGGATACAAGGCTGGACAAACCACAGGAGCCAGTATCCCGTTCATGCTGGAATTCGCCATAAACCCGATATCGGCGGCAGGTGAGGGAATAGCCAAAAGCATTCTAAAATACGGTATGAAGAAATTCGGCGCGTCCGCCATGAAAAAAGGAATGTCAAAAATGGGGGCACGTCTTGCCGGAGACGCTTTGGCCGCAGCAGGAATGGAAGGAACAACAGGACTGGCGCGTGTCACCGCAGGAGCACAAGACAGAATGATGGGGAATATTCTGTTTGATGTTGACAAGGATGGAAACTTGACTTATGGAGGACGTGAAGGAGGAATGGATATGGGTAAAGCCATCGGCAAATCAATCGCTTCCACTTTTCTTGAGAACCAATCCGAGATGATTTTCAACGCATTCAAAGGACTGGGCAAAGGAATATGGAAGAATGTGGAAGAGACCGTTCCCGGTGGCGCAAGTGAATTCATGAAATATATAACGAACAGCAGGGCCGGTAAGCTATACAGGGAGATAAAGGACAACCCTACTTTCAAAGAAGCCGCAAAAAAAGCGCAGTTCCACGGGCTACCCGAAGAATATATGGAAGAGGTGTATAATAATCTTGCAAATGTCCCGTTAGGTGAAATGACCTTGGAAGAAGCCACAGACCTTGACAACAATATAGACACATTCCTTGGACTGGCTCCCACTTCCGTCGCTTTCGGCTTATTAGGACTTGGAAGCATGGGGGCTGAAAGGGTAAGACACCGCCAGAAGATGAATGCGGCTTTCGGAAACATGACCAAAGAACAACAGGAGAAACTGTCCGAACTGGAACGTATGTCAAAAGAACGTGGCAATGACGACATAAGGATTTTCATCAAAGAAACCATGAATGACGGTAGCCTCAACAAGGAAGAGAAAAAGGCCGAGATAGAATATGCGTTTGACATTGCGAAGAACAATGCCATGGAGGACATTGCAGGAGAGCAGACCCGTGAGGAGTCCGAAAAGCGCACGGCAGCACAAGAAGAGGGAACGGATATCTATACAACTCATGATCCAGTAGCCATGCGCACGACAGTCCTCCGTGAGGAAGTTTCCCGTGAACGCCTTTCATCCGTACTGGATGATGAAACCATAGATGCGCTTGCCGGTGCCAATGACGCCCAACGTGCGGAAATACTGGATGTCATGGACGAAGAGACCAGACGTTTGGCTACGGACTACCTACGGCAGAAAGACCGTCATGACGCAGTTGAGGACGCATTGGATGAGGCTCATGCTTCCGAATATGAACAGGCGGCTGTCAAAGTCCAGCAAATGTCTCCCCAAGGACAAGTTGTCACTATTCCGTTAGGAAGATTCGGAGATAAGGAGCACAGTTACGGAGTTGTCATAAATGGTATAGATGCCACTGGGCAACCCAGAGAAACAGGCACACTCATGGTAGTGCCATTGGAAAACGGTCCAGAAGGTCCGATATTCGCCTCATTTGATGAGAATAATGCCAAGACTGTAAGAATCAATGCAGACACAGAGATCTCAATGGTCGGACGGGATCAAGTTCTTGAACAAATGCTTGGCGCATACAACGCCGATGCCGCAATCATGGAAGCACAGCCCATATCCGCAGGACAGACATTCAGCATAGCGGATAATAATGGCACAATGACCGGCATTTCTGTTGTTGGTCAGGATACAATGGGCAATTGGTCCGTACTCATGGAAGGAAGTCGGGAGCCGGTTTCTGTCAGCGATGAACAACTCCGGGCCATGAAAGACAATGTGGACAAAGCCGGAATACGGACTGAATACGCACAAGAGGATGAAAATAGAAGACAGGAAGAGTTAATTCGGAAATTCAGTCCGGAAGTACTTGCATTACAACCCGAAAAAGGTGACAAGATATATACAGGAGGCAAAGAGATAGTACTTGATGAGGAAGTTCCCGGCGGATGGTCCGGGAAGATCATAGACAACAACGGTAATGAAACAGGTTCCGTACTCGTGACAGAAGAGCAATATTTCAAATACAAACAGTCGCTATTTGACGCACAAAGAAAAGATGATGCGGAAGCGGCTCCGGAAATCGGCGCCTCCTATATCACTCCAGAAGGAGAAAGTATGACCATTATCGGTTTTGATGAGGAAATCGGAGGTATGTTTGTCGTTCCAACCGATGAGTACAATGAGGTCAAAAGCGATGAGGTATCAATGAATATATTGGAAAATGAAGCATACCAGTTAGGTGCGGTTCCCGTCCAAGAGTACACCGATTGGGTGAAAAAATCCAAGAGTTCAACAAATGAAACCGCTCCTGAAGGAAAAGAGATGGGAAACCAACCATTGCAGGAAAGCACAGAGAGTCCGACTTACGAAAAATCCGAACTGGACAAACTTATATCCTCCTTTCCTAAAAAGAAGGACGGAAGCATTGATTATGAATTTCTGACGCCACAGCAGTCATTCCAATACACAAATCTGACAGAATCACTTGAAACCGCTCTGGATGACTTGAGAAAGGATATAGAGGCGAGTGATGCACAGATAGCTAAATTGAATGAATCCCTGTCATCCGCCACACGGGGAAAAAGAAATGAGATAAGGGACGCTATTAGAGAAGCAAAAGCGGAGAATGAAGAAATAAAGAATTTCTACAACTCTGTCATACCCATAACAGAAACTAATAATAACCAAACAAATGGAATATCAGAAAGCAGTAAGACTGGCACGAATGGAAATGACACAAATGAGCCCGTACCAGTTTCAGAAACAAGCGAACAAGGCAAAGAAAGAGGAACTGAGAAGAGACCCGAAGCTAAGGGAACAGGTGAAGAACGCATGGGACCAGAGGGAATTCCGGACACTGGCAGGAAAAATAGTATTCAGAAGCCTGCTGCGAAAATATCTGAGTCAATAACGGATACGGAGCTTCCGGAAAATCCTCTTGTTCAGGAAATTCTGTCACGTACCGAGCCGGAAACTTTGGAAGAGCTTGCATCCTTGGTACTGGGAAAATCCCTGTTCCTGCAAATGACAGGAGAAAGAAGTGTCAGAAACATGACTGGCTTAAGTCACAAAGACCTGACGCCATTTCTTTCCATCTTCAGAAAAAAAGAGAAGGGGGGTATGACCGTAGAAGAAGCCGGAGACAGACTGATAAGCATCGCCCATGAAAGTTATCCGGCAATAGTGGCGAAAGAAGGACTGGAAAATGACAATACCGGCATGGCCGGCACAAACGCGATCCTATCCGTTCTACAACAAAGCCGAACTTTTGGTGATATCAGCAATATGATAAGAAACAACAGAACCACAGAAGCGCAACGCGCCATAGATGCGGAAAAAGAATATGAGGATGAACTAAAAGAACAATTCTACCAAGAACAATACCACATGTCTCCGGATGAATATGAAGCATGGGTTAATGATGAGGCCTTTTCTGAATCAAATGTCTATTCGAATGAAGAAAAGTCTGAATTTTATAATACATTTGCCGATAAAATAATAAAGCAACAAGAATATGACAACAGAAGAGAGAATCCAACTGACGAAGGAATCGGAACGCGTAAAAGCGATGAGCAAGGAGGAATATTTGGCATACGCGAAAGAGGCGATGCGGTTCTGCAAGGAGAAAAACCTGTTCATGCCGTCGGAACTGAAGGATATCAAGGAAAATCCGGACAAATGGAAGGACAGACTGATGAAGGACTGCATCCTCAGAATGACAATGTACAAGATAACACATCCACAAACAAACTCCTAGACCATATCGCGGAAGCACGCGAAATGGTCGACACCTCTCCTACTGAAGCGCAGAAGGAAGCCGGGAACTATAAGAAAGGTCACATTAAACTTGATGGATATGATATTACCATAGAAAATCCGAAAGGATCCGTCCGTAGCGGAAAGGATGCCAACGGACAGGAATGGAGCATTACCATGAACAACGACTACGGCTATATCCGTGGCACGAAAGCCGTGGACGGTGACCATATAGACATCTTCCTGTCAGACAATCCGTCCGAAGGAAATGTGTTTGTAGTAGACCAGCTCAATGAAAAGGGTGAATTTGACGAAAGTAAGGTAATGTACGGTTTTCCGTCTATGGATGAAGCACGTTCCTCTTATCTTGCAAACTATTCTCCCGGTTGGGAGAACCGAATAAGTACCATTACAGAAGTAACGAAGGATGAGTTCTATAAATGGATTGATTCTTCTGTAAAAAAGACAAAGCCGTTCTCTGAATACAAGAGCGTGAATCCTGTGCAACTTGCACCTTCCATAGAATCCGCCAATGCGGACAGAATGAAGGACATAGAAACAAGACTGGCCGAAATAGAGGACAGGAAGATAGAACTGGAGGATATTCTGGTAGAAGCCGGAAATGACTCCGTTGAGAGAGACGCTGTTTTCTCCGAGCAACAGGAACTGAACCAGGAACAGCAGGAACTTGAAGCCGAATATTCCGGCTTACGCGCAATGAATGACGAAAGCAATGAGATACTTACTTCCGAAGGCAGTGACATCCGGTTTCGCGAGGTTGGAAATGAGGAAATAAGTTCTTTCGCCAACAAGCACAACCTTGATGAAGCCGATGTAAAAAAGTACGCACAATCCATGAAAATGAAAAATCTGGGTGGCGCAAGTTATGCTTTCAAATCAATCAGCAGAAATGTGCGTCTCCAGAACTCCAACCTGTCATTAGGGCAATTCGTAAAAGTTTTTTCTCCGATCAAAAAAGAGCTGTATGAAAAGTTCGGTGATGTGGATGCCTTGAGAGATGAATACGTGCAAGAGGAAATGAAAGCCCGTAACATGATGGAAGCCGCCCGTAAACGTGCGGAGGAAGAAGCCGAATCGGAAAAGAAGCGTCTAAAGGAATTTGAACTGATGACGGATGAAGAGATGGATGAGGCCTATTTCAAGGCTATGGAAGAAAATAATGAAGCCCGTATGCGTGACATCATACACGAATCCGCACGAAGAAACGGTTATGTTTCCGCCGATGAATTCAGAATGGCACACCGCGCCCCCTCTTATGATGAGGAAGGTATTGATAAAAACATGGTTGACATTGCCGCAAACAAAGATCAGATACGCGAATCCTTAAATGAGCAGCTTCGCATGAACAGGGATCAATACAAAAATGAAAGTGCCGCCGCAATCAATGAAGCATTGTCTGCCATTGACAAAGGAGAAAAACCGACCGTTACCATCTATCGTGCCGTTCCAAAATCATTGAAAGAAGGAAAGGTAAGAAACGGTGACTGGGTTTCCCTGTCTGAATCCTATGTAAAAGTTCATGGAGAACATGCCTTAAACGGCAATTACAGAATTATGAAGGAAGAAGTACCAGCCGAAAATCTATATTGGGACGGAAATGATATCAACGAATGGGGATATGATGACAGGAGCGATTACCGCTACAAGAATACAAAAAACAACCGAAAACTGAATGACCTGATAACCCGTGACGACAAAGGTAATATTATTCCTCCTTCCAAGCGATTCAATGCAAGAAAAGCGGATGTAAGATATCGTTTTATTGGAGAGAAAGGCGCATCCCAACTGGATAAGGCAGAGGAAGCAACTACCCGCCTTGATAACCTGAATGTGGCACGAGAGATGGAATCCGCTTTCAATACGAAGAAAGAGCGCATTGAGAAGCTGCGGAAGAGTGAGCCGATAGAGATTACGGGTAAAGAGATAGAACCGAGCGATGACTTGAAACAGTACAAAAAAAATGCGTTGGAATATGGAAAGTCATTACGTGGAGAATATATCAATAAAGATACGGGAGCTATTATCTCTGTGACAGGAGGCAATAGTCGGGGAGGTATTCGTGAAATATTGCAGCATGATTATAAGGATGTAGAACATCTGCAATCTATCGCAGCCGTACCTCAGATTATTGAAAACTCCGTCTTCATTGAAGAACTTGCCAACGAAGATTTGGAGAAATATCCCGGTGTAAAATCATTCTCTTATTATGTATGTGGATTGAAAATAGCCGGTGTTGACTATACTGTGAAAGCTGTTATCGCCAATCAAAACAATGGAGAACGGTATTATGACCACAAACTGACTAACATAGAGAAAGGCAAATTACTATCCATTGCCCCAACAATACAAAAAGCTGGAATAGATGGTAACTCGCCTTTATCTGATGTCAAAGATAAGCGTTTGCTTTCGATTCTCCAAACAAATGAAAAAGAAAATGCTAGGAAAATCAAGCAGGCTACAGGTTGGGAACGTGGGGCTGACGGAAAATGGAGATATGAAGTGGAGGATTTCGAGATTGATCCGAAAGGACTTGCGCGAAAAAACAGACTTTGGTCCAACCTGTCATGGGGCAAAGAGTATGATGCGCTAAGCGACAAACTGTTTGATGGAGTAGAGCTGACGGAAGAAGAAGCAGCCCGTTTTGATGAATTATCAGAAAAGGCAGAAGAACTTCGCGCCACATACGAAGCGAACGACGTGCATTATCTTGACGATTATGTGAAGGATGAGAATTTGTTTAAGACTTATCCGGAGTTGAAGCAGATACGCGTGGAGATATACAACGCCCCTACAAGCAATACGGGAGCGACTTATTATGGAAGCCAAAACTTGATACGTGTGAATGAGTTTGTTCTAGACAGGGCGGATTTCCGTAGTATCTTAGCGCATGAGGTACAGCATGCCGTACAATCAATTGAAGGATTCGCTCGTGGTGGAAACAGTATGACTTATAGAAAATACCTTGACGCATTAAAAGAAAAGCGCGATGCCTGGTCCATGATTGAAGAGTTTGCTGACAAGCGTGAGGAACTTGGAGAAGACGCTTCACAGATGGATGTTTATAATGCTTTGGTAAATGAATATCACTCAGATGGATTCGAGTTTGGGGATGGCTTTATCCCCAGCCGTAATGCTTTTGATAAGGGATTCAATCTTTGGGTGCGAGGTTATGATAAAGAAGGATATGAGGATGCTTATAATGAGTATCAATCTCTTATTGAAAAATTTGGACTTGGTGGAGAAAACGACAGATACAATGAACTATCAGGTGAAGTTGAAGCACGTAATGTACAATCCCGTATGAATATGACACCTGAGAAACGCCGCAATACTCTTGCTTCGGAAACGGAAGATGTAGCACGAGAAGACCAGATATTTATAAACGACGCTTTGGAGGCTTATGCTTCTGTGTCTGCTCCCATGAATACAGCAGTGAATGAACTTTCTGAGTCTCTTCATACACCTATAGAAAAAATCACTTCCGAAGACCAGCTACCACAAGGCGAGGCGCGCAGACGTATCGAATCAGGAGCCAATATCAAAGGATGGTACTCACCAAAGGAGAACAAGGTATATCTATATATGCCAAACACAACATCCGTGGAGGACGCACAGGCGACTATATTCCATGAGGTGGTGGCACATAAGGGATTGCGTGAGCTGTTCGGAAAGGACTTCGATACCTTCCTTGACAATGTATACAACAATGCCGCACCATCAATCAGACAGGCCATCAACCGGATGGCGGAAAATGAGAACATATCCATCCGTACAGCAACTGAAGAATATATGGCAGACCTGTCCGAACGCGGACCGGCTACCTTTGCGGAGCAGTCCTTGTGGACACGAATCAAAGCCTTCTTTATAGACATGCTCCGTAAAGCGAAAGTGAATCTGGGATTTGAACTGACGGACAATGAGCTGAGATACATCCTTTATGAAAGCCACAACAGACTGAAACAGTCAAACTATCCTGTTGATGTGGCAAAGGAAACCGTCATGCGTTCAAAACTGGGAATTGGTGAGTTCTCAGGCAGTTCACGTACCATCCCGTCTGTTCCTCAGGGAGAGACCTTGTTCCGTATTCCAGGAAAGGAAGAAAAGAAGGAGATTATTAAAAATCTGAAAGAAGAGATACGGGAATTGAAAAAGCAATTGGATCAGGCACGAAAAGGAAATAAAGAGGAATACGAGACTGCGTCAAGAGCCATGCTTTCCTTTATAGATCAAAGACTGACCAAGGAAGCGGGAGAAGAAATGGGGCCACATATGATAAAGTCACTGATTGCCCAAGTAAACAAGGCCGCATCAACAAATAAACTCAAGGAACCACTAAATCTTGTTGAAAAGTTGATAAACTATGCCCAATATGACAGTTCGGTGAAAAGGATGCAAAAAATGATAAAAACGAAGCTTTCCGGGCAGGATACAAGAGGCGTATCAAAAGGGATAGTTGTTGATGAGGCTACCAGACGTGTGTTTGACAGTATACGATCCGCTTACAAAGACCTGTTGCTAACAAGCGCTGACAGTGAACTCCGTGCCGTAAGAAGCGAAATTGTAAAACTGGGAAAACTCATAAAATCTGAGACATCCCCTGAAAGCATCACCATACTTACCGGTCAGCAGAATGAAATGAAAAGCCGAAGGGATAATCTATTAAAAGAAAGAGCCGAACTGCTGAAAACTAAAGAACTTGAATCCGTTGAAGAGATACGGAAGCGCCGGGAAGAGCTAGAGAATGCCATGGATGAAGCGGCGGAAGGAACAGGTGTGTTCACACAGACTATGGCCGATGAGTATGATTCTCTTTCCATACGCGAACTATTGGCCGAATCCAGAAAAATGAAACGAGATCTGGACAAACTGGAGGGCGATCTTGTGACCACCAGAAGAGCCGCCTACAACAACAAGGGTGAAGCACGAAAGTTTTATCTGCAGGAGGCTGAGAAAATAGCTGCACAGATACCCGTAGCGCAGGAAGAGTTAATAAGGATAACCGATAATGTGTACAATGAATTGAAAGAACTTGTTGATACCGGGAAAAGCCGCCTTGCCATGCTGAACAAGGAAAAAGCCGCGCACCGGGGAAGAATTATCAGCATGGGAATAAATGCCGTAAAAGATAAAAGAATAAAAGGTATAAACGAGAAAGAAACAAATATGGAAAAAACTGTGTCCATATTGCAAAGCATCGGTGACTTTATCGCCTATCCCATGTATAGTTTCGATTATCTGCTGAAAGCCATAGACAGGAACCACGCCATAGGAAAAGGCCCCTTATACGATTATTTCATGAAAAGCAGTCATGGAGTGGTGGAAGCCAACGATAGGATATATTTGGGGGTAAAGGCTTACAACAAAGAACTGGAAGAAAAAATAAAGGAACTGTTCGGAAAATCAATGGAAAATGTATTCAGGGATTCTCAAAAATCAGAAAAAAGGATTCACAAACAATATATGTACGACAGCAATTACCATAAGGAGGGCGACCTGTATGAGGCAAACCTAAACAAAGGGCAGGCGTTCTATGTATGGCTCACATGGAGACAGCCGGACGGAAAGATGAAGCTAGAGGCGGACGGATGGACGGAAGACAGCATGACCGAGATAGAATCCTTTATAGGCGATAAATACATGAAACTCGGAGAATGGATCACAGACGACTTCTTTCCAAGGCTACGAGAAGAAAGGTACAATCCGGTCCATGTAAGAATGACGGGAACCAGCATGGCTTCACGGGAGAATTATTTCCCTATGGTCATAGCCAAATCCGAAATCCGTGAAAAGGGGGAGCTGGGAGAAACAATCATCGGTATGCCAAGCACAATAACCGGAAACATAATCAACCGTACGATAAATACCCTGAAGGTGGACACTAGCAGAAACGCTTTTGATCTGATGCTAAAATACGGAAGAGATATGGAAACTTGGGCGGCAACGGCTGAGCTGCGCCAGGATCTTAATTTCCTGCGGGGAAGCAAGGCTTTCAAGAACTATATGGAGGCGAACCATAAAGGAATGTTTGATATCTTCATGAGAGCGGCGGAGGTGGCCGTACGGAGTTTCAACGACAAGCAGAAACAAGACTCGCTCAACAACGGACTAAACAAGATACTAAGGTATTGGGCAGGTTCCAATATCGCATTCAGACTCAACACCGCAATGAAGCAGGTGCTCTCCTATCCGGCATTTTCCGCATACAGCGGAAATCCGGGGTATCAGGCTGATTTGTTCAAATACATATTCACCCCGGCAGGAAACATGAAATGGGCGAAGGAGTATCTTCCTTCTTTTGAAGAACGGGTTGATACGGGAAATATGGGGATCGAAGCATTAAAGGATGAAAATGCATTCAAAAACAAGCTGGAGAAACTTACCAATGCAGGCATGTATCCCAACAAGCTTATTGATGCGCTGACATGTGCGGCCGGAGCGAGAGCCGTTTACAATTTTGAATATAAACGTGTGCAAAAAAGAGGTCTGGGCAATGAGGAAGCCGCCAATTTAGCCAAATACAACGCTGAAATAGCATTCAATGAAAGCCAGCAGAGTTCCAGCCCGGAAATGATGTCCCCCATGCAGGCAAGCGGCAATGTGTTCTACAAGGCGCTGACCACTTACCAAAGCAGCAACATAGGATACCAGCGGATGGGTATTGAGGGGCTTCTTGAAATGGCACGAGCAAAAAGGATATACAATCTGAACATTGAATCCGGAATGAATAAAGACGAAGCCCAAAGAACAATGATGGGCAGCTATCTTACCGGGCTGAGGAAAGCCACCTTCGGACTATTTGTAATGGGAGGCTTGTGGGCGGCAGGAGGATATGGTATTGCAGGAATCACAGCACCACTCATATCCAATATCTACGCCATATTCGGATACGGGGACGGGGATGAGGATTTATGGTTCACTGATGAACAATTGAAAAGCATATTTTTATCTGCTGCTTTAAGTTCCTTGGGAGGAACTTCCATTGGACAGTTTGTCAACGCCATATCACAAGGGAACAAATATGATCCTCTCTCATTCATTACAGAGATGTCAAATCTGATAAGCGAGGCGGTAAAAGACGGATTCAACCTGAATGTACAAAGGGAGCTGGCCGCCAAATTAGGGAAATTTGCCGGATTAAATGTAGAGACACTGGAAAACATTTATCTGGGAGCCGAATCCGCCATAAGGGAAGGACGCCCCGACCTTGTAGATTTTATGTTCCTAATCAACCTTCCCAAATCCCAACGAAAGGAAATGGCCGAGAAACTATACAAGGATATGGGACCTTATGAATATCTGAACAAGATGTATGAGGCTGGAAAACTGTTTAATGACTACAGAAAGAAACTGCCCTATTCAGACGGAACATCTAAAAGGAAAGACTCTGAAATAAAAAAGAAATACATCATCAACAACCTCAACGAAAAAGAGAAGGAAACTTTGAAAAATGAAAAAGAGTTCCTAAAACTCAAAAGAAAATATGACGAAGCCGAAGATAAAAAAGAATGGTTGGAAGAACATCCGGAATACCCAGATATGGAAAAAAAATACAAGAAACAGACTATCACTAAAAAAGTGAAAAAAGAAGTTGAAAAGGTGTATAGACAATAAAACGATAACATTAAAGGGTTACCAATAATGATAACCCTTTAATGTTTACTTATTTCTCCTGCTGTTCCAGCATTCTAGCAAAATTTATTGTCGGCAAGATAACAGGTTGCATTCCAGAAAGAGATGTCAATGTAGATATATATGCCCTAAAGTAGGGGAACAAAATGGCTGGCGCATTCGAATTTACAAAACTAGTTTTATTCTCTTCAGATATTTCAGAATCAAATTCAAACAAAGCTACCATGTTTGCACTGATTTTGAAATTGTTCGTTTCATCAGAAACACCAATATACATATTTATCCTATAAATATTATTTTCCTCTATATCACCTTTTCTCTCGATCTCTATTGACATTTTAGACAGAGGTTTATCAGGATCAAATTCTATACTAGCCTTATTTATCTTATATTCCTTTAAACGGAAACTTGCTACTTTTTCTGCCATAATCACGCTGCTAACAAATCTATAGTGTCAATATTTAAAAAAGAATCCATCTCACCAAAATCTAAATCTATACAATAAAGCAAATTGCCACTATCCACAATCGGAATATTGTCAA
>ENA-UONS01001364-UONS01001364.1-human-gut-metagenome-genome-assembly--contig:-CS19-NODE-1364-length-22631-cov-5.353207_pt1 | contig 22631 bp, 18 predicted proteins | sample MGYA00242458_ERZ724005 | MGnify/ENA metagenome assembly ERZ724005
ATTGTTTCCAGTCTTAACTTCTGTCGGATACAAGTATATTTTAGGTTCAGCACCATTCATATTCAGACCAATAAATAACAAGTCATCACTGGTCGGTCCCTTTTCAAATCCAAGGTTTTTAGCAGACAGAACACCTTCATCTTTAGATAATCCTGCTCCACCTGATACTCTGAGCATCTCCTCCAAAGAAACTGGAACCCACAAAATATCACTATGCTTCAAAAATGCCAACATAAATTTAATTGCAGCAACAATGCTAATTTTCTCGCGACTAAACGTTGAGTCCTTATTAGTTTTCTTCGACGACACTAATCTTAAAAGCCAATCGCCATTAACTGCATTAAATAAATTTATGATTTTATGAACATCATCGACGTCCGCATTTACACCCTTTGTCTTCAGATATTCTTGAATCACCTGTGAATACTGCTGGGATTTATGTGTAACAGTTATAGCATCATATCCACTACTTGAAGTATATTGATCACTGTAATGAATAATCAGAAGATCACTATTAGCTTCCTTTTCACTAAAGAAATCCAAATCCACTTTAGGATCAACAAATACCACCCAGTTCGAATTCTTGTAGATGTAATCCATCTTATTCTCAGCTTTTTCATCTATCTGAGTAGAAATACTAGTACCTGCATAATAAGGATTACCTGACTTCTCAACCTGCATCAACGAGTTATATCTCATTGCTAATTCTATTAGTTTATTCGTTTCTGCATACTTTCCGCCAAATCCAGTTCTATATTTATGTCCATATTTACTTGATGGAATGCCAGACAAAATTCCTCCAAGAGAAGCTCCCGTTTCAATCTGACTCATTGTTGCTGTCTCTGAAGTAATTTCTGATTCCATCTCATAGAACGAAATATGCGAATAAGCATATTCTTTTCCATTATCTTTGTGGAAATAGCACTCTATATTTTTAGATAAGATACCTTCTAAACTATTCATGGATGTGCCATTTTCAACAGATAATTTTAATTCTTCCAAATACGATTTAAGAACATTGTATTCTTTAATATTAGTAAATACATTTTCATTCACATCATTTCCGTAAATATGAATCTCGAACCTTACCAGTTTATCAATATCAGCATTTTTGTTTATTGCGTGAATAAAGAACTGAGCAATGCCAACAAATACTTCACTGCAATCGCCCATATTAATAAGATTAATTCTTATTGTTCTGTTATTTATATCATCAAATATGTATCTAAAGTGTGATATAAATTCCGAGATTTTCTCCTCTACGAGCTTTGGTACATATCTACGGCTACCTCTATATTTTTTATTTTCCACCGGAGCATAGTACTTCCACTCTTGAGAAAACAGCTGATCGGAAACTTTATATATCTTCTTATTCCTTTGAATATATGGAAGCAAATTCACTGAATTTAATCTATCAATGACAATATCACTTGCATATTCCATTCCTTGCTCATTTAATAGAGTCAGTTGATACATAACGTTCAATGGATGGAAAGGAGTAAGTAAGATTTCGTCATTGCTTTTTCCAACAGCAATTGTTCCAAGATACAATGCATCTTCCTGTTCTGTTGATAAATTAGATCCATCTTGAAGATCTACGTAGCACTCCTCAAAAGCAGCAACATATTCCTGCGCAGCTACATAAATATCCTCCTCTCCCAGGTATACCAATGTTGGAATTGTGTTTTTACTTCTTAATAAATCAATGTAATTTGAGTATGCGTTCAAGAGTTTTCCTGAAAGTTTCAGGTTGCGTGCTTCCAGCTTTACTGAATCAGATTGGTAAAAATTTCTACATGAACAACAAACATATTTGTGCTCAACAATCATACTCTCAACTCGTAACTCTCTTAACAAATTCGCCTTTGCAAAGTACTCCTGTGAATCACTTAAAATGGCTCCATCATCATACTGAAAACTCTTTTTTGAAGAAAGTTTGTCCCTAAGAATCTTTCTACCTATGATCTCAACACTCTTTGATTCATCCGGATAGAGAACAAAAGGAATAACTAGTCCAGCAAAATTGATATCAATCTTTATTCCACTTCCAAAATTTGCCAGTTCTTCTTCCGTAGAGCAAATAATTAGTCTTTGGCCGATGCTGCAGTTGTACACTTCATTATCTTCAAGACCTAAAGATACAACATCTGCACCATTAGGATTAAACACTAATGTAGTTCCAACCCCCGCAAGTTTTACTCTGCTGTTCTTTCGATTCTTTTTCAATTCCAAACTAAAGCTATGCTTAAGTGTTGAATACATATATTCAGCAGATATTTCTGCAATGCAAATTTTGAACACATACTTGATATCATTTGAAACATCATGAATTGACACTTCATGGAACGAAACACCAGCATCATCAAATTCAAAAGTTATGTTCTTTCCTTCCTTAATAAATTCCGCATCATCTTTTGCTATTCCATTATTAGGAATCTTTGCATTACAAGCTATCTGCAAATATATCTTGTTATAGTGATTAGGATTAAAAATGAATAAATTCTTTGTCCTCTTCTTTGCCGTTTGAGAACCTTCATTTCTAATAATAAACTCTTTATCTAGTGCAATAACGTTTAATGGTAGATCTCCATATACACTAATATCTTCATTTTCAATCTTTAGAGGATTTTCCATTTTCGCTTGCTTTTTTTGCATTGCATCAAGCAACTCCGCATATGTAAAAAATCTGCTCCAATCATCTTGGTGTTCTTTTTGAGTTTTTTCAATTCGAACAATAAAAGATTCCTCAAAATCCTTCGATAGAGTTACTTCCAAGTCACCAAAGCGAATGCCACGATCAATCTTCTCAAACAAAGCATTATTCTCTTTGATTAACTTGTCTATCTGCGTACTTCCATAGTTCTGGTATTCTGTCTTTCCATCAATCGGGAACAATCTAAAGCCCGCAAAGCTTCTATCATCAATCTTTCCGCTACTCATAATCGCAAGAAGATCGCTATACTCATAAATAGATGCCTTGTCACTAAAGACATCACTATCTCTTCGATTCAACTCAAATCTTAGGATTCTTTTTTCAGTATCTGTAAGCTGAGTGCTTCCATCAACCATCTCTCGGATTTCTCTCATTAGTTCATCTGCATGAAATGGCATTCCACTTGCAGACAAATCTCTGGATCCACTTTTAGCACTATCAATTAGATTTGCCGAAATCATTAGTAATGGAATCTGCTTCTCATTTGCAACATTTCTTAGCGTTGCACACAAAAAGTCATTCGTCATCCCATCAATCTGTGCGGCTATGATTACTTCATCATCCATCACTTTTAATGTAAATGTCTTGTATTCATAACCATCTCGACAAAGATAAGAAAATTCTCCCAAAGATGAATTATTCTCAGCTAAAGTTCTCAATGCATTTGAGACCTTAACAACCATTTCCTCGTCATCAAGTTTTAAACAAAAGCTCTCTCCTTTTAAAAGTGCACCTTCTGATGCAGCAGTCTGGAAATAACTATTAATCTTTTTTGCAATAAAATCATAAAATTCGTTTAACATACTGAGCATCTCCACTATCACTCTTCTTATCAATCAGGTTCAACTTTGTAAAGAATTCTTGGAGATATTCTTTCGATGAATTATCTAAATAAATACCTCTGAATTCATACTCTTTATACAAATCATTTAGTCGTATTTTTTCTTCATTTCGAAGCGATATTTTTGTAAGGAAAATAATATCTCGCTCCGTCAAATTAAGAACCAAGCCGGATTTCTTTCTATTTTTTACCCAACGATATTTACAAAACTCACTGAATTTTTCGTTGTAAAATTGATTAGCTCTCTTTCTTTCTGTATTTAAGAACTGAGCTTCAACACATTTGAATAAGTGTCTAATCGCTTTTTCTGTTTCAGTATTCGTAGCTTCGTAATATTCAACTTCATCAAATCGCTTGTAATCACCGACATAGGAACAATACACTTCTTCCGCTTTTTTTATCTCTTCAGCAATTTGATGATCTTCGTTTGGGAACTGTTCCAGATATTCTCTAAAGGCTATATAATCCCATTTTGTATCCGTATCAGTTTGATTGATTATCTCTAATGTGATTGCATGACTAAACATATGGTTAATACTTGCTTGTAATCTATCCCATCCTGAAGAACAGCACATTCTGTTTTTACTAACTTTTTCCCAGTCAAGCGCATAATAAAATTCTACTGTATCATCTCTCTTCCCATCACAGAATCGATCCAATGATATACAAGTCTGAGATACATAATAGAAATAGTACACGGAAAATAAATTAGAAAAATCCTCAAGTGAAGTCATTCCTGTATTTAGCATAAATCGAAAATCATCTCTGAATTTCTTTTGAATATCTGCCCTAATGCTAAAATATGGTTCTTTTTCTTCTGACTCTGAAATTTTCTTATTTTCCATTGTCTGAATAACCATGTCTTCCAATACATTAAAATGATATTGGCTCTTTGCTGTTTCTACTGCTTCATGATCCTCTTCTGAAACACCTAACACAGAGTATAAAAAGTGTGCCAAGTTCTCTGCACTCTTATTATTTGAAACAGTCTGATAGGGATATAGACCTAAATTGTTCGCGACAAAATCATTTCCGACAAAGAATAGACTTTGAAGCATATCCTTAAAATAGTCTATATCTTCATCATCAATTTCTACTTCCTCAAGTATCGCTTCGGATAGTGAATCAAAATCAACTGGCTCAGTTTTCTTTCCCTGAATTTCTCTAAAAAATGCACTAACTATATCCTCAAGATTCATTACAATTGGAGCCTGAGTCTTTCCACTTGCTTTATAAGGGAATAATTTAAAAGCACCATCTGGTTTATGAGTGAGTCTCATGGAATCAGCAGATTTTTCTTCAGTAGATTTTGCATTAAAGCTTGTAATAAATTTTTCTTCGCTAAATGAATATCCCATTACTTCACCACCTTAAACTTATAACCAAATTTGCCTTGCGAAATAACTGCTTTCTTACCATCATAAGACACTATTGATAATGACTCTGTGAGTGATCCTGTCTGCAGAATTCTATTTACAAAGCTGATAAAGTCAGCATGATTATTTCTATCATCAGCAGTCTGTATATAACCTTTATTCAACTTATAAACTAATTCGTACAATGAATAATCTATATCAAGTGTTATTACTTCATCATTATCATCAATAAATGCCACTGTGATTGTCGGCACAAATCTAAACAATTCCTCTGTATTCTCCGGATGAGGAATATGGTCAAGACTCGCATCAAATTTTACTTTTTCATACAAAGTAAAGCCTTTGTGCCTATCATCAAGACACAGATTATCATCTTGATCTTTTCCACACCATTGCGTCACACCGCCTTCAATAATTCCATAAAGAGGGCCAAGTTTTTTCCCTTTTCCTGCATTGTACAGATATAAATTCCGAACAAATTCCTGATATACAATATCCGGATCTTCCTGTTTTTCAATTGCATTGATTCTGACAACCAAATTGAACAGCTGTGAGCGTAATACTTTATCGCTATTTAACTTCTGCAACATATTAGGATCAACCAATATTCCACTAAATGGTACAGTTTTTAAGTCCTCTTTAATCTCCTTAGATATATCTGAACTTACATAATATGATATTGCAATTTCATCAGCTTTCTCTGAACGTGAAAGTAATGGATCATATTTTCGTACCATGTTCATAAGAACTGTTACATCGTTAGAATCAAAAATAAGCGATGGTGTAAGTTGCTTCATATATTCTTTTAGGAATGATGCATCATCTATCAATTTCTGAAATTTGCTATAACTAAAATTGTTTGAAACTAAGATGTCATATATGAAGTTTAGTATTTCTCTTGTTGTCAAAACCATCTTATCTTTAACGACAGTCTTTACCAAAAGATTCGCAACAAATCGTTGTCTACTCTTTTGCATCATGAACTCATAGTTCGTTCTCACTGGACATTTTTTTGATAACGGACATGAAGAACAATCATTCTCATACGAGGCAAAAAATTTATTTCCCTCGTTATTCCCAAAAACTTTATCCAAAATATCTTCTATATAGCCTGCATGAGCTCCTTGCTCTGTCAACGAATACATATGGTAATCAGAAAAACTTACATGTTGGAAATGGCTTCGAGAATCATACCCATTATCATTAACCTTTGATGTAAGAATGTTACATTTCTCAACATATGTTTTTAAATTCCAATAGAACTCACCATACTCAGATTCAATAAAATTACTTAATACGCCTAGGTTTATCGCTAAAATTATGTTCTTTCCAGGTAATTCAAGATTTACATCCCTAAAAGAATCAAGTAGTTCATTCAATGTCTCTATTGCAGTTTTTGAAGGAGAATTACTTTCTGTTGCATCGTTGTAAATTGTGTATCCTTCAAGTAAATTCTCAACATCCGAGTTCTTCAGATATGAAAGCAAATGTGACTTTCCATCTCCAGCACTTCCGCAAAGAAGAATTAAGCTCTTTTTTCCAGAAGCATTAACCTTACGCAAAATCTCTTTTAAGTCTTCTTCAGCAGTTCTTGTAACATGCATATATACCTTAAACGAATCAAAGCTCTCTACATTATCTATGGAATCGCTCGATGATTTTCTAAGCCTATTCAGTTCATTTATAAATTTACAACTTCCCATAGTCTTACTCACCCTTCTCCTTTATATACTTTCCGGTTTTTACTCTTGCATCTTCAGGTTTTTGAGCATCACTTGGAATCAACCAGGTCTTCCCTTTTTTGATAACTCCATCAATTCTTCCCTCTGCGCAGAGCACCCCAATTCTTCTTGATGAAATCCCCCATCTCTCTGATAATTCTACAGTTGTTAAGTATTCCATAATTTATCTCTTTCTTCTTGAAAAACAATACAATAAATCACTTTATATTATATTCATTTATCGGAATAAAGTCAATTTCTTTTCGCAACAAGTTGGCCGTAACAAGTTAGCAAGCAGTGCCCTCGTACGTACACGAGCGCGGTTTGCTTGTTGGAGGCACATCCCCAATCCCCTTAGAATGACATCCCTGATGTCAAGCTGCGCCCTCACTTTGTGAGTGCTGGTACATTTCCGCTCCGGCGTAAATTATAAAAAAGAGGGCAACCATCATTTCTCATTTTGATGATTGCCCGTAAGGTCATCTCTGCTGCTGTCGTTTCTTTTTCAGATCTTCCTCTGCGTCCCAGCTCTGCTGGGCAGCATAGAAGGATTCCACATTCTGCTTCGCTATCTGATAATCCCGCATCTCTTTTTTTATTTTCTTGTATTCGCTGTAGGCTTCCTTTTTCTCAGAAAGCAGTCGTGCAAATTCTTCATTCAGGTCCTTTACCTTCGGAATCTTTCCACCCGGAAGTTTAGAAAATGCTTCCTTAGCTGCTTTATGAAGAAGGATTTCGTCCCGGTGTGCCTCGTAAAATTTCTTACTGTATCCTGATTTTCGATAGGCAATGTAGGTGTCCCTGGTCTTGGAATAGTTGATGATATGCGTTTTCAAAACTTTATTCTCTGCCATTTTGGTTTCCGCATCCTTGATGATTTTCATCAGTTCATGATATCTGGCAGCACTTTCTTCTACCAGGGCATCCAGAGTTTCTTTGTCGTGAATATCATGCTGCTGCAAAAATAAAATGGATTCCGCAAACTGTTTCACATTATATTTCTTTGCCCAGCGCACATATCCGCCATTCTTTCCCTGTGCCATCTTTTCCTGAATATCTACCACCAGATCAAACTTCCGCTTCTCCTGTTTTGGTTCTTGCTGGTCCGGTATTTTTTCATTTCTTTCAGGAGGTTCTTTCTCCCCGGCAATCACTTTTTTCAGATTTTCTTCTGTAAAGTCTTCTCCCAAAGAACGAAAACGGATAAAACGCTTCTGTTCTTTTCCGCAGACTGCGGTATGCTTGCCACGTTTGATTTCATATCCTTCTGTCTGCAAAAGTTTCAGGAGTTCTTCAAAATCTGCCGGCTTCTGCTCCAGACATTTCAGAATATCTTCCCGGATGACATCCCTCATGCTTACTCGTTCCGGGTACTTCGTTCTCTTCTGTCTTTCACTTGGTTTTGCCTTTGGGATAATGGAAAGGCCATGCTCCAGACAGATAATGTCGCTGAGTCTCTGCAGCGCAATTCCCGAAAACCAGAAATCCCGGAACTTCCGGTCACACTCCAGATTAGTGGAATTGAAAATGATATGATTGTGAATATGCGCCCGGTCTACATGGGTTGCCACGATAAAAGCGTGCTTCCCTTTGGTGAATCTCATACCGGTTTCATACCCAACCTCATTTGCTTCCTCCGGTGTAATCTCTCCGGGCTTGAAGGACTGGCGGATCTGATAGGCAATGACATCTCCTTTTGGCTGCCTCCATGTCTTATGCAGATATTCTTTTTTTGCCTGGGCAAATTCCAGATCAACAAGCTCCGGATTGCATTGATAGGAAGAGATATATTTTCCCTCTTCCGTCTTCTCTCCGTTCATAGCGTAATCCGTTCTGTCTTTCAGACACTGCATCACACTCCGCCCTTTGTTCTGATGCATTGCTATCAGTTTTGTTGCCGCCATCCTCTCGCCTGCCTTACATAATTGCTGTCAGCCTGTCCAGCACTTTTCTCATTTCCTGCAAAATCTCTTTCTGGTTTGTTTTCAGTTCTTCAATATCTTCCCGGTAAATGCTGCCTGTCTCATTGGCTTTCTTCGCATACTGGTTTAGGTTATTTCCTGAAATCTGCAAAAGACGGAGAATCTCTTTCAAGTCAGAAAGATCCATTACGATGATAAATCCATGAAGCGCCATCCGGATCAGATAGGCGGTGAGGCTGGAAATGCCAGCCTCCTCCATGCGCTCATGAATCTTTTCAAGCTCATCAGCCGTCACTCTCAGCTCAATTCGTTTTGATCTCTCTACCATCCGGTAATCTCCCTTTCAAAACAGCATCCCGGTACCGGCTTTCTTTCCGGCTCAGGCACCGGAACCGGTATCTGTCTGCTCTGCTCCCTTAGTTTTTCCAGTACGGATTTCTTATCATCCTGAACAATTTCAGGTGTGCCGGCTGCCGGCTCCACTTTCACATTGTTGATGACACCATCAAAGCTGTTGTCATTCTGCTCCACCATATCCTCAATGCCACGCATGGGATTTCTGCTGATGGACGGTCCGGCTCCTGATGCCTCCTCCGGACTGCTGCCGCCCATATCCTCAGAAACTTCTGTCTCATACTCTCCATGGACTTCGTCCCATTTCTTAATTTTTCTTGTCTTTGCTTTTTCCATTCTTTGCTTCTCCCTTCTTATCAAAATTCAGCCGGAACACCGCTCTCCGGTTTTCATCAACCGTCATTACTACGGTGGTATCATAGGTCTTTCCCGTCTTCTGCGACTTACAGCCTTTCAGTTCCACCCTTCCTTCATGCAGAAGCTTTGTGGCAGTCTGCTTCGTCATCCTTTTTCCAAGCGCCTCAAAGAAACGGTTCTGTTTCCAGAGTGCAAAGCCGCATCCCCGGTCCTCACAGAAATATCCTTTCTGCTTTTCCACCACATGCCTGCCACAGCAGGGACAGGTTCCGATTTCCTCCAGCGCCGGATGTATGAGCACTTCGGCATCCTCAATGATCTTGTAATTCTTCACAAGGCTGGTGATCATCTCTTCAATCTCCGTCATAAAAGAACAATCTTCATAAGAGCCCTTTTCCACATCAAGAAGCTTCTGCTCCCACTCTGCTGTCATGGATGGAGACTGGATCTGTTCCGGCATGACCGTGATCAGCGCTGTCCCCTTGTGAGTCGGAACCAGGTACTTTGTCTTCTTATTGCCCTTTCTTTCCACAAATCCAATGCGCACAAGCTTCTCAATGGTAGCTGCTCTGGTCGCTGACGTACCAATTCCTTTTCTTTCTGCCTCGTCAGGCATCTCATCTGCTCCGGCACGCTCCATTGCAGAAAGAAGGCTGTCCTCTGTAAAATGTTTCTTTGGTGTGGTCTGTCCCTCTTCCATCTTTGGATTCTGTACCGGATATGATTTCCCATTCGTCAGGGCTGCAATATGTGCCAGCATATCAGCATTCTCACTCTTGTCTTCCTTTTCATTTTCAGAATCTGTGCTGCTTCCCATAATCCAGTCCTGAATATCTCTCCATCCTTTTTCCCTGATATTTTTTGATTTTGCTTTGAATACCGTATCTGCACAGGTAAATTCCACATCCACTTCATATCTCACTGCCGGATCACCGAGGGCCGATAACAGTCTGGCCGCAATCAGGCTTAACACCTTCTGCTCCCCGGATGGAAGCTCACCAAAATCCACATCTGCCACATTCACAGTAGGGATGATTGCATGGTGGTCACTGACCTTCTTATTGTCGATTACCTGTTTTTCATGGACCGGTACAGGCCTGGTATATCCAAACTTCTCCGCCATCTTCTTTGCCAGGTTCGGGATCATATCTTCCATATCCTCTGTGAGAAATCTGCTGTCCGTTCTTGGATAGGTAACCAGTTTCTTTTCATAAAGGCTCTGGGTGTAATCAAGTGTCTGCTGTGCTGTAAATCCCAGAAATCGGTTTGCATCTCTCTGCAATGCAGTCAGGCTGTAAAGTTGTGGTGCCTTTTCCTTCTTATCCACCGGATCAATCTTTGTAACCTGTGCCGTCTTCTGTTCTTTCAGAATAGCAAGGATCTTCTCTGCATCCTCTTTCTTCCCGAATCGTTCTGACATTGCAGTAATTCCACCGCATGCAATGGAAAGTCTGTAAATAGGCTCGGGCCTGAATCCATCAATCTCGGCTTCCCTCTGTACGATCATGGCAAGTGTTGGTGTCATGACTCTTCCTACATTAAGCGTCTGGCCATAAAGAGTAGAAAACAGTCTGGTGGCATTCATCCCCACAATCCAGTCTGCCCGCTCCCTGCAGAGCGCCGCCATATAAAGATCATCGTATTCTCTTCCGTCTTTCAGATTAGAAAAGCCATTCGAGATTGCCTGGTCTTCCATAGATGAAATCCACAAGCGCTCGAATGGCTTTTTGCATTTTGCCTGATGATATACCAGACGGAAGATCAGCTCTCCCTCCCTGCCGGCATCGGTTGCTTCCACAAGCTCTGCTACATCATCCCGCTCCATTAACTTTTTCAGAATTCCAAACTGCTTTCTGGTCGCATCTGCAACCTGGTAATTCCATGTCTTAGGCAGAATAGGAAGATCCTCATATCTCCACTTTTCATACCTTTCATCGTAGGACTCCGGGGATGCCAGCTCCACCAGATGTCCCACACACCAGCTGACCAGATACCCATTTCCTTCCAGATATCCGTCCTCTCTTTTCTCTGCACCGATTACCTTTGCAATGGACTGTGCCACCGAAGGCTTCTCGGCAATCACTAATTTTTTTGTCATTCACATTCTCCTTATCTTCCTGTTGAACCAAAAGCTCTGGTTCCTCTTTCCTTCCATTCCTCAAAGGTAAACTCCGGAATCAGGACCGGCATGATCACAAGCTGTCCAATCTTATCTCCTGCTTTGATTTCATATTCTGCACTACCCACATTGGATATGATCGCATGAACTTCTCCCGTGTAGCCGGAATCAATGGGCGGTAGCTCACACACAATACCCTGTGAACTCAAACCACTCCTTGGAAAGATGTATCCGGCGAATCCGTCCGGAATCCTAAGACCAAATCCCAGAGGCATTTTACTGATCTGCCCCGGATGGAGCACTTCATCCCTGGGACTGAAAACATCCGCTCCGGCATCATTGGCATGTGCCCTCTCCGGTCTTCTGCCACCAAAATCAATCAACTGTATCTTCATCCGCTTCTCCTTCCTCCAACATCATGTTCTTTCCCAGCTTTGGAAAATCCACCCGGATAATCTCTGTGGGGGACATGCTCTGTGGAATACTTCTGCCACAGGTCATTTTTCCTTCCTCACATCCGCCATTCATACAAAACGGCCCACAGTCGGAAAATAGTTCCGCATTCTGATCGACCAGCTGCTCCCAAATTTTCAGCATGACATACCTTGTTTCCTTGGTATTTCTTCTGCATACTCTCTGATGGATCATGTGCTTCCACTGATACGGAGTGGCGCTGATTAAAAGAATATTTCGCATTCCCTGCGGGGCGCAGTATCCGGCAGAGTCATTATCAATACCGGACTGAATCAGTTCCTGATAATTCTTCATGGATTTCCTGCACTGTTCCAGATAATCTGCTTCCTGCCTGGTATCCAGAAGGTCATAAGGAATCACAAAATCCTCCACTCCGGAATAATCGCTGTACTGCAGGCTGGCAGACATATACTTCACTTCATTCTGGTGCCTGGTAATCTGCGCCAGAAACCTTCTGGATGCTCCCACAATGACAACATTGATAATCCCAAACTTCTGAATAGTCGGATGGGGCAGCTTCACAAGGTTTGCCACCGTGGATCTTAGGTACGGCTTTTCATAAAGCTCCATAAAATCATTCAGGCAGGAAATCTGATGCCCTCTCTGAGTCAGCCTTGCCGCACATACCATCAGTTTTTCTGCCTGATCAATGGATTCCGGATTCAGTATTTTTACTTCAATCTTCCTCATGCATTTCCTCCTCTACAAGTGCCCGGAGAATCAGAAGATAATTGATGCTGTCGGTGATTTTCTCCTCCCACTGCTCCTTCGGATAGCTTCTGTCATCCGTGCACATATCCGATACAGAAATCAGATGCTTTGACAGCATCCCCATGAGAGCAGTCTTCGGTGTGGAATTCATCACGACTGCTGCTTTCTTAAAATGTGCCAGCCGGTCTGCATTGTTTCCCCTGGCTGCCTTCGGTGCATACTCGCTTCCCTTTGCAGTCAGCAGCAATTTACACCGTTCTGTCTGGCTGACCACTACATCATTGAATTCTTTTTGCGTCATGTCCTTTCCTCCTTCGTTTTTGTTGTCCTGCTTTTCCTCGGTGCCTTTTCTGCTTTTTCAGCGTTTTCCTTGATCCTAGACTTTACCGAAGTTCGTTTCTTTGTTTCCGAACGCTTCTTTTCCAGATTCCCAAGTGCCTTGTCTACCACTGCCTGCAACTCTGGGTTTGGCACTTTCTCCTTTGGTTCCGGCACCACCGGTATAAATCCCTTATCCTCTGCCGCCGCAGTAATCTTCTCCATCAGTTCCTGGACAAAGGGATTTTTTGCTTTTGATTCTTCCTTTGTCTGGTCTTTTTCAGCTGTCAGCACTTCCATTTTCTGGTCAATCTGGGAAATGAATTCTGCTGCGGTCTGCCGGATCTTGTCCAGTGAGCTTTTTAACTCCGGGGTCTCCTTTCCCTCGGACCAGCCCGCCACATAAGAAAAGGAATAGTCGGAAGTATTGATGCCGTAATGCTGGCATACTACATACGCCACGCTTTCGGCTTCTACCTCTTTCCCATTCCTTGATACGTCATCTGTTGCTTTGACAGCATCTTTGTCATGCAACTTCTGGTGCGCCATTTCGTGAAGTATGGTCTTAATCGTCTGAACCTCACTCATTCCATCCTGGACTGCGATTCTTTTGTCTTCCTGATGGTAATATCCCTTTGCACTGCCATCGATCTGCTCAAAAGTGATCGGAACCGGACTGATTTCCTGTAATGCCTGCAAGAACTTGGGATATCCTTCAATGCTTCCGATCAGCTCATCCGGTCCTATGGATGGCAGTTCCTTTCCGTCTGTCTGCGCCACATCAAAAGTTTTGACCACCTTAAAGGCACGGATGGTTACTTCCACTTTCTCTGTTACCGGCTCCCCGTCTGCATCCAGTACCGGTCTGCCTCTGTCATCCAGCTTGGTCTGTTCCCGCTCAATCTTGTAGGATGCCGGGGCAAGAATACTGATGCCCTTCTCTCCCTTTTTCACATAGCGCCCCATTTCTTTCCATCCGGTAAAGCTCTGACAGAGGCTCGCATCCGGTCTCTGCATCATGATCAGGATGGAATTGTTTACGGAATATCTGGGAAACTTTGCCATCGTATCCAGAAACTGCTTATACTTATCACTCTGGAATACTTCCAGAACACCCTTTTCCAGCTGGTCAGTAACTGCTTTCAGCTGATCGGCCTGTTTTTCCCTGGATTCAATAAACTGTATCTTTTTCTGTATCCCATCCGGGATATCTCCAATGATTTCCGCCTCCGGGTTTACATGGATCAGCTCCGCTATCAGCTTCTGTGCATTCCAGTCCTTCCCAATCTCAGGCACATAGGATAATGCTTCCATGTCAAACCGCCTGCCACTAAAGATATCAATCTCACTGAACAGCTCCGGTGAGTCTTCATTTGTCACACGCACCCCTATTGCCGGGATGCCATGCATACGGTCCGGTGGAATACTGTTAAAAATCTCCATCGCTTCCTTTACCGTTTTGATGCCGGTATGTTCTTCCCCCATCGAATGAAATTCGCTGCATTCCGAAACGGTAAGCGTTGCTGCCATCTTTGCTTCCTTTACTGCTGTATTTTCTGCCACTTTTAATCCCTCCAATTCAATATCATTCAGATCCTTAGTCAGAGTCAGGGAAGAAAGAGGCATACGGTCCTTCTGATGAAAGGAATAATACTCTTTCCCCGGTCCCACTATCACATGATCCAGAAACCTGACTCCAATCAGGTCACTAAGCTGTTTTATCCTGTCCGTAAGGGCAATATCGAACTCACTTGGACTTAGCTTTCCTGACGGATGGTTATGCACGAGCATGATAGAGGCTGCATTTGACAGGATCGTGCTTTTCAAGATTTCTCTTGGATGTGCTATTGACTGGTCAAGTGCTCCCATGCTGACCACATTCATATTGATAGGTCTTCCATCTGACTGTAGATTCACGATGGCAACGACTTCCCGGTCATAGTCCTTCAGCATGTCTGCCATGACCTTAACAGCTGCTTCTGGTCCATCCAGTGGTGTATCACTTAAAAGAGGTGGCATATCCACCATACGGATAGCCACCTGATTTAACTTGTATACTCTCTTTTCTTCCGGTTCCTTAGTTCTGACAGAATCATAAAACCCTGTACCCGGACGAATCCCGCTAATGTTCATCCGTGCTTCCTTCTGCAACCGGAATGGTCATGGCAAATTCCTTATCCCTTAATCTTTTCAGCCTTGTCAGTACAGATTCCTTCGTGGAAGTCTTTTCTTTTCTGGCGCTGATATGTTGTATCCCCTTCATGTATCCAATATACCTGCTTTTCTTAGCCATTTAACGTTCTCCTCTCTGCTTGAATTTTTCCTTTTTTCTTGGTACTTTTGCAGTTTCCTTTTTTTTCTCCTTAAGGCCGGCTATCACGGACTCCTTTGCATCTGTAACTTCCATCCTCTTCCGGATATTTGCAATCTCTGCCCTTGTGAGTGGTTGTCTCACAATGTTCTCATGAAACATTCCGACCGGAAGCCAGGTAACATCCTTTCCAGCCAGCATCTGTTCTAATATGAACTTCATGTGAGTAACAGAAAACTTTGGATTCATAAAATAATCCAGATTCACATCTGCTTCTGCTGCCTCATAGATTACTTTTCTCTGTCCCGGTTTGAACTCCTCATATGCTCTGCCGGCATCTTCCATCGCATCCTCCACTCTGACAGAAGCTACAGATTTTATGACATAATCTTCTTCGATAAAGCCCTTGTTATAATTATCAATCGCATCCTGAAAACGCCTATGCTTTTCTTCTGAAGTTAACCGGCTAAATTCTTCCTCTTCCATAGGTTCCTCCCATCAGACAGGGACAGCCACATGACTGCCCCATGCCTGCAATGCTATTCTTCATCAGAATCATCCTCCACATCGGAATCGTTATCCTCGTCGCTTTCCGGTTCAGAATCTTCCTCAATATCCAAATCTGTCAGATAATCCTCATCGTCTTCATCGTCAAAGTAGTCTGCATCCGGATCCGGTGCGTTATCTTTCTTTTTTCCTTTATTGGACTTGATATACAGAAAACCTCCGATACCGCCTAATGCCAGAATAAGAATCACTCCCATGATTCCGGTCACATTTGTGCTTTTCTCTTCTGTTTCCGGATTGGCCTCCTCTTCCCCGGGTTCCTCCGTAACTTTCTCAGTTGCAGTTTCCGGTTCGTTGGCCTGTTCTTCGCTTTCGGTCATTCCCTGTGATGCCATATAGGCTTCTACCTCTTCATCTTCCATTAATGCCAGAAGATCCGATTCATCCACCAGGTTCAGGAAATGCACGGTCTCTGTTCCCTTGTCATCCCGGTCAATGATGATATAAAAGAAGTTCCCTGATTTTGTGGTCACTGTAATAAACTGTTTGCCACCGGCTTCAAAGGAGCCATAGTCATCTACCAGATTCATATTGCCATCGGGAGTAAGAGGACCATAAGTTTCCTCCTCCGGTTCCTCGGCGGTTTCTTCTCCCTCACAGCAATGGTAATCATAGATACATACCTCGCAGTCCTCATTGATGCAGTCCTCCGTGCATTTTTCTTCACAGATGCATTCTGCTTCCTTACCCTGTGCGAATACCGGCAATGGCGCAAATCCCACCATAGCAGTCATTCCAACAAGCACACCTGATACACATTTCTTCATCATCTTAGTTATCTTCATCCTGATCATCCTCCTCATTCTCATCAAACAGGTTTTCTTCATCCTTTGCCGTCTCATCTCCGGCATTACCCGTGGTTACAGGTTCAGGCATTTTTACCTGACCACTTAACAATTCCTGCAGCTTTCCACTACCGGCAAGCTGTAAGAACTGTGCCAGCTGCTCCGGGGATAAATTGTAAGACGCTACATCGCTCACAATCTGCTGGTTCTCCTCTTCCTTAAGCTTTGCCTGCAACTGCTTTACCTTTTTCTCCGCTTCATCTCTTTTTGTGATTGCTTTTTGCAGATCTTCGCGGAGCTTGTCTAATTTTGCATACATATTATTTCCTCCATTTAAAAAGCGCCCCCGAAAGAGCGCATTCGTTTGTATTATTGAATCCTGCCATAGCAGTAAGCATGTGCCCGCCAGTAAGCTGTATCATAAGAAGCATACTGGATTGGGTTTCCGCAATGAATCATAATCTTATTTACCGGATCTACTACGATTCCCACATGGGAAGCACCGGAGGTATTGTAGGTCCCCTGGAAAAATACCAGGTCTCCCGGCTTCACATCGGAAGCCGCCACCCTTGCAGTCGCATTCTTCCATCCGTTGGCTGTCAGCCTTCCATAGTTCCATCCGTTTCCGCAGTTATTTATGACATAGCTCACAAATCCGGAACAGTCGAAGCTTGTGCCTGGCGAAGAGCCTCCCCATACATACGGATAACCGAGATACTTTTCTGCCTCATTCAGCATTTTTGCAAACTGCTGGTCTGTCAGATATTCTCCCGGAACCGCATAATTCTCATATTCCTCCGATACTCCCGGATTGGCATACACATTATCCCCAAAGATGTCCGGCTTGTTTCCCCTTGTTTCAAGAAGAATCATATACCGCTGCATCTGGTCTTCCGTAAGGTTTAAGGCATTCACTGCCGCTGTAATTCCATGATTGGTCAGCGTTGTATTGAGAATATAATAGTCATATTCCACCTCAACCTCATACTCATAAGACTCGTAATGCCCAACCGGAATGCCATTGACTACTCCATCAGATACCCACCGCTGTCCAGTTCTGGTTTCTGTTCTCGTCCTTGTCTCCACCACTTCCGTCATCGTCAGCGTGTACTGGCAGTCAAAAATGGTCTGTAACATGGACTGAACCTGGGAAGGTGTGTAATTCTCATAAAGCACCGTAAGCAGGGCCGCCAGCTCAAAAGGATTGTGGGAAATCTCCGCAAGGGAATAGTTGTACTCGTCATATCCCGGATGGTCTGTTTCGATATGGTCTATGGTATCCTGTAAATCAGCTTCAAGCCCTGCATAATCCGCCTCCACCTCTAAAATATCCGCATCTTCCGCTGTAAAAGAAGTTGTGATTGTGGTAGTGTTCACTCCGCCGGCCATCATGGAACAGGATGATAAGGCACCGGATACTACCAGAACAACAATCAGTATCAGGACTGCAAATACAAGCAGTAATGGATGATCCTCAAAGAATTCCCGAATCCATTCTGCAAGCCTTCCCATCAGGTCTTCCGCCTTGTCCGTAAATTTCCTGCCGATGCTTCCTATGCCATTTGCGGCCTCAGCTGCCTGTTTCTTTGCCGCTGCCTCTGCGAATTCCTTCTGCATCAGCTTCTTTCTGGCAGACTTAACTGTTGCGGACATGGTGCTTTCACCTGCCTCGCCGGCTTCTTTTGCTCCCTTTGCTCCCTGTACCGCATCCAGATGGTCATTTCTGGAATGAAGTTTCTTTCCATAATTACTTCTCTTAATGTCCTGTGCATAGTTCCTTGCCTCTGCGCTTCCGGCCATTGCCAGTCCCATTGCCTGATCCAGCGCCTCTGTTCCCACATTATCATCCTCATTGCGGATTCCGGCTTTCCGAATCGTTTCTGCCGCTGCTGTTTCCCTGTAGATTCTCTTCCGCCCCTGCTTTTTTACCCTGCGAAGCTTCTTTTCCTCTTCTTTTGTCAGACTGTTGTCCTTCTTTCCGTAGCGCAGCTTCTTGCGATAGCTTTCACCGGCAGATGTCTCATTTTTAAGCTTATCTGCATGCTTTTTCGCTGTGGTTCTGTTCTCCGGTTCCACCCGCTTTTTTCCGGTGGACTTCTCCACCTTCTCCCTGGTATATTTTTCTTCATTCATGCATATCAACCTTTCCGAAGAAACAGCCGCTTACGCAGACTGTTCCTTCTTTGCTTCTGTTACCTCTGACAATCTGGTTGTCATGATACGGTAAAGTTCCGTATTTGCAGGGAAGCGGTCCACAAATGGCAGAATGACATTTCCGTAGAATAAAAGCCCTTCGCCTTCTCCCGAATGTGTCACATACGAAAGCTGGTGAGGGCTGATATTTAACTGTTTTGCAAGAATCTGCCGGTCTCCAACTGCCTGGTTCAGCATGTAAATAAAATCAGAGTTCTCGAAGATATTTTCCACTTCCTTGGATGCCAGAAGATCCTTCACGTTCTGGGTGATTCCGGTCGGAATTCCTCCCCATTTTCTGAACCGCTTCCAGATTTCCACGGTATAGGCTGCCGTCTGGTCTTCCCTAAGGAGAAGATGCATCTCATCCATATAATATCTGGTGGATCTGCCCTGGCTTCTGTTCTCCGTCACTCTTCCCCATACCTGATCCTGCACCACGAGCATTCCAATCTTCTTAAGCTGCTTGCCCAGATCCTTGATGTCATAACAGACAAGGCGGTTCGTAAGCTCTACATTGGTTCTGTGGTTAAAGACATTTAGGGAACCGGACACATAGATTTCAAGGGCTGTTGCCACGTGCTTTGCTTCCGGCTCATCCTGCTTTAAGAGTGCCTGATACAGATCGCCAAGAATCGGCATATTCTCCGGTCCCGGATTCTCAAAATACTTCTGGTAAATCTGACGGATGCATCTGTCGATGACCGTTTTCTCCACGGGCTTAAGTCCATCCTTATTGCCTACGATCAGCTCACAAAGTGACAAGATAAAATCCGCCTTAAGGGCAATCGGGTTGTCATCATCAGAATAGTTCATATTGATATCCATTGGATTGATATACTGGTCAGAAGTCGGGCTGATCTTGATGACCTGTCCTCCGAACCTTGCCACCAGAGGAGAATACTCTGACTCCGGATCCGAAATGATGATGTCATCATCCGTTACAAGAAAAGCATTTGCAATTTCCCTCTTTGCGCTGAAGGACTTGCCGGATCCCGGTGTACCAAGTATCAGGGCATTGGGATTCTTAAGCTTCTTCCGGTCTACCATGATCATATTGTTGGAAAGAGCATTCAGTCCATAATACAGCGCTTCCTTTCCGGTCTGGAACAGCTCCTGTGTGGTAAACGGAACAAATATCGCCGTGCTGGAAGTGGTCATTCCCCTCTGGATCTCAATCAGGTTATTGGCAAGCGGCAGCGTGCTCATAAGCCCCTGCTCCTGTTGGTAATCCAGTCTGACCAGATTGCAGTTATGCTTCTGGGAAATGGATGCTGCCTGAAAGACATTGTTTTCAAGCTCCTGTTTTGTCCTTCCGGTATTCATGACCAGAAATGTCAGAAGAAACATTCTCTCATTCTGTGACTGCAGCTCCTTTAAGAGTGCCTTGGCATCCTTTCCATAGGTTGCAAGATCCGAAGGGATGATATCCATGTCATAACCGGCCCTTACTGCTTTCTTCTGTTCCTCAATCTTGGATCTGTCAAGCTCCGTGATGGTATGCTTGATGGTTTTGATTGCCTCATTCTGGTCTACCGACTTGATATGCATGGTCACAATCTGGCTGGACTCCATGGAAAGGAAATCTGCAAGCAGCCTGTCGCTGATATCCGACGCATCAATGGATAAAAAGCTCATGCACCCATACATCTCTCCGATCTGAAAATATCTTCCGGTTGGAAATGCAAAACTGCTCGGAGCTATGAAATCTTTTACGGAAAGGCCGGAGCCTGCCAGATACTTCCAGTCAAAACGGAACTTTGCATCATCCCCCATATGAAACTGTCTGTGCATCAGCTCCAGTCGTTCGCTACCGTTCAGGCTCTTTGCCTGGACGCCCAGTCTCTTGAAGTTATTGAGGATATCCGTCTCTATATGCGTAAGTCTCGGCTTTGCTGTCTTCATGGATTCTGCATGAATTCCGAAGGTCAGGTACTTTGTCTTGGTAAGACCGTTGTTGCCTGCCTCCATCTGATGCAGGAGCACTTCCGAATACTCATCCCTTACATCATCAAATCCATCCTGTTTATGTTCGATGGCAATGCTTTTCTCAAAATCGGAAACATCCGTAGCCATGTTATTGAACGATAACTGAAAATTGATAGAACTGTCGAAAAAGTTCAGGAAAGAACACCATTCCTCAAAGATCTCCGTCTTATCCTCCTGCTGTGCCAGCTGATAGTTGATATCCTGAAACTGGATTGTCTTTGTATAGTAATCAAGTCCCACCCTGCAGATACCATCCGGAAACATCCTGTCAAATGGAATACTCTGCTGTGCCGTTCTTGGTGTGCCATCATTTTTCTGTGCCTTTTTTACGACTTCCCTTACAGCTTTCTGTTCGTCTCTGGTCAGTCCTTCCGGCATGGTGAACTTTCTGTTTTCCTGATCTTTCTTTTTGCGAAAATCGAACAATGTTTTCTACCTCCTTTTCTGCTTTCGCCTGCCGCAAAAGCGCGTCATAATAATTGTCCGTCATATACGGACGTATCTTCGGACTCTTGAAGATTGCCTGTATCATGTGGTTCAAAATGACCTCTAACGGCTGACCGTTTTTCTCATACATGGCAAAGAAAAAAAATGGCATCATAATAACCATCATTCCCATGACTGCCGTATTGACTTTTACCACTGTTTTGAGCAGAAAGAATGACGGTACCCCAATGAGTGCCGCCAGTCCAAAACAGATCAGCTGTCTTTTTGTCAGATTGAACATCACCTTGCTTTTCACTTTTGTCAGGTCCCTCGGGACACTGATATAAGATGCTGCCATAATCTTCCTCCTTAATGCTTAATGAGCGTGAAGTATGCTCTTTGCTACTGCCCCGGTCTTAAACAGGGTAAAGGCCAACAGGATTGTAAAACCCATTACCTTCCATAACGAGGCAATGATATCTGTGCTAAATGCTACTGACTGGATCAGGACTGCATAGATTCCCACACATACCATGATCAGAAATCCCTGAAATCCAAGTGCAAACAGACTTCTCAAATAGTTCTGTCCCATCATGCTCTGCTCCTTATTTCCAAAGGTTGCAAACGGAATCGGTGCAAGGCTGACCATCAGATAGATTTCCACCATACGTCCATTGATGATGACAAAAATGATTGCCGCCAGCACATACATAAGGAACTGCACGATAAACGACTGCAAAAATATTCCAAGCAGGGTTCCCAGTTCCATTGCTTCCAGCGTAGACTGCATCGTCAAAAGGGTATTGGCATCAATTGCGGTGCTTCCCTGAATGATACCCCCGGCCTGGCTAACAACACTCTGCGATACATCAAACACGGCCATTGTGATGTCAAAGGTGTGCGTGATCAGCTCTACAGCTACAAAAGTCTTGAAAATCCATTTCCAGATGAACCATGTCTCAAAGCTTGCCAGATTGTTGTAACTGATAATCAGCTGTATCAGTTCATAGCAGGCTATAAAGGTCAAAATGATTCCCGCAATCGGCATGATCACGGATTCCGAAAGATTCCTGACCATATTGAATACCGCCGGGAGAAAACTGCTCGGGGTCTGTCCTACTTCTGATGCAATCTGCCCCACCTGGTCATTCACAGAGGAAAATGTGTTGGTGAGATTATTCATGATTCCTGATACAAGCACTCCTTTCAGCCAGTCAGTAATCTGCTGAATTATGCTGTTCAATTATTTCCTCCTTTCCTTCGGGACAGGGAATCTCCCTGCCCCAAAAACAAAATCCGATTTAGAACAAACCGGAAAGCAGAGGTACAAGAGTGGTACCGATAAGTGCTACACCGCCTCCGGCCATCAGCTGCTTCATTCCCTGGGACTTTGCACCGGGATTGTCGTTTCCGTATCCTTCCATAAGGTTGATTGCACCCCAGATTCCAAGACC
>ENA-UONS01001395-UONS01001395.1-human-gut-metagenome-genome-assembly--contig:-CS19-NODE-1395-length-22275-cov-4.619442_pt1 | contig 22275 bp, 20 predicted proteins | sample MGYA00242458_ERZ724005 | MGnify/ENA metagenome assembly ERZ724005
ACTCGAGGTTTTCTTCACGGCCGAGGATTTCGAAGAGGTCGAGGTAATTCACGCCGGCTGTGTCGAGATACGCGCCTATGCGGGCAGCGTTTGACTCGCCGTGCCGGTTCTCAATATAGTCCGGCATATGCTCGGGATAGATGCTGTTCTTGTTGGGCGCGATCGTGAAAGCAAACTGCTTGCCCTGACTTTCGATATATTCCTGCATCAGAGCGAGATCGTTTGCCAGATACCGCAGCTCGGCATCACTCATCCCCTGCCCCATGTAGTCCGGAAGCGTATCCGAGAAATAGAGCCAGCTGTCACTGCCGAGGATCACCTGTTCCTCAACGGAGGTTCCGAGGAGCTTGGCGTTGACACCCGCCCACGCGGTGGCCAGCTCCTGGCGGAACGCGAAGCGGTCGGCGATATAATCGCTGACGTCCGAGAGAAAGCTCAGGCTGAGTTCCCCGCTTCGAGTCGTCACGCTCGGCTTTCCGGCAAGCACCTCGTTCGCGGCAGGCCGCGCTTCGCCGAATATCAGCATACCGACCGATGGGATGAGGCACAGCACAATGAATATTGATATGAATATAAGCTTGGCTTTTTTCATATTATCGATCTCTCAGAACTGGAAGTAGATAAACGGGTTGAATCCGCCGCGCGCAAGGCTGAATACCGACAGCGCGAACAGCAGCAGGCACAGCAGCTCCGCGGATATCACGCGGACGGCGGAGACCGGCTCGCCTATTTTCGCGCGCAGGCGCGGTATGATACTGCCAGAGAAAAGTATCGCGGCGACCAACGTCACGCAGAACAGCGGCGTCAGCAGATAGTGCAGCATGTAGCTTCCCTCGGCGGTCTGCACGCCGGAGAACATCGCGCCGATGACGCGTGCGGCCTCCCCCAGCGACGCCGCCCGGAACACCACGAACAGCAGCATTACGGAGAGCAGCGTGTATACTCTGCACATGATCTGCCCGACGCGGCTTTCCTGAAGCCGCTTTACGGGAATCACACCAAGATTTTCAAGGCTGGTCAGCGCGCCGTGGCACAGACCCCAGACCACGAAAGTCCAGTTCGCGCCGTGCCATATACCCGTGCAGAAGAACACGATAAGGCGGTTCAGTGCGGTGCGCCAGCGGCCGCGGCGGTTCCCGCCGAGCGGGATATATAAATACTCCTTGAACCAGGTCGAAAGCGAGATGTGCCAGCGCCGCCAGAATTCCGTCATGCTCGTTGACGCGTACGGAAAATTGAAGTTTTCCTTGAAGGTAAAGCCGAACATATGCCCCAGTCCGATGGCCATGTCGCTGTACCCGCTGAAATCGAAATATATCTGGAGCGTGTAGCATATTCCGGCGAGCCACGCCAGCCGCCAGTCAAGCCCGCCCGCAGCGTACAGGCAATCGGAAAACACCTTGTCCACGACGTAGCCCGCGGCGTTCGATATCAGTACCTTTTTCGCAAGACCGACGATGAAGCGGCGTATGCCGGCCTCAGTCTCGTCTCTTGTGCAGCGGCGGCTGTCTATCTGCGCGGCGACGTCATGATATTTGACGATCGGCCCCGCGATGAGCTGCGGGAAGAAGGATATATAGAGCAGCAGCTTTGTGAAATCGCGCGTACCGCATTCCGGTTCGCGGTAGACATCTATCGTGTACGAGAGCCCCTGGAATGTGAAGAACGATATGCCGATGGGCAGGACGATCCCCGTGAGCGGGATGGCTGTTCCGAACAGGGAGTTGATGTTGCCGATGAGAAAGTCCGTGTACTTGAAGACGCAGAGTATGCCGAGATTGAGAACGACGGCGAGCGTAAGTATCAGGCGGCTGCGTCTGAATTTACCCGACAGGAGCAGGCCGGATATGTAGTTGATGAGTATCGATGCGAGAAACAGCGGCAGATAGACGAGCTGCCCGAATGCGTAGAACACAAGGCTGCTTAATGCGAGGAACACATTGCGCGAGCGGATGCCCGGCAACAGCCTGTATATTATAAAAACCGCCGGAAGAAAGGCGAACAAAAATATTGCGGAGCTGAATACCAAAACAAATCCATCCCTGTTTCGACCGTTTCGGCCAAAATTTTTTCAAAATATTATAGCACCTATTTTTTCTCATGTCATCATTTTTTTCAAAATGTATAAAAAATCGGCGCATATGACATAAATGCACATATGCGCCAGTATTTATTTATCAAACGCCGGATTGGTCGAATAGAAATTCTTCTGATCCATCTTCTCAACAGCGCGGCGAAGCCCCTCACCGAAGCGCTGATAATGGACTACTTCCCTCTCCCGCAGGAACTTTATGACGTCGTTTACGTCTGGATCGTCGCTGAGCCGCAGGATGTTGTCATAGGTCGTGCGCGCCTTCTGCTCTGCCGCCATGTCCTCGGAAAGGTCGGTGATCACGTCGCCCTTCACGGCCATGGATGCGGCGTCCCACGGAAAGCCCGAAGCCGCCGTTGGGTATACGCCCGCCGTGTGGTCTACGAAATACGCGTCGAATCCAGCCTTCTTGATCTCGTCGATGCTCATCGAGCGCGTCAACTGGTGCACGATGGCGCCTATCATCTCGAGGTGGCCGAGCTCTTCCGTGCCGATGTCCGTTAAAAGCCCTTTCAGTTCGGGATACGGCATGGCGTAGCGCTGGCTCAGATATCTCAGCGACGCGCCAAGCTCGCCGTCAGGGCCGCCGTACTGGGTGATTATGAATTTTGCAAGGGCGGGATTTGTATTCTTGATACGCACCGGATACTGCAATTTCTTCTCATATACAAACATGCGTCAGCCCTCCCTCTGCCGGTCATAATCCCACGGCCACGGGTCGTCGAGCCAAGCATAGCGCTCCATGCCAAGCATATCCTCATGCGTGACGGGGCCGCACTGCTTCACATAGCGCTCCCGCGCCTCCTTCTTCAGCGCGAGAAAGCTCTGATACATGGCGAAGGCCTCGGCGTCGTCCTGATGCGTGTCGAGATACAGTGCCAGCTCGTGCGCCACGAAGCACAGCGCCATCATTTCCGTGAGCGGCGTTACCTCCTGCGTCTGGTTGACCATGCCCATAAACGGCAGGTCAAGCCCTGGGAACAGCGTCCCGCGGGAGAGCGCCTCCATTGACTCGTATGCCGGTGATACCGACTTCTGAAGCGGCACATAAGCCATTGCCAGCGGTGCCGTGTCCGGCAGCTCGCCATAGCGCCAGCTGCCGTCCGTTCTTTTTTTAGCCAAAAATATTCCTCCTCATTCAAGAGTTCATATCATAATATGCGCTCTCAAATAAGGAGGTTATTATATATTGTCCGTTGCGGTCAGGTTATCATCGCGGCAAAATCATCTTCGGAGATGATGCTGATGCCGAGGGCTTCGGCTTTGGTCAGCTTGCTGCCGGCGTTTTCACCTGCGAGGACGTAGCTCGTTTTCTTCGACACCGAGCCGGAAGCTTTGCCGCCGTAGCTCTCGATGATGGCGCTGGCCTCGTCACGGGTATATTTGCTGAGCGTACCGGTGAGGACAAAGGTGAGACCGGCGAAGCGGTTGTCCTTGCGCTCCTCCTTGCTGGTGAAATCGACATCGGCTTCGCGCAGGAGCTTTATCTGATGCTGCGACTGCGGCTTTGCGAACCACTCCGTTATGAAGTTTGCGGTTATCGCGCCGATATCCGGTATAAGCGTCAGCTCGTCGGCACTTGCGGCCATCAGCTCATCCAGATCCGCGAAGTGCGCGGCGAGGACTTTTGCTGCTTTCTGCCCGACCTGACGGATACCGAACGCGCAGACGAGCCGCGAGAGACCTGCTTCCTTGCTCTTCTCAATGGCCGCTATGAGATTGGCGGCAGACTTTTCGCCCATGCGGTCAAGCTCGACGAGTTGTTCGGCATTGAGATAGTATAGTTCCGCGGCGGTTTTTATAAGACCGTTGTTTATCAGGCTTTCGCACACGGATATGCCCAGTCCGTCGATATCCATCGCCTCGCGCGAGGCAAAATGAGCCACAGTCCTGAGCAGCTGCGCGGGACACTCCGGATTTGTGCAGCGGAGCGCCGCGCCGTCCTCGTCGCGGACTACAGGCGCGCCGCATTCAGGGCAAAGCTCCGGCATTTTGAACGGCACGGAATTCGCAGGGCGCTTGCTCTTGTTGACCTCAAGCACTTCAGGGATTATCTCCCCCGCCTTCTGGAGAACGACGGTGTCCCCTATCCGCAGGTCGAGCCTGTCGATATTGTCCTGATTATGCAGCGTCGCGGCGGAAACGGTCGTCCCCGCGAGGCGTATCGGCTCTACAATGACCTTCGGTGTCAGGACACCGGTGCGCCCGACCTGCACGACAACGTCGAGCACCTTGCTCTCCTTTCTTTCAGGCGGGTATTTGAACGCCACCGCCCAGCGGGGAGCCTTTGCCGTGCTGCCCAGCGCCTCACGCTGAGACAGGGAGTTTATTTTTATGACCGCGCCGTCCATATCATACGGCAGCGTGTCGCGGTTTTCGCCAAGCCACTCTATCTGCTTCACGCAGTCCTGAATATTGCTGAAGTGAGAATACGATACGACCGGAAAGCCCATCTCTCGCATCGCGTCCAGCGTCTCGGTGTGATTCTTGTACGCGGGGCCGGAGGTGTACTGGAGGTTGAAGCAGATGATGTCCAGCTTTCTGGATGCCGCGACCTTCGGGTCAAGCTGGCGCATGGAGCCTGCGGCGGCGTTGCGGGGATTGGCCAGAAGCTGCTCGCCCTTTATTTCGCGCTCGGCGTTCAGCTGCTCGAACACGGCCTTGGACATATAGACCTCGCCGCGGACGATGAGCCGCTCCGGCGCGTTCTCAATATGCAGCGGCAGGGAGCGCACAGTGCGCAGATTCTCCGTCACATTTTCGCCGACCTGCCCGTCGCCGCGGGTAGCTCCGCGGACGAACACGCCGTTTTCGTATTCAAGCGACATGGAAAGCCCGTCGATTTTCGGCTCGACGGAGTAATCGTGCGGCTCCGCTATCACCTCGTCCATGCGCTTGCCGAATGCGAACAGCTCCTCGTATGAGAAAACGTCGGTCAGGCTCTCCAGCGGAACCTGATGGCGAACCTGCTCGAATTGCGGCAGCGTGACGTCTCCGACGCGCTGGGTCGGAGAGTCGGGCGTTATCAGCTCCGGATGCAGCGCTTCCAGCGCCTTGAGCCGCTGCATGAGCATGTCAAAATCATAGTCGGATATCTCCGGCTTGTCGTAGACATAGTAAAGTCTGCTGTGATGCCGTATCTTGCGGCGCAGCTCGTTTATCTCGTTTTGTACATCCATGGCGTTCTCCTATTGTACGTTCATATAAGTATCCGGAACCTTGCCGACTATGACCGTGTCGGCTATCAGTACCTCGGTTTTCACCTGAGTGCTCGCGGTATCCCACGGGATAAGAACATCTATATCGACGATGACCTCAAGATTCACCTGATGCTTCGTCTGGTTTATTCCGGCGGTTATGATGCTGTTGCTGAATTCCACCTTTGACGAAGTGAGCACTATTATCTGCACCGGAACCTTGGGGCCGCGCCCCATCAGCAGGCTCACGCCCGTCAGGTTCCCTATCGGGATCTCTACGGTTATTGTCTGATTTTCGGTCACGTTTATGACGGTATCGAGTATTTTTGCCGACAGCGCGTTTATCCGCGCCATGTTGCTGCTTATCGCGGAAATTTCCCCAGCGTCCGTCTTTTCAAAGTTCACAAAGTAGTCGCCTGTGTAGTCCTCGTCCTTCATTATCTCTGCGATGGAGGTATTGACCTGCGAGATCACGATATCACTTGCGTCGGAGACCGCGATCTGTGTGGACAGATCCTTCAGAAAGGCGAGCGCGCACGCGAGGAATATCAAAATGCTGCACAGAAACAGGATAAGGCTTATCCCGCCTGCCCTTTTGGGCTTGCGCGGCGGGGCGCTATGCTGGACTGCGGTTCCTTCGTGATATGTATAGCGGGGCTTACGCCTGAAAGTGCGCCGATAATACATGGAGTCACCTCCCCATGCATTATATGCGCTTATATGCCCGCTTTATTTATCGAGCATCGCGCTCACGGCCATCATAATACCGAGCTTGCCGGACTCGTAGGTCAGGCCGCCCTGCATGTATATCATATACGGCGGGCGGATCGGCCCGTCTGCCGAAAGCTCGATGGATGACCCCTGAATAAAGGAGCCTGCCGCCATTATGACAGGGCAGTCATATCCGGGCATTGCCCAGGGCTCCGGAGTAACGTAGGAATCTACGGGAGCACCGGCCTGAATGCCGACACAGAAACGCTGCATGTTCTGCTCGTTGCCGAGCTTGACCATCTGGATAATGTCGGAGCGTTTTTCAAACACCGACGGGGAGGACTCTATGCCGATCTCCTCCATCATCCCCGCGCAGAAAACCGCTGTCTTGAGCGCCTGCGCGACGATGTGCGGAGCCATGAATAGTCCCTGAAACAGCAGACGGTTGTTCCCAAGCGTCGAGCCGCATTCGCCGCCGATGCCGGGCGTTGTGAGCCGCATTGCGGCGCGTTCCACAAGCTCCGCTCTGCCCGCAACGTAGCCGCCGGTCGGCGCGATGCCGCCGCCGGGATTCTTTATCAGCGAGCCTGCGATGATATCAGCGCCGACATGCGTCGGCTCTATAACGTCGGTAAATTCGCCGTAGCAGTTATCAACCATCACGTTTGCGGCGGGATTCACCTCTTTGACAGCCTTGATTATCTCGCCTATCTCCTGCACGGTCAGAGCCTTTCTCTCCGTATATCCGCGGGAGCGCTGTATCATCACCGCGGTGACGTTTTTATCCGCCGCTGCAGCCTTTATCGCGAGAATATCCGGATCGCCGTCGGCGTTCAGATCGACCTGTGCATAGTTTATACCGTAGAATTTGAGCGAGCCGTGGCAGTCGCCGCTGATGCCGATGGCGCTTCTGAGCGTATCGTACGGCATACCGGTGACGGCGAGAATTGTATCGCCCGGCTTCACCAGCGCGAACATCGCCGTGGTCAGCGCATGAGTGCCGTTGACAAAGCCGATGCGCACAAGCGCGGCTTCCGCACCGAATATCTGGGCGTAGATCTTATCCAACGTTTCGCGGCCGAGATCGTCATAGCCGTAGCCAGTCGTTCCGGCAAAGCAGGCGTCGGAAACGCGGTTATCCTGAAACGCCGTCATTACGCGGCGGGTATTCTCCTCGGCAACAGCGTCTATCTCCGCAAATCGTTCTCCCAGCTTGGCCTGAACGCGCTGCGCCATAGCAAAAACTTCGGGTTTTATATCTGTAACTTTCATTTATTCTAACTCCATGATCAATTTTTTGAAATATTCCCCGCGCTGGGCAAAGTTCTTGAACCTGTCAAACGCGGCGCAGGCCGGTGACAGCAGAACGATGTCTCCCGCCTCGGCGGAGCTTGCGGCGGTCAATACGGCTTCGGTGAAATCGTCGATAAGCTGCACATCGGGGGCATCGGGCTTATAGAATTTAGAAGCGAAAACAGCGTCGCGTATCTTCTCGGCGGTATCGCCTGTGAGATAGACCCGTTTTGCATGCAGGCACAGCTCGTCGCCCAAGCCGTCAAACGGGATGTGCTTATCGTATCCGCCGGCAATGACGATGGGCTTGGTCTTGAGCGCGTGGAGTCCGGCGGCAGTGCGGGTCGGGCTTGTGCCGATGGAGTCGTTTATATACTTCACGCCGCGCAGCTCGCGCACAAGCTCCAGCCGATGCTCCACACCGCCGAAGCTCATCGCGACCCTACGGCAGTTTTCATCCGAAACCAGCCCCTCGACCGCCGTGAATGCGGCCAGATAGTTCTGTACATTGTGCTTGCCGGGGAGCTTTATCTCATCCTCGTGCATGAGACGGCGCCCGAAGCGGTATATCTCACCCCCGACGCAGCAGGAGCCGTTTTCGATGAACTTATCGTCGGTAAAATAATATATCGAGGAGTGCGCCAGCGACTCATAATACGGAGTATGCCCGTCGCCGAGATTCAGCACAAGCCTGTCGTCGGGAGTCTGCTTTGCGAAGATCGCGCTCTTGGCATCGATATAATCCTGATAGTCCTTGTGCTTATCAAGATGGTTCGGCGAGATGTTAGTGATGACCGCGACGTCAGGGCGGCAGTCCATGCTGTGCAGCTGGAAGCTGCTGAGCTCCAGCACGGCGAAATCGTCCGACAGGATATCCGGCGTTTCGCATAGAAGCGGATGGCCGATGTTGCCGCCGAGATGGACGCGCTTTCCCTCCGCTTTCAGCAGCTCCGAGATGATGGTCGTCGTCGTGGTCTTGCCGTCGCTGCCGGTCACGGCAATGATTTTGCACGGGCAGAGCGCGAAGAACAGCTCCATTTCGGAGGTTATGACGCTGCCGCGGGCTTTTGCCGCCTCAAGATGCGGGTCAAACGGCATGAGTCCCGGCGTGCGGAAAATGATGTCCTGATGCATATCGTCAAGGAACGTCTCCCCGAGACGCAGCTTCACGCCCATTCCGAGCAGCTTCTCCCCTTCACCCTCCAGCGCGTCAAGACTGCGCTTATCGCAGGCGGTGACGTCACAGCCGTTCCGGGCGAGCAGCTCTATAAGCGGGGTGTTGCTCACGCCGATGCCGATAACGGCAATGCTCTTGCTTTTAACCGAGTCTATGTATTCCGAAAGAGTCATAACGCTCCCCTATTCTGAAAAATTATATTTCAATCGCCGGTTTGAAATATAATTATAAAACTTTTACCGCGCAAATACAAGAATATTATTGACTTGTGCCCGGAAAATGATTAAAATATCCGAAGTGAGCAGGTCAAACGACCGCGGACGCAAGGCGAAAGCCTGCGTATGAGGAAAGTCCGGGCTCCACAGGGCAAGGATAACGGGTAACGCCCGCCAGGGGTGACCCTCGGACAAGTGCAACAGAGATATACCGCCCCGGAAACGGGGTAAGGGTGGAAAGGCGAGGTAAGAGCTCACCCGCCGCATGGAGACATGTCGGCGCTGTAAACTCTATCCGGAGCAACACCGTGGGAGAACATATGGCCTGCCCGGCCGTTCTCAGGAGGTGGCTTGAGCCGCGCGGCAACGCACGGCCTAGATAGATGGTCGTTCACGACAGAACCCGGCTTACAGACCTGCTCGCATTTTAAAATAAGGATTGATAGTATGCATATTCCCGAAGAAGAAATACATTATCACACCCATGCCGACGGCACCGTTCACGCGCACACCCACGCCCATACGCACACGCAGACAAAGTCAGTGATAAACCGCCTTTCGCGCGCCATCGGGCACCTTGAGTCCGTCAAGCGCATGGTCGAGAGCGGGCGCGATTGCAGCGAGGTTCTAATGCAGCTTGCGGCTGTGCGCTCCGCGCTCAATAACACTGCGAAAGTCATACTCAAGGATCACCTTGAGCACTGCATCGCGGACGCCGCCGGGGATGAAAACTCCGACGAGCTTGAAGCGCTGTACGACGCGATAGACAAGTTCATGTCTTAAAAATCACCGCGCAGGTGAAAAGCCTGCGCGGCGTTATCTATATCGGCTGATATCGCGCCGAGGCGTCAGGGCAGCCGGTGGACTCCCGCCGCGCGCCGCGGTGACTCTCCATTTGCCCGGACGGGATAAGAATATCCCCGCCCGGCTGATTATTTTGCCGAAGCGGGTTGAAAAGTTCTTGTTGAAATTTCCTGCAATGGGTGCTATAATACAAAAGCTGAATATCTGCGGATGTAGTTCATCGGTAGAACTCCGGCTTCCCAAGCCGATAAGGTGGGTTCGACTCCCATCATCCGCTCCATTTCTCGATCCCGCAGCCATCCGGCTGCGGGATTTTTCTTTCCCGTATCCGCACACTGCCGTTACGGTGCGCCGCAGGGCATGGCGGGCGCTTCCCCGCCCCAACAAAAAAATTCTCGCTTTCCGCGCGCGCGTCACCATCACCACCAGAATATTTATATATATTATTATCTTTTCTATTCTACTCTACTCTTCTCTATTCTTCTCTATTCTGTTCTAATCTTCTCTGTTCTATGTACCGACAGGAGGCTGACGTCGCCGCGCCGTCGGCACGACGTCGGCTTCCGCCTGCCGAGCGCAGAGCCGCCGCAGGATTTTCCTGCGGCGGTATTATTTATCTGATTACAGCAGTATAACTCCAGCATCCTTGCAGACCTTTTCGGTGTGCTCGTCCCAAATCGATGCCTGAACCTCACCGATGTGCGCCTTGCCGAGCAGCAGCATCGAGAGACGTGACTGGCCTATGCCTCCGCCGATGGTCAGCGGAAGCTCACCGGCGAGGAGCATCTTGTGATACGGCAGCTCGCGGCGCTCGTCGCATCCGGCAATGCTGAGCTGGCGGTCAAGGGATGTGGGATCGACGCGGATGCCCATGGACGAAACCTCCATCGCACAGCCGAGAACATCGTCCCAGAACATTATATCGCCGTTCAGCGCCCAGTCGTCATAGTCGGGGGCGCGGCCGTCATGCTTCTGACCGGACTTGAGTGCGCCGCCGATACCGATGATGAACGCGGTCTTATGCTCCTTCAGGTATGCGTTTTCACGCTGCTTCGGCGTAAGCTCCGGGTATGCGTCCTCAAGCTGCTGGCTCGTCACGAACGAGACGCGGCGCTCAAGCTTGCCGAGACTCTGAAGCTGGGGATATATGGCCTGCATGGTGTCCTGCGTGTCGCATATGGCCTCGACTATGTCCATGACCGTCGATTTAAGGTAGTCAAGATTGCGGTTTTCAGGCAGGATGACCTTCTCCCAGTCCCACTGGTCAACGTAGACCGAGTGCAGATTGTCCAGCTCATCCTCGTCACGACGTATGGCGTTCATGTCGGTATACAGTCCCTTGCCGGGGTAGAAGCCGTAGCGCTTGAGCGCGAGACGCTTCCACTTCGCGAGCGACTGCACGACCTCGGCGTGCTTGTCGGAGCGCAGGATATCAAAGCCGACGGGGCGCTCAACGCCGTTTAGATTGTCGTTCAAGCCGGAGCTTTCCTCTACAAAGAGCGGCGCGGACACGCGATAGAGATTGAGAAGCGCGCCAAGCCTGTCCTCAAACAGACGCTTGAGCAGACTGATGGCCTTCTGCGTATCATAAATACTGAGTATACTTTTGTAGCCCTCGGGGATAACTGTTTTCATCTTTATACCTCACTCCGTAAACATTTGCGCTATGCGCTGATAGTATTCCTCTGCGCTGCGGCGGAAGCGCTTTTCAATCTCTGCCGCCTGCTCCTCACCGGCGCACAGGAAGCTGAGGTCGATTATCTTACCTTTCCCGTCAGCCATTGCGAGATGCACCGTGCAGCCGTCCTCGGTCACGCTGTGTTCGGCGGTTATCATCGCTGCGCGGCGCATACGCTCCTCCACTGGGGCGATGAGCTTGAGCGCCTTTGTGCGCACGGAATACGGGAGGCTCGACTCCACGGCGTCGGCATTGCGGGCGCCCTTCTCGGTTATCTGGTAGCCCTCCGGCGTCTCAATGACGTTGCCGTTCTCGGTAAGCTCGCTCAGGCACTCTGAATAATCAAAATAGCCTATTCCGTTGTCGCACTGGCAAAGCTCGCCCAGTGTTTCACGGTCTACCACACCAGGCAGGCGGCGCAGAATAAACAAAATCAAGATCTTTATATCAAGTTTTTCGTGTATGATTCCAAATCTATCCATATAGGCACTCCGTAATTTAATTAATAAAAGTATTATATAACGCTCCGGTGTATTTTTTCAAGAGTAAATTCACACTTATACATCATCTTAGCATAGACTGTACTGAAGTTTGCTTCAATCCAGTAAACAGGAGGTCTTATCTATGGCCGACAGAGTTGTGCCGGGGCCGGTAGAGAGCTCGGCATGCATCCGCGAAGCCGTATGCATTAATACCAATAAGATATTTGACAGCTGCCGCGACAAGGATTGTGTTGACGACCTCAGGGTGTTTCCTACCGTCACCTCGCAGTCCTACATAGAGAATGCTCTGAGTGTGCGCGCGAAAGCCGCCGAGCTGCTGTACGTTCAGGTAAATGTGGAGCCGATAACCTTCAACAGAGGCTACTACACGGTTGACTGCACCTATTTCTACAAGATCACCGGCGAGACCTTCCCCAACGCGCAGGCCATAACCGGACTTGCGATATTCGACAAGCGCGTTATGCTCTTCGGCGGGAGCGGGCGCGTCAAGAGCTTTTCTTCCGATACTGTGTCGCCGATATCGTGGGCGGATGATCTCCCGACCGGCGTCGTAGAGTCCGTCGATCCGATAGCGCTGAACATGAAGCTCGTCGAGTCCGAGTGCCTGCTGACGACCGAGCTTGAGCAGCGGAGCGTTCCTGAGTTTATCAACGCGGCATTCCCCGAGACTCTGATTACTACGGACACGGCGCGGAGATGGTACGTCACGATCGGCCAGTTCTCCATAATCCGTCTGGAGCGCGGAACTCAGCTCCTGATCCCAGCGTACGATTACTGCATGCCCGACAAGGAGTGCCCCAGTACATCCGACGACGACCCCTGCGCACTGTTCGGGAAGATACGCTTCCCTGTCGAGGAGTTCTTCCCGCCCGACAGCGTCGAGGACTGCACCGATTACAGGAATCTTGTTTAAGCAAAAACGAGCCGCATACAGCGGCTCGTTTTCATATTATCATAATTATTTACGCAAGAATGACCTTGCTGTAGTTCTTCTTGCCGCGGCGGACGATGATGCCCTTCTTCAGCTCATCTGCGCCAAGGCTCTTGGAGATGTCGGTGATCTTCTCATCATTGACGGTGACGCCGCCCTGCTGGATGTTGCGGCGCGCTTCGGACTTGGAGGCGCAGAGGCCGGAGCGGACAAGGACGGTCATGATGTCAATCACGCCGTCGTTAAGCTCGGACTCGGTGATCTCGGTGGTCGGCATATTCTCATTGCTGCCGCCGCCCGCAAACAGCGCCTTCGCGGAAGCTTCCGCCTTCCTAGCCTCTTCCTCACCGTGGACAAGGCTTGTAAGCTCATAAGCGAGAATTTCCTTAGCGCGGTTGAGCTGGCTGCCTTCCCAGTGGGACATCTCGTCTATCTGCTCAAGCGGCAGGAAGGTCAGCATACGGATGCACTTGAGCACGTCGCCGTCGCCGACATTGCGCCAGTACTGATAGAACTCATAGGGGCTGGTCTTGTTCGGGTCGAGCCAGACGGCGTTGCCTGCAGTCTTGCCCATCTTGTGCCCCTGAGAGTCGGTAAGCAGGGTGATGGTCATGGCATGGGCGTCCTTGCCGAGCTTGCGGCGTATGAGTTCCGTACCGCCGAGCATGTTGCTCCACTGGTCGTCGCCGCCGAACTGCATATTGCAGTCATAGTGCTGGAACAGGTAGTAGAAGTCGTAGCTCTGCATGATCATGTAGTTGAACTCAAGGAAGCTGAGCCCCTTCTCCATGCGCTGCTTGTAGCACTCGGCGCGGAGCATGTTGTTGACGGAGAAGCAGGCGCCGACCTCACGCAGGAGGTCTACATAGTTGAGGTTCAGCAGCCAGTCGGCGTTGTTTACCATGACGGCCTTGTCCTCGCCGAACTCGATAAAGCGCTCCATCTGGCGCTTGAAGCACTCTGCATTATGCTCAATGTCCTCGCGGGTGAGCATTTTGCGCATGTCTGTGCGGCCGGAGGGGTCGCCTATCATGGTGGTGCCGCCGCCGATAAGCGCGACAGGCTTGTTGCCGGCCATCTGTAGGCGCTTCATCAGCGTCAGCGCCATGAAGTGCCCTGCGGTCAGGCTATCAGCTGTGCAGTCAAAGCCAATATAGAACTTGGCCTTGCCGTTGTTTATCATTTCGCGTATCTCGTCTTCATTCGTGACCTGAGCAATAAGGCCGCGCGCCACAAGTTCTTCGTAGATTCCCATCTTCATCATTCTCCTCTGTTTTCTTTTATTGTTTTTTCAAGCAGCTCTGCCGCTGCGCAGATATATTCGTTGCAATGGCTCCTGTCGCCGACGATGTCCTCACAGCGCAGGCCACCGAAGCGGGCTTTGAACTCCGCGCAGAAATTGCGCGCAAGTTCCGCTATCTTTGCTTTCGCCTCAATATCGCTGCTGTCGTTATACGGAAAGCATTTCCCCAGCGCCATCACCGCACCCGAAACCGCACCGCAGACCTCCCCGCAGCGAAGTCCGCCGCCGAACCCGGCGGCTATCGCGAGCGCTTCAGCCTCATCCAGTCCGGTGAGCTTTCCGGCAGATGCGAGAACGGCCTGAGCACAATTGTAGCCGTCCATATGCAGCATCAAGGCGTCCTGCCCTATACCCAATATGATTCCCTCCTGAGCAAAAATAAAGCCCTCTGTCCGTCCGGACAGAGGGCATAAAATGCGGTACCACCTCTGCATACTCAAGTCTCGCGGCTTGAGCCTCAGTGAGTGCTGACACTCGGCGCTGTATCGGGCGCACCCGTCACAGCCTAATTGCTCATGCTTTCAGCCGGCCGCTCCGGACTGTATTCATTCGCATCTCCCATGCTCCTCACACCAGCCGGAGCCTCTCTGCGCGGGATGAAAACGAACTACTCCTGTCCTTCATCGCGTTGTCTTTGTGGAATTATACAATACCGAAACAATAATGTCAAGGCCGCTTTTTGACCGTTTCCTTGAATTTCGCGGCGTTTTCAATCTGTTCCGCAGCGCTGGCAAGGGTAAGCTCGGTGATATTGTCGCCGCCGTGGAGCCTCGCAAGCTCGCGCAGACGGCCTTCCTTATCAAGCGGCAGAACGTCGGTATAGGTTCTGCCGGAGCGTTCTTCTTTCTTTATTACATAATGACTATCTGCCATGGCCGCGATCTGCGGAAGATGCGTCACGCACATGACCTGCTTGCCGAGCGAGACCTGAAACAGCTTTTCGCCGACACGCTGCGCGGCAACGCCGGAAACGCCGGTATCGATCTCGTCAAAAATCATGGTCTGAACCGGATCGTTCTCCGCGAACACATTTTTCATCGCCAGCATTATGCGGCTCAGCTCACCGCCGGAGGCGATGCGGCTGATACGGCCAAGCTCTTCACCGGCGTTTGCCGACATTGTGAAGTGTATCTGGTCGCAGCCGCTGCGGTCAAATCCGCAGCCGCTTTCTATCGGCGTAAACTCAACGGCAAAGCGCACGGACGGCATACTCAGGCCGCGCAGCTCCTCGACTATACGGCGCTGAAGCTCCTCCGCGGCGGCATGCCGCGCCTTGCTCAGGGCTTCGGCGGCTTTGCGGGTCTGCTTTTCCTGCGCTTCAAGCTCTCTTTTGAGCTTGGCTATGCGGTCGTCGGCGTACTCGATATCGTCAAGCTTCTTCCTATTCTCGTCCAGCAGGGCTATCAGCCCGTCCTCGTCGCGGGAATATTTGCGCTGGAGCTTGCTCAGTTCCGACGCGCGGCTTTCAAGCTGATCGTATTCTTCGGGTGAGAAATCAAGACTTTCACGAAAATCACGCAGTAGCTCCGCCGCATCGTTCAGCGCGAATACCGCATCGTTTATTCCGGCAAGCGGCTTTTCAAGCTCCGGCGCTATGGCCGCTGCGCGTCCCGTGTAATACGCGGCGTTCTGCGCGAAGGTAACGGCGTTCTCGTCGCCGCCGTTCAGGGCATTGTAAGCCTCGTCAAGCGCTTCGGTGAGCTTTTCGGAGTTGCGCAGCAGATCGCGGCGGGCGATGACGCTGTCATACTCCCCCGACTTCAGCTGTGCGCGCTCAAGCTCTTCTATCTGATAGCGAAGGCTGTCGCTCAGGCGCGCTTTTTCGATCTCGTCCATGCTCAGGCGCGATATCTCTTTTTTTATCGCGGCATACCTGCCATATTCCTGCGAATACGCCGTAAGCTCCGCGCCGAGATTCCCGAACAGGTCGAGATATTCAAGGTGCCGCCGCTCGTCCATAAGCTGCCGGCCGTCGTTCTGACCGTGTATATCGACGAGGTGCGCAGCAAGCTCCTTCATTTGAGCCGCTGTCGCAGGCACGCCGCAGATGCGGCAGCTGGTTTTGCCGTCGGCCGTTATGCGGCGCTGCAAAATCAGTTCGTCGTCCGCGTCGATCTCATTATCGGCCAGCCACTGCTCGCAGCCGTCCATGCTGAACACTGCGGTCACAACGCCCTTTTCTGCGCCGTGCCGGACAAGCTCACGGCTGACGCGCTCGCCGAGGACGGCTCCGATGGAGTCGATAACTATGGATTTACCGGCGCCGGTCTCGCCGGTCAAAACGTTGAGTCCGGCGGTAAACGTGATGTCCGCCCTCTCGATAACGGCTATATTCTCAATGTGAAGTTCATTAAGCATATGGCACCTCTGCCGCGGAAAATGCGGTCAATAAATGGTTTCTATCTCGTGATACAGCTTGACGGCCGACTCCTTGTCGCGCATTGCGAGAAACGCGGTGTCGTCCCCCGCGAGGGTGCCGACAAGGTTTTCTATCTCCATACTGTCAAACGCCGAGCATGCCGCCGATGCCAGCCCCGGCAGAGTGCGGATCACGAGCAGGTTCTGGGCGACATCATAGGACACCAGACTCTCGCGAAGTATCTTTTTCAGGCGCATATCAAGATCGGTGGTTTCGGTCTTTGCCGCGACAACATAGCGGTAATTGCCGCTGGGGCCAAGCTCCTTGACAAGGCGCATGTCCTTGATGTCTCTCGACAGCGTGGCCTGAGTGCTCTTCACGCCGCGGGCTGCCAGCTCCTGCATGAGCTGGTTCTGCGTTTCGATATCCTTTTCACTGATTATTTCAAGTATAGCGTTTTGTCTGCCAGGTTTCATATATATTCCTCCTGTTTTCAAATCAGGTGAGTTTTTCAAAAGCAAGGTCAAAAAAGCTCTTCAGCCCCATATCGGCCATTAGGATGCAGCGCTCGGAGCGGCGCACGCGGAGCAAATCGCCGTTTGTAAGATCCATCACGGAGTTGCCGTCAACGGAGACGTACGCTCTTCGCCCGTGGAGCTTTTCAGCCAGAACCGACACGTCGTGCGAAGCGCTGAGCACATAGCTCCGAGCGCTCATCATGTGCGCGCATATTGGACTTACGATTATGGCGGAAGCCTCCGGCTCGACGATCGGGCCGCCTGCGGACATAGAGTATCCGGTGGAGCCGGTCGGCGTTGAGAGTATTATCCCGTCTCCGGAAAAGCTTGTTATTCTATCGCCCGCGCACCACGCGGTCAGCCTAATGCAGTCGCCGTAGCCGTGGAGCACAACGTCGTTCAGCGCCTTGTCGCGGTATATTATCTCTCCGCCGCGCTCAAGCTCGATGTCGAGCATCATCCTGCGGCTGACCTTATACTCCCCCGCTGCAGCCTTGACGATGAGCTGCATATGCTCCGGCTCAAGAGCCGCCATAAAGCCCTTTGAGCCGAGGTTCACGCCGAGAATGGGGATATCGGAGTTGTGTAGCTGCCGCGCTGCAGAAAGAATCGTCCCGTCACCGCCGATCACGACGACGAGGGAGCACCTGCTCCGGACGGCGTCAAGCGTTGTCGCTTTAATATCTTCTGGTATCATCTGCGGCGCGTCCTCGGCAAAAACCGGACATACCGCCGTTTCGTATCCCGCAGCATGAAGCATTTCCGCTGCTTGTCTGGTATATTTCAATTCTGAATCACGAAAAGGATTCGGGCATATCGCTATCATAAACTAACCTCAAAGCGCCTCGTGCGACGCTGCAACAACCGCGTCAACATCCAGCTGCGGCGCGGCAAAGTCACCGTTTTTCAGGTGGCAGATGTATTCGATATTTCCTTCCGGCCCCTTTATCGGGGAAAAGTCAAGCCCCACGGGAGTCAGCCCGATTCCCGGCGCGAAGTCGAGAACGCTGCGGATGACCTCTTTATGCACTGCACTGTCACGCACAACGCCTTTCTTGCCGACTTCCTCGCGTCCGGCCTCGAACTGCGGCTTTATGAGGCAGACGATATCCGCATCCGGCTTGAGAAGACGCTGGACTGCGGGAAGAACGAGCTTCACAGAGATAAAGGACACGTCCATCACGGCGATATCAAGAAGCTCCGGAATCTGTTCCTCCGTCACATAGCGGAGGTTCGTGCGCTCAAGATTTATGACGCGCTCGTCATTCCTGAGCTTCCACGCGAGCTGCCCGTAGCCGACGTCAACGGCATAGACCTTCGCCGCGCCGTGCTGCAGAAGTACGTCCGTAAATCCGCCGGTCGAAGCACCGCAGTCAATGCAGGTCTTGCCCGCCGGATCGATCGGAAAGACCTTCAGCGCCTTGTCGAGCTTGAATCCTCCGCGGCTGACGAACGGCAGCGCGACTCCGCGCACTTCGATGTCGGCGTCAGGATCGACCGGCATCCCCGGCTTGTCCGCACGCTGCCCGTTAACGAACACAATGCCGCTCATAACGGTGGTTTTCGCCCGCTCACGGCTTTCGGTGAAGCCGAGTTCAAATACGCGCTGATCCAGTCTGACTTTTTTCATGCCTTATTTCATGTCCTTATCCATCATTTCCATGGCCGCGCTGACGATACCGTCCGCGTCAAGGCCAAAATCGTGCAGCAGCTCCGCCACTGTGCCGTGCGAAACGATGCCCTCGCCCAGATTCAGAAGCTTTGCGGCGCGGACGTGTATCTCGTTGATCGCCGCCTCCTCAAGTATGCGCGAGCCGACGCAGCCGGCCTCGCACACATCCTCGGAGATAAGGAGTTTTCCCGTTTTGCGCAGCGAGCGCATAACGAGGTCGAAGTCCGGCGGCTTTATCATGCTGAGCTTTATTACTTCTGCGCTGATGCCCTCGGCAGCAAGACGCTCCGCCGCGTCGAGAACCTCGTTTGTCATTATACCGTAGCAGACCAGCGTGACGTCTCTGCCCTCACGAAGAAGCGTTTCTGGCGCGGTATTGCAGGCGGTATATTTGCCCTCTCCGCCGCGGGGATAGCGTATCGCCACGGAGCCGTTTATATCATATATAGCCGCGCGCAGCATAGTTTCAAGCTCCGCGTAGCTCGCGGGACACAGCACGGTCATATCGGGAACCGAGCTGAGATAGCTGACGTCAAATACGCCGTGATGAGTCTCACCGTCGCTGCCGACAAGTCCGGCTCTGTCAACGCAGAAAACAACATGCAGATTCTGCAGCGCAACGTCATGGATGAGCATATCATAGCCACGCTGGAGAAAGCTTGAATATACGGCGAAAACGGGCACCATTCCCTGCTTCGCCATGCCGCCGGCCATGGAGACCGCGTGGCCTTCCGCGATGCCGACGTCAAAGAATCTGTCGGGGTGTGCCGCGGAAAAGACGTCCATTCCCGTTCCGGATGACATCGCCGACGTGAACCCGATTATACGACAGTCGTTGTCGGCAAGCCGGCTAAGGGAATCGCCAAAATTTGCAGAAAAGCAGTCTCCGGAGTCGTGCAGCTCGCCGGTCTCGATATCAAAGCGCCCCACTCCGTGGAACATTTCGGGGTGCTCCTCGGCGTATTTATAGCCCTTGCCCTTCTTGGTGACAACGTGGACGAGCACGGGTTTTCTTAGCTCGCGCGCCCAGCGTATTACGGTTTCGAGCTTGCCTATATCGTGCCCGTCAACGGGGCCGAGATAATACATACCCATGCCGCTGAAAACATTGCCGGGAAGCAGGCGCTTTTTCAGCCATTCTTTTATTGCATGATTGAATTTATAAAGCCCCGGAAGCTTCGTAAACACGTCGCGGTACCAGCGCTTGAAGCTGATATAGCCGGGGCGCACACGGAGCGATTCCAGAAGATGAGCCGTTCCACCGACATTCTCGTTTATGGACATATTGTTGTCATTGAGGATGACAACAAGCGGTTCGCCGCTCGCCGCGGCGTTTGCAAGCCCTTCATACGCAAGACCGCCGCTGAGTGCGCCGTCCCCTATTATCGCGGCGACGTCGTAATCGGCATGGCTCAGGGTTCTGGCGCGCGCCATGCCGAGAGCGACGGACACTGAGTTTGACGCGTGCCCCGCGATGAAAGCGTCGTCCTCGCTCTCATACGGCTTCGGGAAGCCGGAGAGGCCGCCGTGCTGACGGAGGGTACAGAAGCTGTCCCGCCTGCCGGTTATGATCTTGTGGACATAGCTCTGATGGCCGACGTCAAAAACCACACGGTCGCGCGATGTGTCGTACACGCGGTGCAGCGCGACGGTCAGCTCCACGGCGCCGAGATTTGACGCGAGATGACCGCCGGTGCGGGATATGCTGCTTATCATGTAATCCCGCAGCTCCTGACACAGCGGCTCGAGTTCTTCTTCAGGCAGCTTTTTTATATCGTTTGAGGAATTTATTCTCTCTAAAATACTCAAAACAAACCTCGAAAGTTATTTATATATTAGCTCATTTAAGCCTGCTGACCATGGAATCGGCCAGCTCGCAGAGAAACGCCGTATCCGTGAATGCTTCGCCGAGCGCCGCCTTGGCCTGCTCCGTGAGACGCACGATAAGCTCCATGCACTTCTCTTCGCCCAGCAGCGCCATATAGGTGTTCTTGTGCTCCTCAGCATCTGAGCCGATGGGCTTGCCAAGCTCTTCGGCAGTGCTGAGAACGTCAAGCATATCATCACGTATCTGGAAGGCCATGCCTATTGACGCGCCGAACAGCGCGGCGGCTTCAAGCATCTTCTCGTTTCCGCCCGCGGCGGCAACGCCCATCTGGCAGGCGGCGATAAGCAGCGCGCCCGTCTTGCGGGAATTTATCTCGTCCAAGTCCTCGGTGGTGAGCGGCTTGCCCTCGCCGAGCATGTCGAGATACTGCCCGCCGCACATTCCGTCAAGCCCGACGGCGTTGGCAAGGATCTCGGCACAGGCGGCGCGGCGCACCGCGGGCAGATCGCTTCTCAGGATCGTACCGAAGGCTTCCGCCTGAAGAGCATCGCCGGCGAGGGTCGCCGTGCATTCGCCATAGACTACGTGGTTCGTCGGCTTGCCGCGGCGCAGATCGTCGTTATCCATGCAGGGCAGATCGTCATGTATAAGGCTGTAAGTATGCAGCATCTCTATCGCGCAGGCGACGGGAAGCGCCGCATTTATGTCTCCGCCGGAGATGCGGCAGAACTCAAGCACGAGTATCGGCCTTATCCTCTTGCCGCCGGCAAGAAGGCTGTATCTCATCGCTTCGGCAAGCCCCTCGAGCGGCATGCCCGCCGCACCGGCAAAGCTCCGTTCCAAAGCGGACTCGACCAGCGCTTTATATTCCCGGGTGTTCATCTTTAATTTTCGTCCTCAAACGGAAGCTCCTCCGGCTCCCTGTCAGGACCCTTTCTGAGTTTTACCACTTTCTGTTCCGCCTCGTCGAGCTGCTTTTCACAGGAACGGATAAGTGCCGTCCCCTCCTCGAAACGAGCAAGAGAGTCGTAGACCGGCAAATCGCCCTTCTCCACGTGGAGCACTATCTCAACGAGCACCGCCATGGCCTGTTCAAAGCTGAGCTTTTTTCCGGCCATTTTAATCCTCCAAATTCTTATCGGGCGTAACGGTGTTTACCGTGCAGCCAACGCTGCCGTCCGCGACGCGCAGCGTCACGCTGTCACCAACCCTGAGCTGAGCGGTGCTCTTGACAACTGCGCCTGTATCATCGCTTGCGATAGCGTAGCCGCGCGTAAGGACGCGGAGCGGACTCATCGCGTCCAGCGCCGAGGCCAGCCGGACATAGCCGTGCCGCCTCGCGGTAATGCCGCGCTCCATGACGGATACGAGCCGCTCGCGGCTCATATCAAGCTCCATGCGGCGGTTATCGATCAACACGGACGGGGCAGTCATTACGCGCTTCGATGCGTAGCCCGAAAGCCGCTCGCGCAGCTGAGTCAGGCGCTTTGCCATGGACTGTGCGCTGCGTATCTCCATGCCCTGAAGCTGCTCCTCGACCTCGCGCATATCCGGAACCGCAAGCTCCGCCGCGTTTGACGGCGTTGATGCGCGCAGATCCGCGACATAGTCGGATATCGTGACATCCGGCTCGTGCCCGACTGCAGATATAACCGGCAGCTCCGACGCATAGATAGCCCGCGCCACCCGTTCGTCATTGAATGCCCAGAGATCTTCTATCGAGCCGCCGCCGCGGCCTGTGATTATAAGGTCGGCGACCTTGAATTCGTTTGCATACCTGATAGCACCGGCTATCTCGGCCGGTGCCTCGACGCCCTGCACACGCACCGGCAGCAGCACGACCTTCGTCATCGGCCAGCGGTGGCCGAGAATGCGTATCATATCGTGCACCGCGGCGCCCGCGGAAGAGGTTATGATCGCTATCTTGTCCGGAAACTGCGGCAGCGGTTTTTTGTGCGCGCGGACAAATAGCCCCACTCCGCGAACCTTGGCAT
>ENA-UONS01001422-UONS01001422.1-human-gut-metagenome-genome-assembly--contig:-CS19-NODE-1422-length-22078-cov-7.469872_pt1 | contig 22078 bp, 18 predicted proteins | sample MGYA00242458_ERZ724005 | MGnify/ENA metagenome assembly ERZ724005
TGGACGAAAAGACCACCCTCAAGACCTGGACCATCATGGAAACGCTGGTCGGCGGCGTGGGCTTCCTCGTGGCACTGATCATCTCTTTCTTTGCTTGACCGACGATTTGATTCTCTTTCAAGTTGTCGTTCCCTGTTCTCCTAATTCATTTACCTTCTAAAACGCAGCCGCTCCGGTTTATGCTTTGCCCGGAGCGGCTGTTGTTTTTTATTTTAAATTGAAATCACGCCCCAAAAAACTCTTTTGCGATATCCGCGCTCTGCTTGGCGTCCTTGGCGTACCAGTCCGCGCCGATCTTCTCGGCGTACTCGGGGGTCAGCACGGCACCGCCCACCATCACCTTGCAATCCAGCTTGGCGGCATGGAGGGCCGCAATGGTCTCCTCCATGCTCTTAAGGGTTGTGGTCATCAGGGCGGAGAGGCCCACAAGGTGGACGTCCTTTTCCCGGACAGTCTCCACTACGGTCTCCACGGGAACATCGCGGCCCAGGTCGATGACCTCAAAGCCATAGTTTTCAAGGATGACCTTGACAATGTTCTTGCCGATGTCGTGGACATCGCCCTTGACGGTGGCCAGCACGATGCGGCCTTTGCTGGCCCCGGAACCGCCCCGCTGGGCAATGGCGGTCTTGATCTCGTCAAAAGCGCTCTGGGCCGCGCTGGCGGCCTGCAGCAGCTGCGGCAGGAAGAGCTTCCCTTTCTCGTACTTGACCCCCACGATGTCCAGTGCCGGGATGAGGGCCTCATCCACCAGCTCCAGCGGCTCTTTCTCGGCCAGCAGGGCCTTGGTGCAGGCAGCAGCTTCCCCTTTCAGGCCCTGCTCCACCGCTTTCATCAGGGGGGCATAGGGGCCGGACACCGCCGGGCCCGCTGCCTCCGCGGCGGCAGGGACACCGCTGGCAGCTTTGTCCTGCATGGCCTTGGCCAGCGCCGCCGAGGCGGGCACTTGATCGGCATAGCGGGCAATGTATCTGCCGCTCTGCTTGTCCCGGTTGGTGAGGACGTTGTAGGCATAGACCGCCGCCATCATCTCCTCGCTGGAGGGGTTCATGATGGCAAGATCGAGGCCTGCATACATGGCCATGGTGAGGAACGTGGTGTTCAGGTACGGGCGGCAGGGCAGGCCGAAGCTGATGTTGGACACGCCCAGAATCGTCCGTACCCCCAGCTCCGTCTTACAGGTGTGGAGAGCCTGCACCGTGGCAAGCACGTCCTCCTGCTGAGCGCTGGCGGTCAGGGTCAGGCAGTCGATGTAAATATCCTCCTGCGGGATGCCCGCTTCCAGCGCCGCTTTTTTGATGCGGCGGGCAATGGCCACACGGTCTTCCGCCTTGGGCTGGATGCCCCGCTCATCAATGGCGAGGCCTACCACGGCGGCACCGTACTTTTTGCACAGGGGCAGAACTTTTTCCAGCACCTCCGGCTCGCCGTTGACCGAGTTGACGATGGGCTTGCCGTTGTAGACCCGCAGGCCCCGCTCCAGCGCTTCGGCGTGGGAAGAATCCAGCTGCAGGGGCAGGCTGACCACGCTCTGCAGGGCCTTGACCACCTGCTCCATCAGGGCGGGCTCATCCACGCCGGGGGCACCCACGTTGACGTCCAGGATCTGTGCTCCGGCCTCGGCCTGGCTGACCGCCTGCTCGAGGATATAGTTCATGTCGCCGTCCCGCAAGGCCTGCTGGAACCGCTTTTTGCCCGTGGGGTTGATCCGCTCGCCCACCACGGTGATGCCGTCCACGTTCACGCAGTCCACCGGGCTGCAGATGACCGAGAGCATCGGGTGCTCCGGGCGGCCCGGCTTGCAATCGGCAAACACGCCGTTGAGCATCTGGATGAACTCCGGCGTGGTGCCGCAGCAGCCGCCCGCTGCAAACAGGTGCAGCTCCCGGTAGGGCTTCATCTGCATCGCGTAAAGCTGCGGGGTAATGTCGTAGCCGCTGCCGTCGGCCCGGGGCAGGCCCGCGTTGGGCTTGACGAAGACTGGGAAATCTCCGGGCACGGCCTCCGCCAGCCGCTTGGCCATGGGGAAGATCTCTTTGGGTCCCAGCGAGCAGTTGATGCCCACGGCGTTGGCCCCCAGGCCCCGGGCCGTGGCCGCAAAGCTCTCCACCGTGCAGCCCGTAAAGGTGCGGCCATTGGCCTCAAAGCTCATGCTGGCCATGATGGGCAGGGTGCTGTTCTCCTTGGCAGCCAGCAGAGCCGCTTTCATTTCATACAGGTCGGTGAACGTCTCAAAATAGAGGATGTCCGCCCCGGCGGCCACACCGGCCCGGACGATACGGCCATACTCGGCCACGGCGTCCTCAAAGGCCAGCGTCCCGCTGGGTTCCAGCAGCTCGCCCAGCGGGCCCACATCCAGCGTGACCAGCGCGCCATACGGAGCCACGGCCTGCTTACAGTTGGCTATGCCCGCCGTGATGACCTCTTCCAGCGTGTACTTGCTGTCGGCCAGCTTGTGGGGCGAAGCGCCAAAGGTATTGGCGTTGACGACGCGGCTGCCAGCGGCCGCGTATTTTGCATGGATGCTCCGGATGAGCTCCGGGTTTTCAAGGTTCAAATCTTCCGGCCGGGTCCCCAGCTTCATCCCGGCTGCCTGCAGCATGGTGCCCATGCCGCCATCCAACAGGATGGTATTGGGCTGGTTGAACAGTTCACTCGCTTGCACAGGTCTTCCCTCTCTTTCGATATTCGCACCGGGTACGGAGCACACAATGCCCGCAGCCCGCTAAATGTCCCTTGACCGGGTGGTCACTGAGGCCCAGAATAGCCGTCACGCTCTTGCGGGGGGTCATCAGGTTGGTGTTCAGCACACAGATGCCCGCCCGCCGGGCGGTGTCCAGCACTGCCGCTACTTTCGGCTGCACCGTGATGGGCCAATCGCCGTAGCCCGGCGAGAAACGGCCCGTGAGGTACTTTTCCTCCCGCGCGGCCCACTGCCGCAGCTCGGCTTCGGCGGCATCCGCCGCCTGCTCCGCCAGGGCGGAACCCAGGGCGTCCGACGCCACGGAGGCGGCAATATCCCCCACCCCGGCCCGGCGGATCTGTGCATCCACGCCGGGGCCCAGAGTGACCGCCAGCATCAGTGCCTGCGGGCAGCTCTCCAGATGCTTCATCACATCCCCGCCCTGCAGGATCCCTGCTTCCAGCAGGCTGTCCACATCGGCTTCCAGCCAGACGGCCCGGGGCGTGGCGGCTGCCAGAATGGGCACCGCGCATTTTTCCAGCAGTGTCCGAGTGGCAGTGTCCGGCTCCCCCCGGGCTCCAAAGTAGCGCGCCGCCTGCGGGATATCGATCTTGGCCGGTTTTTCCAGCACCAGCGGCCTGCTTGGCCCGATGGACATTTCCGCCGCCCCCTTTCCGTAGAATCTGTTTCAGTATACCGCACCGGTGGGATTTTATCAATCCCGCAGACAGAAAAACACCCCTGCACACGGGGCGCAGAGGTGTTTTGCATCCGGTATCAGAATTTGATCTTCCACACATGGTCGGTGCGGAACGTACCGTTGGCGTAGTGGATGGCACCGGACTCAAACAGCACATAGATGCCGCCGTCCTTGGCGTCGGCCAGTGCCTCGGTCATGGGCATGGCGGTCACGCTCTCCTTGAGGCGCTTGCTGTCCAGAATGTAACCCGGCACATCCCTGCCCTGCACGGTCAGCATGGTGTCCAGCGTCTCTCCCAGTGCCAGCGAGTAGTGGAGCAGGCTGGCGTTGTTCTTCCGGCCATAGGACTGGCTCAGGGTAACGGTATCGTCCTCCCCGACCACGACGCCCTGAATTTTGTTGGGACCGACCAGTACCACATCCGGCTGAGCGTAATCGTCGCCATCCGCCACGGAAAGGCTCCCCTTGCTGAGGTCATAGCCCATGATGTAGCAGCCGTAGTCCTCGCCGTCGGCGCTGGCCGTGGTGTACTTCATGCCGTCCGAGAGGGGGTAATCCGCGCCCGGGTGGTAGAAATTTCCCACCCACAAATAGCCGTGGGAATCACTCAGGAACGAGGGCGAGACCGGCACCGGGATGGTCTGCTCCAGCTTCACCTCGTGGCTGCCCTCGGCGGGCAGGTCTTTGAGGGGAATCGCGCAGATGGTGTACAGGCCGTTTTGCTTCTGGCCCGAGACGTAGAGGGTGTCTTCACTGACAGCCACGCCGCCCACATGGCCGTCAAAGGGGGTGCCGCCTGCATTGAGCAGGATATACTCCGCCGTCAGCTCCCCGGTGGCGGTGTCCACGGCCAGAATGGCCGAGGATTTTCCGTCGGTGGTGTAATAGCCGGAGATGTACAGGATGCCTGTTTCATCGCACTGGTCCATGCCCTGGGGGATGAGGTTTTCCGCAAGGCCCGGAATGACCAGCCCCGGCTCCGCCTTGCTCAGGAAATCCGCAAGATCCGCTTCCTCTTTGTAGGTCTCCGTGGGCACGGTGGGGGTCTGGGTGTACTTCATGGCAGGCTCTTCCGGCTGCTCTGCCGCCTCCGAGGAAGCCACAGACGATGCAGGCACGGAAGAAGCCGAGGATGCCGGAGCACCGCCGCAGGCCGTCAGGAGCAGGGCCCCTGCCAGCAGGGCAGCAGAGAGGGATAACCCTTTTTTGAAACAGGACATCGCTTTCATCCTTTCCGTTTTGTTGTTTTGTTCGTGTTTATTCTGTTTTGTATGATCTTTTCCGGGCTATTCCGCAAGCTCTGCCCGCCGGAACGCCCGGGTATGGGCGGCTTTTCCATCGGCCGTGTAGACCGAGAAATAGACGTACTCGCCGATGGGCGGCAGGTCCAGCTCCGCGTGGGTGATGGGGCTGCCGTCCGGGTTGTAAAAGCTCTTGCCCAGCTTGGGGCTGCCGTGGACGACGATCCGCTGGGCCGGGCTGCAGCCGATCCGCACATGGCTGCCGTCAAACGTCAGCTCGGTGATCTCGGGGCCGGTGGTGGCGTAGAAGCGGCCCTCTTCCAGCGCCCGAATGACCGCCGGGTAGGTCAGCTCCTCGGCCAGGATCTGGGTCCAGGAGCCGAACGAATCGCACATCAGGTCCCCGAACGGGGCCTTGTTGTGGTTGTCGTCCGCGCCATGGACATAGAGGAATTTGCCCTTGCGGAGGAACTTATCGTACAGGGCCATGTTGCACTCGTAGCCGCTGATCTTCTCCGAGCCGGTGTTGAACACCTCCAGGCTGAAGCAGCCGTCATAGCTCAGGGTGTCTTCCTCGGCCTCCATGGACCAGCAGGGGTGGTTGTAGGTGACGAGATATCCGCTGGCCCGGGCCGTATCAATAAACCGCTGGATATACTCCCGGCTGTATTTCCGGGGGCCAAGGTCGCCCTTGTGCTCCCGCTGATGCTCGGCCACTTCCAGCGGCATATACTTGCAGAAATTGGGGTCCCAGCCGATGATGGCGGTGTTGTGCGGATCCTTTGCCAGCAGGTTGAGGTGAATTTCCGGCTTGAACAGGTCAAACTCGCAGGTGGGTGAGGGGCGGATATAGGCCTCATAGCCCGTCAGCATGAGGAAATCGTCCGTGGAAAGGGCCGTGTGGTCATAGGGAGCCTCGTGATCCGTGATGGCCAGGATGGAGTAGCCTTTTTCCTGATAGGCTTGTACCATCTGTTCCGGCGTCAGGGTGCCGTCCGAAAGGTTGGTGTGGGAGTGCAGGTTGGCGCGGTACTGCTTCGCGCCCGGGGCAATGTACGAAAACATGGCATGTGCCTCCTTTATCGCTTTGTGCCAGAACGGCAAAAGAGCAGCCGACGTGGGCTGCCCTTTTCCGGTTGTGTGGAGGAATTTACTTCATTGCGGCCTTGGAGTAGCCCGTCATCATATATTTCTGGAAAATGAGGAACAGGATGACCACGGGGATGATGGCCAGCACGGCGCCCGCCATGATCTCGTGATAGTTGGAAACTGCCTGGCCGGCAAAGGTGTTTTTGAGCTGTGCCAAGCCGACGGTCAGCACGCGGCGGACTTCGTTCTTGGCAATGATCTTGGGCCAGAAGTAAGCGTTCCAGCCGTTGGTAAAGGTGACCAGCGTCACGGTGAAGATGGTGGCCTTGCTCATGGGGACCAGCACATACCAGATGGTACCCAGACGGCTCAGGCCATCAATGCGGCCTGCGTCGATGTAGCTCTGGTCAATGGACATGAACGTGTTCCGCAACATGAAGATGTAGTAAGCGGAAACCGCTTCCGGCAAAATCAGGCCCAGGAACGTATCGCACAGGTTCCAGTTGGCACACATGATGTAGATGGGGATGAACGTGACCTGCAGGGGGATCATCAACGCGCCCAGCACCACATAGAACAGGGCGTTGCGGCCCTTGAAGCGGCCCACCGCGAAACCATACGCCGCCAGGACGCCGGTGCCCACCTGCAGCAGCAGGATGCCCGCCGTCATGACGATGGTGTTCCAGTAGTATTTCATGAAGTTGGCTTTCTGGAGCACGTTGAGATAGTTTTCGGGATGGAACTCATGCGGGAAGAGCGTGGGGATGACCAGCTGCACTTCCTCGGCGGACTTGAACGACGTTGCGATCATCCAGTACAGCGGGAAGAGCATGATCAAGGTAACGATGACAGCCACAACGGTCTGTGCATGGTAGCCCACGGAATATTTTTTGTGCTTGTGCGCCTCGTTGACCTCTTTGATCAGAGCCGCGTTGTCCATAGCTGTATTCTGCGTAGCCATGTCTGCATTCTCCTTTCAAAGCATTACGAGTCGTAAGTGACCGAGCGGTCGGACACTTTCATGGTCAGCACGGTGATAACCAACAGGATGAGGAAGAACATGACGGCTGCGGTGGCCGCGCGATCCATCCGGAAGTCCACCATGGCGTAGCGGTAGATGAGGTAGACGAACACTTCCGTCGAACGGGCGGGGCCGCCGGACGTCAGGATATCCACCGACTGGAAAACTTTCATGGAAGACAGGAACGTGGTGACCAGCAGGAACAGCGTGGTGGGAGACAGCAGGGGCAGCGTGATGCGGAAGAACTTCTGGACGCCGTTTGCGCCATCCAGAGAAGCCGCCTCGTAATACTCCTGCGAAATACCCATCATGGCCGAGAGGTAGATCATCATGCCGTAGCCGATGACACGCCAGCCGGTCAGCATCAACACCGAGGGCAGCGCCGTGGACTGCTGGTTGAGCCAGTCCACCGCCGGCAGCCCGATGCACTGCAGCAGGTAGTTGAGAACGCCGGAATCGGTGTTCAAGATCCACAGGAAGACCACTGCCGCGGAGGACATGGCCACATACTTGGGCACGAACACAAAGGCACGCATCAGGCCGAACGAGCGGGTCATCCGGTTGAACAGCAGTGCCAGCAGCATGCCGCCCCCCATGGTGACGAGGATCTCGCCCATCGAGTAGAGGAACGTGACCTTGAGGGAGTTCCACAGGTATTTGGCACCGCTGCCTGCGAACAGCCACTGCCAGTTTTTCAGGCCGACATATTTCCAGGTGTCATTCAGCAGGTTCCAATCGGTAAAACTGATCTGCACCAGCTTCACGATGGGGTAGTAAGTAAACACGCCCAACAGGATCAGAGCAGGCAGAACGAAGAGGAAATCAATAAAATGGGAAAGGGTGCGCTGGGAAAAGAACGGCTTCTTGTCGGCTTTCACGGCCTGTGTGGCAGAAGCTGCGCCCACAGCGGCTTGTTTCATGATCTCACGTCCTTTCAGGAGGTGTCGAATACTTATTTATCAAGCGTGGTCCGCCAGGATCTCGTCGATCTCCGTGACCATATCCTCGGAGTTGGAGTTCACGTCGCCGTCCTGGTTCATGATGACTTCCATGTAGTTCTTCCAGGTAGTGGCCAGCTCGCTCCAGGCGCTGTTCTGGATACGCGGGTTGATGAGGTTCAGGTTATCAAAGATGCACTGGAATGCAGGCTTCTTCTCCAGGAACTGCTTGCCCTCATCGGTCTCCAGCACGGAGTTACGGGTGGGCAGGTAGCCGGTGCCCTCGGCCCACTCCATGTTGACTTCCTTGCCGCAGAGGAACTGCAGGAACTGCCATGCAGCGTTCTTGGTGGCCTGGTCGTTCTTGGAGGGGATGCCCAGCACGCAGCCGCCGACCTCAGAATTCTTATCGCCGGTAGAAGCGGCGGGATACCATGCCATGCCGACCTCGAAGTCCGGGCACTTGCTGACGTAGTTGTTATACAGGGAAGAGGTGTGCATCACGGAGAACGTCTTCTGATCGTAGAAGTTCTGACGCATGGCAGCGGAAGCATCGGTGCCGGTTGCAAAATAGGCATCGCCCGCGTCGCACCAGTCCTTGATCATGCTGGTCACGCCCAGAGCGGTGTCGCTGCCCAGGTCGCAGGTGTTGTCATCGGTGATGATCTGCACGCCCTCATTGAGGTACATGGTCTCGAAATACCACTGGTCCCAGCCCGGAACCACGGTGCCGTACACACCGGCGGTCTTGTGGACCTCGGCCAGGAACGGGGTAAAGTCCTCGATCTTTTCGGGGATGGTCCAGCCGTTGGCGTCGGCCATGGTCTTGTTGTAGTAGATGACCTGGGTGGAGTGCAGGAACGGCAGAGCCACCTGCTTGCCCTCGAACTGGGAGCTCAGCAGCAGACCAGCGGAGAAGTCATCGGTGTCATAACTGGTGCCCTCGATGTAGGGGTCCAGGTTCTCAAACAGGCCGCTGTCGCCGTAGGAAGCAACGTAGTCGGTGTTGGCGACGGCGATCGCGGGCAGGCCGGTTCCGGCCGCGTGGGCAGCCACCAGAGCCTCGTTGATGTCCTTGTAAGCGCCGATGTACTGGGCCTCGACGGTGATGAGGTTCTGGGTCTCGTTGAACTTCTTGACCACGTCGGCCACCAGATCGTCGTACTGAGACTCCAGCGCGTGCCACCAGGTAATGGTGATGGGTTCGGTGACCTCATACTTGCTGGGGTCCGCAGCCTCGGAAGCGGCCGCGCTGGATGCGGGTGCGGAAGAAGCCGCCGCGCCGGCCTTGCCAGTGGAGCCACCGCCAGAGCACGCGGTCAATGCTGCAGAAGCCGTCAGGATACCAGTAGCGGTCAGAAAGCTGCGACGAGAGATCTTTTTCATAGTTCTTCCTTCTTTCCTTCGTGTTTTGGTTGTTCTTTTTTCTTTTTTAAAAGCGCCCGTTCCATAGAGCGCAGGGTCCATGGTAAATTGGCATCCCATTCCCCGCTCTTCCGTTTTCAGGGATAAAAGAAAAGCGAACAATCCAAAACGGCTCGAATGGCTCTTCAAGTCTCTTTCTGGTTGTCCGCTTGGCGCTCTCATCTCTGCAAGCTAGATACAGGGTCCGTGATGCAATTCTCTGGTTTTGATGATATCATATCATCTTGGATTTTTCAACGGGAAAAACGTATTTTTTACAATTTCTATTGTCTATCTTGACCAATTTCGTCTACTTTGCCTAAATCTAACGCAAATTATAGGCAGATTTTACAATTGACAGAGCTGCCGGCCCATCTCGCCCAGTGAGGCAAAGATGGCATCCGGCTGCACCTCGGAAGTCGGCACATCTTCCAGATGTGTCTCCCCTGTCAGCACCAACAGGCCGGCGGCTCCGTTTTTCACGCCGGTAGCCACATCTGTATACAGGCGGTCGCCCACAAAGGCCACTTCCGGGGCGGCAAAGCCGGTCTTGTCCAGCACCATCTCCACGGTTTCGGCAAAGGGCTTCCCCAGGTACTTGGGCTGCTTGCCGGTGGAAAGGCTGATGGCGGCACAAAAGCTGCCGCAGTCCGGGATAAAGCCCGTCTCGGTGGGGCAGTTGATATCCAGATGGGTGGCCAAAAACAGCGCCCCCTCCCGGATGAACGTGCAGGCGTTGGAGAGTTTCTCGTAAGTCAGGGTGGTATCAAACCCGATGACCACAATGTCCGGTTTCTCATTTACCAGAGGGATGCCCGCCTCCTGAAAGCTCTCCACCAGCGGGGGCGTGCCCACCAGATAAACGGTCTTATCCGGGTAATGGGTCTGCAAATAGCGGATGGTCACATCGCCACTGGTCATGATCTGGTCCCGGGTGATGGGGCAGCCCATCTTTTCCAGCTTTGCCATGTAGTCCCGGGGCGAGCGGGAAGAATTATTGGTAAAAAACAGGTACTGCTTGCCTGCTTTTTCCACAGCTTTCAAAAAATCAGCCGCTCCGGGCAAGATCTGGTTGCCCAGATAAAAGGTGCCGTCCATATCCAGCACAAACAGCTTGGTGCGCTTGAGAAGTTCCATTTTGTCGGTCATACTTTATACCACCCTTTCGGTGATGCCCGGTGCGGGTCACTCGTTGACTTCCAGCACCCACGGCAGTTTCTCCAGCTCGCCGATGATGGTCAGCTGGTCCACATTCTTACCGGGCTTGATCCGCATTTCCACACGGATGATGTCGTTTTTCTTCTGCGTTACCGTCAGGTCCACCAGTTCGCCGCCCAGTGCCTGGATCTGCTGGACGGTCTGGCTCACGGTGCCGTTCCGTCCATCGATGCGCAGGACCAGGAACATCAACCCGCCGCCGATGATGTGCTCGTTGTGGAGCAGGCTCTGGGCCGTGATGATGATAATGGTACCGGCCACGGCAATGAGATACATCCCCGCGCCCATGGCCATGCCGATGCCGGCGGTGGTCCAGATGCCGGCGGCAGTGGTCAGGCCGGTAACACTGCGGTTGCGCTCAAAGATGATGCCCGCACCGAGGAAGCCGACGCCCGAGACCACGCTGGACGCCACGCGGGAGACATCCGCCTTGAAAAACTCGGTGAGGGGCGAGACATCAAAAAAGCCATATTTGGAGACCAGCATCATCAGGGCCGCGCCCATGCAGACGATGAGGTGGGTGCGGATGCCCGCGTCTTTCAGGCGGTTGGTGCGCTCAATGCCGATGCACAGGCCACAGCAGGAGGCCAGGATCAGCCGCACGGCACAAACCATCTGAAACTCAAACGAAGACATTTCCTGCACGGTGGTCATCATGGCAGAGCCCTCCTCAACCGTCTGCGGGGTTCATAGCGATCAGCAGACCTGCTGCCCCGCTCCCGCCCCCGGTACACAAAAAAAGAGCAGACCTACAGCTTGAGAGGATAAAGCTTTCCCGTTCTCAAGCCGCTGCTTCTGCTCATTGCTCTTTCAGGCGGCTGTGCCACATCTTCTTTTCTGTCCGGCGCGCGTTCTGCCGCAGGCCGAAGTCCATGCACAGAGAGTAGCACACGATGTTCATATTTGTCAATACAAAGTTCTTCGAACGTAAAATCTTTGTATGTTTTGTCGAATTCGTTCTCCAAAAACCAAGCACCTTTACCAGTGTCCTTGTTGAATTTTTCAAAAAAGATTGCTTTTCTTTGGCAAAGCCGTCATAATGTTTCTGGAGAAGAGAGAATTTTAGAAACAGGAAAGTGAGGAATCTCAATTTCATGAAACAGGAACTGATGGACGCCATTCAGGAAACGCCCGTCATCGCCGCGGTCAAGGATGATGACGGGCTGCAGAACGCGCTGCAAAACGAAAATATCCGGGTGGTCTTTATCCTATATGGCGATATCTGCAATATCTCCACACTGGTGCAGCGGATCCACGCGGCGGGCAAATTCGCCATCGTCCATGTAGACCTCATTGCGGGCCTTGCCAGCAAAGAGGTGGCCGTGGACTTTATCCGCAGCCAGACCGAGGCCGACGGCATCATCTCCACCCGCCAGTCGTTCATCCGCCGGGCCAAAGAACTCGGGTTGGCTGCCATCCTCCGGGTGTTCCTGCTGGACTCCATCTCGCTGGAGAGCCTGGGCAAGATGCCCGCCAACCTCCCGGACTGTCTGGACATCCTGCCCGGCACCATGCCCAAAATTCTGCGCCGGGTGTGCGCGGGCGCCAAAGTGCCGGTGCTCACGGGCGGCCTGATCGCCGACAAAGAGGATGTGATGGCCGCACTGGATGCCGGTGCCACCGCCATTTCCACCACCAATCAGGCGGTCTGGAACATGTGAGACGTATGTTCTGCAATATGCGCAAAAAGAAAAGCGGCTTTTTGTGGCTTCCTACAAATCGAGTGCAAATCCTCTAAAACGCCTTGCAATTTGGGCCGCAGGAGGGTATGATAGAGCCAACATAAGTTGTTTGTTTCAAAGAGTTATGAGCGAAACGAGCAGGGGCTATGCCTTTGTTTTGGTTCGCTCTTTTTTTGTACAAACAGCACAGCGCCCCGGCTCCCGACGGGCCAAGGCGGAACTGACAGGAGGAAAAGAGTAATGTATGATGTTGCTATCATCGGCTGTGGTGTGATCGGCGCCGCTACAGCCTACGCATTGTCGCGCTACGAGAACAAAGTCGTCATTCTGGAGGCAGAAAACGACGTGGCCGACTGCACCACCAAGGCCAACAGCGCCATTCTGCACGCAGGCTACGACCCCGCTCCCGGCACCAAGATGGCACGGCTGAACGTGCGCGGTGTGGAGCTGGCCAAGGAGATCTGCGCAAAGCTGGATGTTCCCTACAAGCAGTGCGGCTCCCTCGTGCTGGCTCTGTCCGAGAGCGAGCTGCCCCACCTGCAGCACCTGTACGAGAACGGCACGGCCAACGGCGTGCCCGATATGAAAATTTTGACCAAGGAAGAAACGCTGGCCATGGAGCCCAACCTCTCCGAGAATGTCTGCGGTGCCCTGTGGGCCCCCAGCGCCGCCATCGTCAGCCCCTGGGAGTACGCCCTGGCCATGACTGAAGTGGCTGTGCGCAACGGCGTGGAGCTGCGCCGCAGCTGCCGCGTGGAAGACGCTGAGGCCATGGCCGACGGCGGCTACCGCCTGACCACCACCCAGGGCACTGTGGAAGCCCGCTACGTCATCAATGCCGCCGGTATCTGGGCCGAGAAAGTCCACTGCATGGTGGAGCCCGCCAGCTTCCACATCACTCCCACCCGTGGCGAGTACTACCTGCTGGACAAGAGCGAGGGCACCCGTGTGAACCACGTCATCTTCCAGTGCCCCAACGAGCTGGGCAAGGGCGTGCTGGTCTCCCCCACCGTCCACGGCAACCTGATCGTGGGCCCGGATGCAGTGCCCGTCCATGGCGATGACACCTCCTGCACCAGCAAGGGGCTGGAGTTCGTCAAGACCACGGCCCAGCGCAGCGTGCCCAGCATCAACTTTGGCGAGTCCATCCGCAACTTTGCAGGCGTCCGCGCCAACCTGGACGTGGACGACTTCATCATTGGCGAAGAGCCCGAGGCACCCGGCTGGATCGACCTGGCCGGCATGAAGTCCCCCGGCCTGTCCGCCGCCCCCGCTGTGGCCGAGGAGGCTGTGGGCATCCTGAAAGGGCACGGCGCTCTGGGTGCCGAAAAAGCCGATTACAAGGATGGCCGCCGCCACATCCGCTTCAAGGAGCTGTCCGCTGAGGAAAAGGCCGAGCTCGTGAAGGAGCAGCCCGCTTACGGCCGGGTCATCTGCCGCTGCGAGACCATCACCGAGGGCGAGATCCTGGCAGCCCTTCACAGCGAAGTGCCCGCCACCACCATCGACGGCGTCAAGCGCCGGGCCGGTGCCGGCATGGGCCGCTGCCAGGGCGGTTTCTGCGGCCCCCGTGTGCTGGAGCTCATCAGCAAGGAACTGGGCATGGACCCGCTGGACATCCTGCAGGACAAGAACGGCTCCAATGTGCTTGTTAGCGAAACGAAAGTAGGAGGAAAGAGCAATGGTTGATCTGGTCATTATCGGCGGCGGCCCCGCGGGCCTTGCTGCTGCCTGCAAGGCATGGGAAAGCGGCCTGCGTGATATTCTGATTCTTGAGCGCGACAAGGAGCTGGGCGGTATCCTGAACCAGTGCATCCACAACGGTTTTGGTCTGCACCGCTTTGGCGAGCAGCTCACCGGCCCCGAGTATGCCGGACGCTTTATTGATATGCTGAAGAACACCGGCGTCAAGGTCCAGCTGGACACCATGGTGCTGGAAGTGACCCCGGATAAGAAAGTGCACTGCGTCTCCAAGACCGAGGGCTACCAGATCATTGAGGCCAAGAGCATCGTTCTGGGCATGGGCTGCCGTGAGCGCACCCGCGGTGCCATCGGCACGCCGGGTACCCGCCCCGCCGGTGTGTACACCGCAGGCGCCGCCCAGCGCTATGTCAACATGGAAGGCTACATGGTGGGCAAGCGTGTCCTGATCCTGGGCAGCGGCGACATCGGCCTGATCATGGCCCGCCGCATGACGCTGGAGGGTGCGAAAGTCCTGGCCTGCGTGGAGGTCATGCCCTATTCCGGCGGCCTGACCCGCAACATCGTCCAGTGCCTGAACGATTTCAACATCCCGCTGTACCTGTCCCACACCATCGTGGATATCCAGGGCAAGGAGCGGGTGGAGAAAGCCATCGTGGCCGAGATCGGCCCCGACCGCAAGCCCATTCCCGGCACCGAGATGGAGTTTGATGTGGATACCATCCTGCTCAGCGTCGGCCTGATTCCCGAGAACGAGCTGACCAAGCAGGCCGGCATCGAGATGGACCCCCGTACCAAGGGTGCTGTGGTCTACGAGAACATGGAGACCAGCATCCCCGGCGTGTTTGCCTGCGGCAACGTTGTCCAGGTGCATGACCTGGTGGACTTCGTCTCCGGCGAGAGCGAGCTGGCCGGTGTGGCCGCTGCCAAGTATGTGCAGAACGGCCCCGTGCAGGAGGGCCGCGTGCTGGCCGTCAAGCCCGGCAAAGACCTGGGCTACACCCTGCCCCAGCGCATCCGCGTGGAGGGTGTGGAGAAGAGCACCAATGTCTCGTTCCGTGTCCGCCGCATCTGCGGCAAGAGCACCATCCTCGTCAAGAGCGGCGATCAGGTCATCGCCAAGTTCAAGCGGGAACGCCTGGCCCCCGGCGAGATGGAACACATCGCCCTGCCCAGAGTCCTGCTGGACAAGGCTCCGGTGGACGAGCTGACCATTGAGATCGAGGAGGCATGAGCGATATGAAAGAAGTAATTTGCACCTGCTGCCCCAAGGGCTGCCACCTGCAGGTGGATGAAGCAAACGATTATAAAGTGACCGGCAATGGCTGCCCCAACGGCATTGCCTACGGCAAAGAGGAGCTGACCCACCCCACCCGCATCATCACCAGCACGGTCCGGGCCGAGGGCGGCCTGCATCCCCGCTGCCCGGTAAAGACCTCCAAGCCTGTGCCCAAGGGCCAGATGGCCGAGGTGGTGGCCGCGCTGGACAGCGTTGTCCTCCACACCCCCATCCATGTAGGCCAGGTGGTCGTGGAGAACGTCTGCGGCACCGGTGCTGACATCGTGACCTGCCGCAACATGGATTAACAAGCTTCCTGTCACCTTCGACCCCCTGATACAACAGAAAAGGACCGGCTCGCAAGAGCTGGTCCTTTTCTGTTGCTGTAGACAGAGAACGATGAGAAATCGGAAATTGCAAATAACCAGAAGCTTACAGCCCGAAACTGTACCGCAGGAACTGCACGATCTGCTCCGGGTGGGGTGCCCCCGCCGGGACAAAGAAATAATAGGTATGCTGGACATTGGGGTCTGCATCGGCCCCGGTGCCCGCCACAAAGCGGCTCTGGGTCATATCCAGCGCAATGGCAGTCGTTTTACCGTCCGCGTCCGTGTTGAAAAAAAGCTGATCCGCGAGGGCTTCCCGCAGGTCCGCCGGGAGAAGCGCTTCGAGGTCTTCCATGGGGAACGTGTCTTTGTAATACTCCAGCACCTCGTCGCTGGTCACCACAAAATCCAGCTCGTGCATCATCATGTAGGCGGTCAGCTTGCCGTTGCTGGCGGCGGTGTACTCGCTGGCCTCGCCCCCCAGATCAATATAGAGGGCGTCGTCAAACACGACGCGCTGCTGGCGGGTGAGGGTCTGGGTGGCGGCGTAGTCTTTCTCGATGCGTTCCGCCGGGAAGAGGTTGTACTCGTCGTTGGTGAAAAAGCCCTGCAATAAAATTTCTTTGTGGCTCTGGATGACGGCGTCCCCGATGTAGAACCCCACAAGGAGGAGCAGTGCCAGCCCGATGAACCAGAAGCGGTAATAGTGCAGGATGTACCCGGCCCGCTGCTTTGTGGTCATGGGGCGGAGCTTGGCGGCCTCCGTCTCTTTCCAGCGGGCAAAATGTTGCTTGATGCTCATAAGTACCCGGCCTCCGCTCACAGCATTTTATTTTTCTGGAGCTTCCGCCGCTGGCGGCGCTCCTCCTGCTTCTGCTTCCAGGCGGCTTCTTCCTCGGCCAGCTCTCCGGTGTACTTTTTGAACACCATGTCCACAAAGTAGGAGGAGGCAAAGATGGCCAGCCCCACCCAGACGAAGAAAACACCGCTGAGGTAGAAGCACCCCACGCCCGCCAGCGCCCAAACCAGCACCAGCGTCAGGGTAACGGGCAGGTTGCCTACGGCCATGACGAAGCTGTTGGTCAGCAGCTTCTTGAGCGGGAACTCAAACACGGCCAGCAGCGGCCAGATGTAAAACGTGCAGCCCAAGAAAAGAAACGCCAGGCAGAGCACCAGTGCTCCTACCAGAATGGCCGGGAGCCCGCCCAGAAAGAGGAACAGGTTCCACACGCCCACGAGGTCGGCCGCGAAAAACGCGAGGCCCGCCACCTCCAGCAGCCAGAGCAGGGTGGCTTTTTTGAAATTGTGCCGGAACGCCTTAAAGTACCCTGAGAGGATGCCTCCCTCGGTGTCCCGTACCTGATGCATGGTATAGGAATAGAACGCCGTGGTCGCGGCCCCCATGGTGACAAGCGGCAGGCTGGTGCCCACCCACAAAAAGCTCATACAGGTGACATCCGCGATTTTTCCGATAAAATTCCAGAATTTATTTTCCGGGTCAAACAAACGGCTCATGCAGCGTTCCTTCCAAATTTCAGTAGATTTGGCTTATTCAGCCTTGTTGGTGCCCTCCAGGATGTTGGTGGTGATGTAATCCACCCCCATGGCCACCAGGGCGTCGCCGTCCACGGCTTCGTTGACGGTCCAGACATTGTACTCCTGACCCAGGGCGTGCACTTTCCGCACGTTGTCCGGGGTGGCGGACTTGTAGTAGATATCAATGCCCAGGTTGTACTTTTCCAGGGGATCCAGCACTTTGTCGTCCCACTCTTTGATGAGGTACTGGGCCGGCTGGGTGGGATAGCGGCGGCGCAGGAAGATCAGGTTCTTGAGGGCAAACGAGATGAAGATGACGTGGTCGAGATACCCTGCTTTCTCGATCATGGAGACGATCTTATACACGTCGCTGGCCTTGAACTCGTTCTTGAGCTCCAGCACACAATGCTTGCCATACTTCTTGCAGATCTCAATATACTCCATCAGGGTAGGAATCGTCAAGTCGATGCGGCCGCGCTTGCCGTCGATGTCCACCAGCTGCAGCTTCCGCAGGGTCTCAAAGGTAGACTCCTCAATGACCAGATGGTCGAGGCCGACGCGGGCGGTGTTGTCGTCGTGGAAGATGACGAACTGGCCATCGACCGTGCGGTGGACATCCGTCTCCACGGCAAAGTAAGTGGCGCGGTTGCAGGCCGCCACAAAAGCGGAGCAGGTGTTCTCTTTCTCAATGCCGCTCAGGCCGCGGTGCGCTACCATTTTGACTGCCTTGTTCTCAATTTTGATCGTATCCATTGTGAACTCTTCCTTTCGTGTCCGTTCAAAATGTCTTTCTATTTCAGGCTCCGGCCCTTTGGCCGGGGTGCATCAGTGTTTGGCCCAGTCCTGGCTGCGGCCCACGGCCTTGTGCCAGCCCTCCAGCAGCTCTTCGCGCTGGGCGGCATCCATTTTGGGCTCAAAGAGCTGGTTGCAGCTCCACAGGTGGGTGATCTCCTCCCGGCTCTTCCACACACCAGTGGCAAGGCCGGCCAGGTAAGCCGCGCCCAGAGCCGTGGTCTCCCGGATGGCCGGGCGCTGTACGACTTTATCCAGAATATCGGCCTGGAACTGCATCAGGAACTGGTCCCGGCTGGCGCCGCCGTCCACCTTGAGGGTCTTGATCTTGATGCCGGTGTCCTTTTCCATGGCACCCATCAGGTCCGCGCTCTGGTAGGCGATGGATTCCTCTGCCGCCCGGATGATGTGGTTCTGGGTGGTGCCGCGAGTGATGCCCAGAATGGCACCCCGGGCGTACATATCCCAGTAGGGCGCGCCCAGGCCCGTGAATGCCGGCACAATGTACACGCCGCCGTTGTCCGGCACTTTCTGGGCGTAATACTCGGAGTCGCAGCTGTCCTGGATCATGTGCATCCCGTCCCGGATCCACTGGATGACGGCACCGCCCACGAAGACAGAGCCCTCCAGCGCATACTCCACCTCGCCGTTCAGGCTGATGGCAACGGTGGTGACAAGGCCGTTCTTGCTCTGGTAGATCTCCTTACCGGTGTTCATCAGCAGGAAGCAGCCGGTGCCGTAGGTGTTCTTGGCGTCGCCGGGGGCAAAGCAGCCCTGACCAAACAAGGCGGCCTGCTGGTCACCGGCTATGCCGGCCACCGGAACATCCACACCCTGGATGTTGGTGTAGCCGTAGATCTCGCTGGAATCCCGCACCTCGGGCAGGATGCTGCGGGGGATGTCCAGTGCCTGAAGCAGCTTTTCGTCCCAGTCCAGCGTGCGGATGTTGTAGAGCATGGTGCGGCTGGCGTTGGTGCGGTCGGTCACATGGACCTTGCCGCCCGTCAGCTTCCAGACCAGCCAGGTATCCACGGTACCGAACAGCAGCTCCCCTGCTTCAGCCTTTTCCCGTGCCCCGGGAACGTGATCCAAAATCCACTTGATCTTGGTGGCGGAGAAGTAGGCGTCCGGCACCAGGCCGGTGTTCTCCCGGATGTATTCGTCCATCCCGGGGGTCTTGAGCAGCTCGTCCACGATGGGGGCCGTGCGGCGGCACTGCCAGACGATGGCGTTGTACACCGGGCGGCCGGTGGCACGCTCCCACAGGATGGTGGTCTCGCGCTGGTTGGTGATGCCGATGCCCGCAATGTCGCGGGGGTCCACGCCGCTCTGGGCGATCACCTCATTCATCACGCCGTACTGGCTGGACCAGATCTCCATGGGGTTATGCTCCACCCAGCCCTGATGGGGGTAGATCTGCTCAAATTCCCGCTGCTGCACACAGAGGATGTTCTGCTCGTTGTCAAAGAGGATGGCACGGCTGCTGGTCGTGCCCTGATCCAGCGAGAGAATGTACTTGGTCTGGCTCATATGAACTCTCCTTTTTCTGGTACGATCACGGACAAAAAAAGAGCGTGACAAACCAAAGCTTCCGTTGCTCTGTCTGCCACTCTCCTACTCTGAACAAACATCTATTCGCTTGGGTTTATTGTACTCCCACGGTAGAAGAATTACAAGCGCCTCCCACATTTTTGGTTGCTGTGCACAAAGGAGCACGCTGCCTCTTGAACACTCTGCCCGAAACCGGAACGCAAAACGCCCCCGCGCCGAGCCGGAATCTTCCGGTGCTCTGCACAGGGGCGCGGTTCTTTATTGGATGCAGGTACTGCAGGGGGTATAGCCCGCGGCCACGGCCTCGTCGTAGCTGGAGAACAGGATCTGATTTTTCTCCGCCGGGAGGTTGGGGCAGGTGGGCAGGTGGAACTTTTTGCTGTTCACATTGCCGATGTAGGCCTGCTGCGCCGTACTGGACGCTGCAGGAGCAGTGGGGTTCAGCTCGGCGTCCGTGGCGTAGTGCTCGGTGCCGACGGTGTAGTTCTGCCCGTCCGAGCCGATGGTGATGGTCCCCAGCAGGTCGGTGCGGTAGACATCCACGCCCGCATCCCGCAGGATGCTCAAAGTCTCCTCATGGGGGTGGCCATACTTGTTGTTCACCCCGCAGGAGATGATTCCCATTTCCGGCAGGACCGCGTTCAGGAAGACATAGCTGGTGGAGGTGGAAGAACCGTGGTGGCCCACCTGCAGCACATCCACCTTGAGGTTGGCCCCGCTGTTGACGAGGTCCCGTTCGGCGTCGGCTTCCATATCGCCGGTGAGCAGGAAGCTGGTGGCACCGTAATCAATGCGGAGGACAAGGGAGGTATCGTTGGTGTCACTGTACTGCGCCACCGGGCCCAGCTGGGTGATGGTTGCCCCGCCCAGCTGCCAGGTGGTGCCCACAGCGGGCACCTCTACCTGTAAGCCCTGCTGCTGGGTGTACTTGACGAAATCCTGAAAACACTTGGTGCTGGCCTCCGTCACCGGGGCATAGACGTGGTTGGCCGGGAAGTAAGCCAGTGCCGCGGCCAGACCGCCCACATGGTCCTCGTGGGCGTGGGAGCAGAAGACGTATTCCAGCCCCTCCACGCCCTGATTCTGTAAGTAGGAGACCACGAGGCTGCCGTCGTCCACATTGCCGCCGTCGTAGAGCATGAACTGCCCGTCGCACTCGATCAGCACGCTGAGGGCCTGCCCCACATCGATGAAGTGCATCTCAAACGGGGCATTGACCGAGTCCACGGTGGAGGCCGACGCCGCCGGGTTGGGGATGACGTCGGCGCTGCCGCCCGGGGCAACGCCCGAGACATCACAGGCGGCCAGACCCAGAGCCAGCGCCGCCGCAACGGCCAGCGCGGCCAGACGGCGGAACAGCCCCGGCTTTTGGGCGGGGGTCACTTTTTCTTTTTGGAAGTTTTCCACGTTGCATTCTCTTTCTGTTGATTGTTTTTCGGTTTATGGGTGCCGTTGGGGGCAAAGCGGGCTCCCGGGCTGGGCTGGCGGCCGCCTGCCGCGCGGCTGACCGGTGCCGCATGGCCTCCGCGGCGATTGCCCGGCTGGATCTTTCCGCTGTGGGGCCGGACGCTGTAGGTGCCGTCCTGATGGATGGTCACATCCGCCGCCTCCGCCCGGCGTGCCGAGCGCTGGACGGCGCGGCGGCCCTCGGCGGGCACCAGCAGGGGGATCAGGTCTTCCCGGTGGGTCATCCGCAGGGCCTTGACCACTTTCTCGGCGTTGCGGGGCTCATAGTACTGGAGCAGAGCACGCTGCAAGGCCTTGCCCTCGGCAGTCTTTTCCACAAAAACAGGCTTGAGGGTGTAGGGGTCCAGCCCGGTGTAGAACATGCAGGTGCTCACGGTGCCGGGGGTGGGGTAAAAATCCTGCACCTGCTCCGGGCGCATGTGGTTCTTGTAAAGATACTCGGCCAGATAGACGGCATCTTTCAGGGTACTGCCCGGGTGGCTGGACATGAGGTAGGGCACCAGATACTGTTTTTTGCCCGCTTTTTTGCTCAGCTCGTAGAATTTATCCTTGAACTTGTTGAACGTCTCAATGGGAGGTTTGCCCATGTAGGCCAGGGTGTTGGGCGCGCAGTGCTCCGGGGCCACTTTCAGCTGGCCGGAAACATGATACTCCACCAGCTCTTTGAAGAACGTATCGTCCGGGTCGGCCATCAGGTAGTCAAACCGGATGCCGCTGCGGATGAACACTTTCTTGACGCCGGGCAGCTCCCGGACACGGCGGAGGATCTTGAGGTAATCGCTGTGGTCCACGATCATGTGGGAGCAGGTCTGCGGGGCCAGACAGTGCTTGCCGCCGTTGCACATGCCCCGGAGCATCTGCTCCCGGCAGGAGGGGAAGCGGAAGTTGGCGGTAGGCCCGCCGATATCGTGGATATAGCCCTTGAAATCCGGCTCATGGGTCATCCGCTCCGCCTCGGCCACGATGCTGTCCGCGCTGCGGCTGGTGACACGGCGGCCCTGATGAAGCTGGATGGCGCAGAAGTTGCAGCCGCCAAAACAGCCGCGGTTCTGGATGATGGAGAACTGCACCTCCCGGATGGCAGGCACACCGCCCATGTCTTCATAAATGGGATGGTAACGGCGGGTGTAGGGCAGGGCGTAGACTTTATCCAGCTCCCAGCGGACAAGGGGCTTGGCCGGGATGTTCTGCACCAGATATTTCTCGCTCTGCTTCTGGACGATGATCTGGCCGCTGACCACATCCTGATTGTCCATCTGGATGCGGCAGGCCTTGGCGTAGGCCGTCTTGTCGCTGGCCACTTTTTTGAAGCCCGCGCACTCCACGTACCGCTCGGGCAGGTGGTCAAAATCGGTCAGGTAGCAGGTGCCGTCCACATCGGTGATGCTCTCCACAGGCTCCCCTGCCGCCAGCCGCCGGGCGATCTCCACGGTCTGGTGCTCGCCCATGC
>ENA-UONS01001423-UONS01001423.1-human-gut-metagenome-genome-assembly--contig:-CS19-NODE-1423-length-22075-cov-7.302770_pt1 | contig 22075 bp, 22 predicted proteins | sample MGYA00242458_ERZ724005 | MGnify/ENA metagenome assembly ERZ724005
AAGCGTTTGAAAGGAGCATAAAAATGACGGATTTAATAAATTCTGCAGCTGGTGCTAAAATGATGCAGTTAAAGCAGGAAATTATTGATTTGAAGGCTCAGCTTAAAGCCTGTGATAATGCAGCTGAAGTTGCTTCTTTAAAAAAGATTATTATGGAAAAAGAAACTTATTATTATATTTTAGCTGATAAAGTTAAGATGAATAATAAGCCTATGTAAGCGTAGGCGGGGGAATAAAATGGAAGGCTTATTGCCGGTAATTGTAAAATTTATTATTGCTGCTGGAGCGGCTTATTATGTATATACAGATGCAAATAAAAAAGGAATAAAGTATAGTAATCTGTGGTTGATCGGCACATTTGTGTTTCCACTTACATTATTAGCATATCTTGTTTACAGAACGATTAAAAGAACAGAGCCAAAATTAAGTAAGGCTCAATTAATGGCTATTGAGCAGCGTAAAAGAGCAGAGCGCGAACGAAAGAATATAGCTGAAGAGAAAAAAAGATGGATGGAAATGCGCCAAGCTGAATTGGCAAAAAATAGTGAAACTTTAATAGAATTGAAAAAAATAGAAAAAGAAAGGTTAGAAGCTAAAGAACGCCGCTTACAGGAACTAGAAGAAGAAAGAAAAAGGCAGGAAGAAGAATATAGAGAGAAGCTTCATCTGAAGAAAAAAGAATTGAATTTATAATTAGCTTAAATGCTCATGTATTTAAGCTTTTTTCTTGTCAAATTTGTAGAAAATATGTGGCAGTGTTGCAGACTGATAATAAAAAATGTTAAACTTATAACATAATTTTAAGTGAAACTTATGTTACATAAAAAGTATTAGTTGTGGTGGAGGAGTATTTTGGAAAAATTAGTAGTAAAAGGCGGCAGACGCCTGGTTGGTACGGTAAAGACAAGTGGAGCCAAGAATGCTGTACTGCCTATTATTGCCGCATCTATTTTGGGAATGACACCTAGTCATCTTGATGAAGTACCAATGCTGGAAGATGTGCATACAATCAGTGAAGTTTTGAAATGCCTGGGTCTGAAAGTTAACAGCTCTCAGGAACATGTTCTTGATATAGACAGCACAGAGATTACCTCTTGTGAAGCACCGTATGAACTGGTACGCAACATGAGGGCTTCTTTTCTGGTAATGGGGCCTCTTTTAGCGCGTAAAGGACATGCACGTATTTCCATGCCGGGTGGCTGTGCTATAGGTGCCCGTCCTATTGACATTCACCTTAAAGGATTTGAAGCTCTGGGGGTGAAGATTGAACAGGGTCATGGCTATATTGAAGCCAGTGCACCTAATGGATTGATTGGTACTACTATTTATTTTGATTTCCCCAGTGTTGGTGCTACAGAGAATATCATGATGGCAGCAGCACTTGCCAAAGGTACTACTATCCTGGAAAATGCAGCAGAAGAACCCGAAATTGTTGATCTTGCTAATTATTTGAATAAGATGGGTGCAAAGGTGCGCGGAGCTGGTACTAATGTTATCCGTATCGAAGGTGTAGAAGCATTGCATGGTGCTGACTATACTATTATTCCTGACCGTATTGAGGCAGGTACCTATATGATTGCTGCTGCTATGACCGGCGGCGATGTGATGATTGAAAATGTACTGCCTGAACATCAGAAACCGCTGATTGCCAAACTGCGTGAAGCAGGGGCAACTGTTATCGAAGATATCGACAAAGTACGTGTTATCGGCAATGGTACTTTAAAAGGTGTTGATATTAAGACTCTGCCGTATCCTGGCTTCCCGACGGATATGCAGGCACAGCTAATGGCCATGATGGTTATTGCAGAAGGCAGAAGTAAGGTAACTGAAACTGTTTTTGAAAACAGATTTATGCATGTAGTAGAACTGAACCGCATGGGTGCCAATATTACAACCGAAGGCCGCAGCGCTGTAATCGAAGGACCGGCTAAGCTTACCGGCTGTGATGTACGTGCAACTGACCTGCGTGCCGGTGCTGCCATGATTTTGGCAGGCCTTGTTGCTGAGGGTGTAACTATGATTGGTGACCTGCATCATATTGACCGCGGTTATGAAAATATCGTGGCAAAACTGCGGGCGTTGGGCGCTGATATAGAGCGCGTTGAGATTTAGTTGGAAGACAGGAGATAGAAAATGTTTAAAAGTACTGATATTGGTATTGATTTAGGTACTGCAAATATACTTGTATATGTAAAAGGCAAAGGCGTTGTTTTAAAAGAGCCTTCTGTAGTTGCTATTGATAAGGCACGCAATAAGGTACTGGCTGTAGGCGATGAAGCTCGTGAAATGCTGGGTCGTGCTCCTGGTAATATTGTGGCTATCCGTCCGTTAAAGGAAGGCGTTATTGCCAACTATACTATTACCCAGAAATTGCTGGCATACGTTATCGAGAAAGTTGCCGGTAAATGTCTTTTCTTTAAGCCGCGTGTTATGACTTGTGTGCCTATCGGTATTACTTCCGTAGAAAAACGTGCTGTTATGGAAGCTACTACCCAAGGCGGTGCGGCTAAAACCTATTTGATTGAGGAACCGCTGGCAGCAGCATTGGGTGCAGGTATTGATATTTCTGTTCCCCGCGGCAACATGGTTGTTGATATTGGCGGCGGTACTACTGATATAGCTGTTCTTAGCCTTGGCGGCATTGTTGTATCTTCTTCTATCCGCATTGGCGGGGATCATTTTGACGAAGCTATCGTCCGTTATGTAAAGAAGGTTCATAATGTCCTGATTGGCGAACGTACTGCAGAAGATATTAAGATTAATATTGCTACTGTTTCTAAAAATGGCCGTAGCAGTTCTATTACTGTACGCGGACGTGATATGGTTACTGGTTTGCCTACTACTTTCAGCGTTACTTCTGAAGACTGCCGTCTGGCGTTGGAAGATGCAGTGGCTTCTCTTGTTGCTACTGTACGTGGTGTTTTGGAAAAATGCCCGCCTGAACTGGCAGCCGATATTGTAGATAACGGTATTTATCTGACTGGCGGCGGAGCGCTGCTGGACGGATTAGCAGAAATTATGGAGAAAGAAACTGGCATCTGTACACATGTTGCAGAAAATGCACTGGACTGTGTAGCTCTTGGCACAGGTAAAGCACTGGAAAGCCTTGATAAGCTGCATCCGGGTTCTGTTTATACTTCATCTAATTTAGGTTAAGCTTTGCATAAATACACAGCTTGTAGCTGTGTATTTTATTTTTCAGGAGGTCCACTATGAATATAGGTAAGTTCTGCGGTATAGTACTGGCTGCCGCATGTTATATTATGCCGTCATTGGCAGATGCAGCGCCAATTGAAAGTATCAGAAGCAGTATCAGCCCGGCAAGGGTGCGCCTGGTTTTAGACAGTAAAGAAGCAATTAATTACAAGGCCGAAAAAGACGGTAAAGAACTCATCATTGAAATGCCGGACAGCACGGCAAAAAAACAGCAGCCTGTAGTCAAGGATCCGTTTATCAAAAAAGTTAAATTGGAGCCGGAAGGAAAGAAAGGCAGCAAGCTGCAGATTACTTTGGCTAAGGACTGCCAATATAAAATATATCAATTAAAAAGTCCAGACAGACTGGTAATAGATATCTTCCGTATCAATATTATTAAAGAAAGCAAGCAGCTGGCTAAAGGTGTAACCTATACTTATCTGCAGGATGAACTGAATGGGAAACAGATTCAAGGGTATTTGCTCAGTGTAGATAAGAAAGCAGATTATGAGCTGAGACCTTTTTCTGCTGCTGGCAGTTATAACGGCCGTGGTTATGTATCTAAAAGAGCTGCCCAGCTTGGTTTATTGGCAGCAGTTAATGCGTCTTATTTCGACAGCGATGGCTGGGTAATAGGTGTAGTTAAGGACAGAGGCGAGATTTATGCCATGGATGCTGCTCCGCACAGTGGTTATGTGAGCGATGGCAAAAATCAGACCATAGTCAAAGATATTGCTTATACAGGAACGGTTAAATTGCCCGGCGGTAAAACGTTGACACTGAAAGGTATGAACAGAGCGCGTATTGCTGAGGATTTAGTGCTGTATAACGAATATTATGCAACGTCTACCCGTACCAATCAGTTTGGCAGAGAAATTAAGCTGCGCAACGGGAGAGTCATTGCTGTTTCTAACGCAGGTAATATGAGTATTGAGCCGGGAACACAGGTTATTTCCGGTCATGGTGCTAACGCTGCGGCTTTAGCGGGTGTAAGAGTTGGCGACAGAGTAAGCGTAAGTGAAACCCTCGGCAGCGAAGCGGCTGATAAAGCACGCGTCGTTATTGGCGGCGGCCCGCTGCTGCTGGAAGATGGCAGAGTGAATGTCCGCAGCAGAGAAGAAAATATTGCTGCAGATATTGCCCGCGGACGTGCTCCCAGGACTGCTATTGGTGTGAAGAAAGACGGTACCTTGCTGGTGCTGGTTGTAGATGGGCGCAACAGTGCTTCATCCGGACTTACCTTAGAAGAACTGGCGCAATATTTTCTGCGTTTAGGTGCGCGTGATGCCGTTAATTTTGACGGCGGCGGCTCCAGCGTCATGGTCGTAAATAAGAGCATTGTCAATAAGCCGTCTGACGGCAGAGAACGAGCTGTCAGCATTGGTGCAGGCCTGTTTCCGCGCTACTAACATTGCTTGTCAAAGGGAAATTGAGGTTGTATAATTATTTTATACCAAAATAACTAAGCTGCTGCAGGAGGTACCCATGTTGAAGTATAAACAATTGGCTGCCCTCTGCATAGCTGCGGCTGTAACAGCTGCAGGCTTGCTGTATTTTTATAATAGGTCTGAGGCTGTGGAGCAAAAATCAGTGCTTAAAGGCGTAGTCTGCGAAGAAGGACTGGTGCAGACAGGCAAAAAGGTACAGATTGGTGATGTACTGGTTAAAGTGAAGTCTGTCACCGGCGGCAGTATTGCAGCTGCCAGAGCAAGCAGTGACGGTACTGTGAGCAAGGTTTTGGTGCAGCCGGGAGATACGGTGGTACCGGAACAGACAGTAGTTATTTTAGAAATGTAAGTAAATTAAAATCGGCGTAGGTCTTGCTGCGCCGGTTTTGTGATATATAGGGAGTTAATTATGAAGCTGAAAACCTTAATAACAGCATTTTTACTTTGCTGCTGCAGCTGTGCAGCGGCGGCTAATGTACCGCTGATGCCGGTGAAGGATTTACAGCCGGGTATGCAGGGCATTGGCAAAACTGTTATCAGCGGAGATAAAATTGAAGATTTTAATGTAGAGATATTAGGTGTTAATGGCAGTGAAGCCAGCGGCTACAGTATCTTTGTGCGTCTTTATGGCGATTTGATAGATAAGACTGGCGGCGTTGCGCAGGGAATGAGCGGCAGTCCGGTTTATGTAGATGGAAGACTGGTAGGAGCAGTAGCTTTTGGCAAAGCCTTTAATGATCCGCATTATTGCTTTTTGACTCCTATCGGCAGCATGCTGAAGCTTCTGGATAGTCCTTTGGCACATGATAATTCTTTTCTGCCAAAAGGAACTTCTCTTTTAGCTGGCGGCTTTACACCAGCTGGGATGGAATATTTACAGGAGAAATTGCAGGGAGTAGGTCTTTCTGTTGTTAATGGCGGCAGCAGCGGCGACGCTCCTGGCAGGGAAGCTTTGGAGCCTGGCAGTGCCGTAGGTGTTTCCCTCATGGAGGGCGATATGTCATTGGGGGCATTGGGCACTGTTACCTGGACGGATGATGAAGGTCATATCCTTGCCTTCGGTCATCCTTTTATGCAGCGCGGCGACAGCAGTTTCTTTATGAACAAAGTCTGGATTTTAGGCTGCATTCCCAATATGCAGAGCAGCTATAAAGTTGGCAATATCGGCAAAGTCATCGGTACTATAAATCAGGACAGAGCCAGTGGTATTGCAGGCATTACCGGTAGCGTGCCTAAATCTGTACCGGTGTTTATTGCAGTAAGTGATACCAGCCGCGGCATTAACAGTAGCAGCCGCATCAATATAATAGAAGATGAACAGATGGTACCGGTAATTTTGGATGCTGCCGTCTTTAATACAGTCAGCAAGACTGTAGACCGCAACGGCGGCGGTACGGCAAAGCTGCATTTTGAAATCAGCGGTGTGGACAGCAGCGGACAAAATGTATTTATTGACCGTGACAATATGTATTATGCAGGTGAGAATCTGCTGAAATCTATCAATGCAGAACTGATAGAAGCAGCTAATATCCTGACACAGAATAAATTTGAAAAGGTTGATATTTATGGCGTCAATGTTACTGCTGAGGTCAGCGAGGATGTACAGGTAGCAGAGATAATCCGTGTTACGCCGCAAAAGCGAGAAGTAAAACCGGGAGAAAAGCTGCTGATTGACGTAGTGCTGAAGCCTTATCGAGGTAAAGAGTTTACAGAAACTATTACTTTTACCGTGCCGAAAAATAATCCGGGCGGCAAGCTAGCTTTAAGTGTACGCGGCGGCAGTTCTCTGGCCTGGATACAAAACCTGCTGCGTAAGCAGAAGGAAGAGGGCCTGCCTACTCCTAAGAAAGATGTGCGCTATAAGCTGGCAGACTTTATCAAGAACTTTAATGAAGCAGATAAAAATAACGAGCTAATTGTAGATATTTCTGCTTCTCCGCAGCTGAATCAGCAGCCGGAAAAGAACGCAGCCGATGACGCAGGCTTTGCCGGTATGCTCAAAGGCAGTCCATATAAACAAAAAACTGCTTTTGATTATATTATCGATGGCGAAAATGAATTCGTTATTGAAGTAAAAAAATAATTTAGCCAAATAAATGACATAATTTTGTAGTATACTAAAAACAAAGAATACCCGAGAGGAACCAAAAATGTTAAAAGATATCTGTGCTTCCTTAGGTAAAAGAATATTGTTTTATTGTGCCTATACCGGCAGAATGACCATGCTGTTTATGGATACTGTCAAAAAGCTGAAAGAAGCCGATGCCAAAGAAACCTTACGGCAGATGGCACTGCTAGGTGCTGATTCCTTGCCCATCGTTTTGATGACTATTCTATGTACGGGCATGGTATTTTCCGTGCAGACGGCGAAAGAATTTGTGCGTTTCGGCGCAGCTTCCTCTGTTGGCGGCATCGTTGCTATTGCCATGGCGCGTGAGCTGGTGCCGGTGCTGACGGGCGTAGTAGTTGCAGGACGTATTGGTGCCGCTATTGCTGCGGAAATTGGTACGATGAAAGTAACAGAGCAGATTGACGCGCTCAGAGTTATGGCGGCTAATCCGGTAAGCTATCTGGTAGTGCCGCGTTTTATTGCCGTTGTACTGATGATGCCGGTGCTGATTGTTTTTGCCAACATGATTGGCAATATCGGCGGCTGGCTGGTTGCCCATTATTATGCGGGCATCAGTACCTTTACTTATGAAAATTCTATCAGAACCTTGGCAGAAACTTACGATATGGTTGGCGGTATGATTAAAGGTGCTGTCTTTGGTGCGATTATTGCCATTGTCGGCTGTCATAAAGGTCTCAATGCGCCTAACGGTGCGGAAGGTGTTGGCCTTGCCACTACTGAATCTGTAGTTTTGTCTATTATTCTGATTTTTATTACCAATTATTTTCTGTCCGTTATTCTCTATGTATAAGGAGCTAATATAATGGCTGAGCCTTTAATTAAAGTACGTAAATTGAAGATTGCTTTCGGAGAAAAAGTAGTACTGAATGAAATAGACTTCGATATTTATGAAGGCGAAACATTGGCGGTTATCGGGCCGTCCGGTACTGGTAAGAGTACAGTAATGAAGGTACTTACCGGTCTTTTGCGTCCTACCTCTGGCAGTGTCGTAATAGGCGGACAAGAAACCAGCGGTTATTCTGAGGATGAATGGGATAAACTGCGGACGCATATGGGTGTCGTTTTTCAGTATTCGGCGCTGTTTGACTTTCTTTCCGTAGGGGAGAATGTAGCTTTTGGTTTAAGAAGGCATACTAACCTTTCTGATGAAGAGATTACTAAAAAGGTAAGCGAGCTGCTGGAGCTGGTTGGCTTGCCTGGTACTGAAAATATGCTGCCGTCAGAACTTTCCGGCGGTATGAAAAAGCGTGTAGGCTTGGCGAGAGCTCTGGCTATGCAGCCTAAAATAGTATTTTATGATGAACCGACTTCCGGCCTTGATCCGGTGATGACTATGACTATCAGCAGGCTGATACGCAAGACGCAGCAGCAGCTGGGGGTTACGTCACTTTTGGTAACTCATGATATGGAGTCGGTATTTTATACAGCAGACCGTATTGCCATGCTGCATGAAGGAAAGATTGTGGCAACAGGTACGGTAGAAGAGATAAAGAACAGCAGTAATCCTGTCGTGCAGGCATTTATCAATGGGCAGGAGCTTAAGAAGGAGGAGCAACAATGGGCAGCAGTGAAGTAAAAGTAGGCGCCTTTACTTTAGGCGGTGCGGTAGTACTGGCCGGCATCATTACTTTTATGGGAGCTTTTACCTTTGGCCGCAGTGGCTACGAGCTGCAGATAGATTATCCTCAGGTCAGCGGCCTTATGCCCGGACATATAGTCCGTTATGCCGGTGTACAGGTGGGTACGGTCAAGAAGATTGATGTAGAGCCAAACAGTGTTACTGTTACGGCAGAAATAGATGATAATATCAAGATTCCTCAAGGTGCAGTCTTTACTATTGGTTCAGATGGTATCATGGGTGAAAAATTCGTTAATGTACTGCCGCCGCTGAAGCCTGGACAGGGTTATATTGTAGAAGGCAGTGAAATTAAAGGTGTTCCCGGCGGCGGTATGGAAGAGTTCTTTGCTTCTTCCGGTGATTTGATGAGCAAGGTAGAAAATATTGCCGAAGCACTCAATAATGTTTTTGGCGATAAAGAAGTACAGCAATCCATGCGTGATGGTTTTAAAAACATGCGCGATATCAGTGAGAATATGAATACCTTTACCAAGGTTATGGCAGATGTTGCCGTAGCTAATCAGCAGGATATCAATGTCATGATTAAACAGATGAATGAGATGAGCAAGCGCATGAACGGCGTGGCTGCTCATATGGAAAGTATCATGGCTAATGTTGATAATAATGGCGCTACCGGTCAGAATGTGGCAAGAATGGCGCAGAATCTGGCAGATACCAGTGCCAAAGTAGAAAATATTGTCGGCATGCTGGAAAATGTGGCAACCGACCCGGAAGTGGAAAAATCACTGAAAGATACTGTTATCAATGCGCGTGAAGCCAGTGCCCGTGCCAATAAGATTTTAGGTACAGTTTCCGAGGCTAAAATTCAGGCTGATGTAGGCGGCAGCGCCAAAGGCAGCGACTGGCGCAGCAGTTTGGGCGTAAAGCTCCAGCCGTCAGAAGACAGCTTTGTTTATATGGGCGGTTATGATATCGGTGAAGATAATAAATTTGATTTTATTGCCGGTAAATATATGGGCAACGCTGCTTTCAGCATGGGAGCTATGCAGGGAGAGTTTGGCGTAGGCCTGAGCTATGATTTTGGCAGGGATTTCCGCCTGTATTCCCAGTTATATGATTTTGATGACAGTAAGCTGCGAGTAGGCGGCGAACTGCGTCTTAACGATAATTTCTCTATCTACGGCGAAAGTATGGACATTAAGGGGAATAAGCGTGATACCTATATGGGTGTACGCAGTTATTTTTAAAAACCATTTGACTTTTTTCTGCAAAAAAAATATAATTTTGTTATACTGACTGATTAGTCAGCGCGATTGGAGGTTAGTTATATGAACAGATATAAATTAAGCAAACGTTTTCTGGCGCTGTCAGCGGCAATGGCGCTGCTGTTCAGTCAGGCTGCTTTTGCTGAGGAAGCTGCACCGCAGGTTGTAGAACTTAACCTGCAGCAGGCAATGGAAAAGGCTTTTAATACCAATCCTGCAATTAAGATTTCCGGCTATGAAAAAGATTCTGCCAGAGCAAATCTGAATGCAGCCCGCCAGAGCAGAGGTATTACCATTACCGGTCAGCACAGTACTACCAGAAGTGGTAAAGATGATAATGTAGTTCCTGTATATGATCCTAATAATCCTAGTAATGTTCTATATTATAATAAAGGTATAGGAAATAATCATTCCAACACTATTTCTGCCAGCATTCCTATCTATACCGGCGGTAAATTATCCGGTACTATTGACCAGGCTAAGGCTAATTACAAATATTATCTGGTAGGCGAGCAGAAGGCTTACAACGATATGCGCGAAACTGTTACTAATAGCTATTATGGCATGCTGCAGGCAGATAATGTTCAGAATCTGAGCCGTGAGTCCGTTAACCGTCTGGAAGAGCATTTGAAAAATGTTAAAGCTCAGTATGATGTTGGCGTTGTTGCTAAAGTTGACGTACTGCGCAGTGAGGTTGAACTTGCTGATGCACAGCAGACTTTGATTCAGGCAGAAAATGCTTATCATATTGCTGAAGCTACCTTAAATAAGATTGTTGGCCTGCCGATGGATACAACTCTTAAACTGCAGGACAGCATGCAGTATACTCCGTATGATAATGACATGAAATATTGCCTCGATTATGCTGCCGAGCATCGTCCTGATTTAGAGCAGGCACGTCAGAATGTGGAAGCTGCCAAAGGCGCTTTAAAAGTTGCGCGCAGTGGTTATATGCCGCAGGTATCTGCCAGTGCCAGCCAAAACTGGAATGACACTAACTGGCCCGGTGATGAAAACGGCAATTGGAGCGTAGGCGTAGGTGTCAGCATGAATATCTTTGATACTGGCGTAACCCTGTCTAAGATTCATGGTGCTGAAGCTGATTTAGCTAAGGCAGAGGAATCCTATCGTGATGCCGTTGACAGCATTATGCTGGAAGTACGCAGTACTTACTTAAATCTGCGTGAAGCAGAAAAACGCATTAAGACTACCGAAGTAGCTGTTGCCAAAGCTGAGGAAGATTACCATATCGCCCAGGTACGCTATATGGCAGGCGTTGGTACCAATACTGACGTACTGGATGCGCAGGTAGCATTGACTGATGCACAGAATAACTATGTACAGTCTCTGTATGATTACAATACTTCCAAGACTTCTCTGGAAACTGCAATCGGCGTGCCGATGGCTTTCCCTCATACCGTAACGGTTGAAGAAGCTGCATTGGAGCAGGCTTCTGCAGAAGTAAATGGTACTGCTCAGGAAGAGAAAGCTGCTGAAGCTGATAAACCTGTAGTAAGCAATGTACCTGTGAAAAAATAAGAGATAAAAATAAAAGCCGCTGCATTGCAGCGGCTGTTTTATTTTATGTTATAAAGTTTTAATAGCTTCAATAAGTTTATCTACTTCTGTGTCCAAGGTAGCCCAGCTGGTGCAGATACGTACAGAATAATTGCCGTCGGGAAGATATTCAATAAGGCTGAGAACAAAATCCTGACTCAATTTTTCGTATTGCTGCGGGGTCATAATGACAAATTGCTGATTGGTGGGAGAATCTGTTACAAAGGAGAAACCACAATCAATTAAAGCCTGTTTGATTTTCAGGGCCTGCATGGTGCCTTTTTTGCAGATATCAGTGTAGAGATTATTGCGGAAAGCTTCAGCAAACTGAACACCTAAAAGACGCCCTTTAGCGAGGATAGCACCATTTTGCTTAGCAATAGTGCGGAAATCCGGTTTCAGTTCGTCATTGAGGATAACGACTGCTTCGCCAAACAGCAGACCACATTTTGTGCCGCCAATGCTGAAAACATCGCAGTTAGCAGCAATATCAGCCATGGTAAGGTCGTTGGAAGGAGTGCCAAGAGCATAACCAAGACGTGCACCGTCAATAAAGAGATACAGTCCTGCTGCACGGCAAACAGAGTACAGTTCGGAGAGTTCTTTTTTAGAGTACATACTGCCGATTTCCGTAGGCTGGGAGATATAGACCATTTTAGGCTGTGCCCAGTGTTCACGGCTGGGGTCAGTATCATATTTTTTCCATGCTTCTGCTATCTGCTCTGCAGTAAGCTTGCCGTCAGCAGAGGGCAGAGGCAGTACTCTGTGTCCTACGTGTTCGATAGCACCTGCTTCATGGGTATTGATATGGCTGGGTACGGCACCATAAACAGCCTGATGCGGGCGCAGGGCAGCACAGATAACAGTAAGATTGGTCTGAGTGCCGCCTACGAGGAAATGCACATCAGCCTGCGGGCAGGCAAAGGCTTTTTTTATCAGTTCTCTTGCTTCATCACAATAGGGGTCAAGACCGTAGCCGGTTGTCTGGTCCATATTGGTAGCAGCCAGTTTTGCCAGAATATCAGGATGGCAGCCCTCTGTGTAATCGCTGTTAAAATAATACATAAATGAACACTCCCTTATTTTTTACCAAGTAATTTTTTGCCGAATACTTCATAAAGCAGCGGCATAATGGAGAAAATAACAATACCTAATGTTACCAGCGGGAAATTATGTTTTACTACTGGGATATTGCCGAAGAAATAACCGGCACCAACGAATAAAGTAACCCATACAACAGCACCGATAACATTATAATGAGCAAAGGTCATATAGTGCATTTTGCCGATACCTGCTACAAAGGGAGCAAAGGTACGGACAATAGGAACAAAACGTGCCAGAAAAATAGCTTTATGACCATGACGGGCATAAAAATCAGCTGCTTTTTGTACATGCTGAGGTTTGATAAGGCCGCGTTCTGATTTGATAATGGCTACGCCAAATTTTTCGCCGATAAAGTAATTGCAGGCGTCGCCTAAAATAGAAGATACGAGAAAGATTACAGCGATAATGGTTACATCCATGCCTTCGGGAGCAGTAGCTGCCAGCGCGCCGCAGGCAAAGAGCAGGGAATCACCGGGAAGGAAGGGGGTAACAACCAGACCGGTTTCACAAAAGACAACCATAAATAAAATGAGATAGATAAAATGTCCGTAAGCAGCCATTATTTCGGGCAGGTGCTTATCAAGATGTAAAATTAAATCAATAAACTGCATTAAATAGGCTTCCATGAATTATTCTCCTCTTAGTATGATAATTTTTACATAGAGTAATTTTACCATAAGGCAGAAAGGTGAACAATAATTTTTATACATAATGTTAAGGGTATGATATAATATAAAACTAGGATTATATCAGAGAAGGAGATTCATTATGGAACATGAATTGTGCTGGTGCGGCAGCGGTAAAGCTTACGCTGACTGCCATAAAAATATTGATGATAAAATTGCTGAATTTAAGGCACGCGGCTGTGAGGTGCCTGACAGAGATATGATTAAGACACCGGAACAGATTGCCGGTATCCGTAAAGTCTGTGATATTAATACTGCGGTGCTTGATTTAGTAGCAGAAAAAATCAAGACCGGTATGACTACAGAAGAAATAGACAGAATTGTTTATGATTATACTGTCAGCCAGGGTGCAACACCTGCTCCGCTGGGCTTCTGCGGTTTTCCGAAAAGTGTCTGCACTTCCATAAACGACCAGGTTTGCCATGGTATTCCCAGTCCGCATGATGTGCTGCGCAGCGGCGATATTGTCAACGTGGATGTTTCTACTATTTATAACGGTTATTATGCTGATGCCTCCCGTATGTTTACGATTGGCAAAGTAGATAAAAAGGCCAAAGATTTGGTGGAAATTACTAAAGAATGCTTAAAACGCGGTATAGAAGCAGCGCAGCCGTGGGGATTTTTAGGTGATATCGGTGCAGCAGTCTCTGCTTTTGCCAAAAAGCATGGTTATTCTGTTGTAACAGAATTTGGCGGACATGGAGTAGGCGTAGAATTCCATGAAGAACCTTTCGTATGCCATGTAGGCAAAAGAAAAAACGGTATGCTGTTGGTACCGGGCATGATCTTTACTATCGAGCCCATGATTAATGCAGGCCGTAAGGATGTATTTGTCGATGCAGCTAATGACTGGACTGTCTATACTCAGGACGGCAGTCTGTCTGCTCAGTGGGAACACACAATTTTGATTACGGAAGATGGTCCGGAAATACTGACATATTAAAAAATAAAAGGGATGGTTGTAGACCATCCCTTTTATTTTTATTGAATTATAATTTTAGTTTTTCTTTTTCTTCCAGAATTCGCGGAATTTTCCCGCCAGTTCTTTCTGATTCAGCTTCTGCGGCCACAGTTCCTGTGTTTCGCTGCAGCGCATGGCTGCTGCCAGGTGTTCGTAGATTTCCGGATAACGTTTATCAAGGTCGGCAATATGTTCTTTAACATCCTGCCGTGTGGTATGACCATCGTAAGGACAAGGATTTTTTAAAGGCTGCAGCTTGAGCTTCTCTACCAGCTGACGAATTTCACTTTCTCTGTAATATAACAGCGGGCGTAGCACAGTAAGGCCGGTACGGCTGAGAGGTGTAACCGGCAGAAAGGTGCGCAGCTGTCCTGATGTGCATAGATTCATGAAAAAGGTTTCTACTGCGTCGTCATGATGATGGGCCAGGGCAACTTTATTAAAGCCGAGTTCCAGTGCGCGGCGGTTGGTTGCTGCTCTGCGGAAATAGGCGCAGGTGAAGCAGGGGCTACTGCCTTTATGCTGCCAGGCTTCCATGACATTGACATCGTCGCTGTAATGCTTAATGCCATAGCTGTTGCAGAAATCTTCCAGCTGTTGACGGGGAAAATCAGGAGCAAACATGGCGTTGACCGTATAGCAGGCCAGGTCAAAGGGGATAGGCGAGTATTTTTTTATTTCAGCTAGTGCTGCAGTGAGAAACATGCTGTCCTTGCCGCCGCTGAGGCCGATAAGGATTCTGTCGCCGGGATGCAGCATATCAAATTCAATAATGGCACGCCAGAGCTTGCTTAAATCATCGGCGGGAACAAAAACATTCTTATTTTGGGACATATCAGGGCTCCTTATAATTTACAGTATCTAACATACCTGTTTTGACACCTATAAAAAAATCTATCAGAGATTGATAACCATATACTATGGTAAAAGATAAAATGGTACCTATGATGAATGCAGATGGCAATTTATCATAAATAAAATAGCAAAAAGCGAGGCCTAACAGATTACAATAAGCGAGTATACGTACAAGGCCGAGAAACGGACGCAGAATATCTAAGATAATTAAAATAAGATTTACTACTGTAAAAATTAGATAGAATAATAATTTTTTCATGTGAATCTTCCTTTGTACATACTGCATTTTGCTTATTATATCATAGGGCAAGTTCTGAGAAAAGTTCCGAAGCCCTGCCATGAATATGGTATAATAAGTGATACACGAGTAAAATGTTAACGGAAACAAGGAAGCTTTGGAGGTAAAAATGAGTGACACATTACAGGGATTAAATAAAGAGCAGGCACTGGCAGTTCAGACTACGGACGGCCCTATGCTGATTTTGGCTGGTGCGGGCAGCGGCAAGACGAAAGTACTGACCTGCCGTATCGCACACCTTTTACAGCAGGGCGTTGCGCCGTACAGAATTTTAGCCATTACTTTTACTAATAAGGCAGCGGCAGAAATGCGTGAACGCGTGGACAGAATGGCTGGAGAGGCAGCTAAAGATGTTTGGCTGTTTACCTTTCATGCTTTTTGCGCGCGACTGCTGCGCCGTGATATAGATAAGCTGGAAGGGTATGGCAATAACTTTGCTATTTATGATACTTCCGATGCTCAAAACGTAGTTAAGCAAGTACTGAAAGAAATGAATCTTGATGAAAAGCGTTTTCAGCCTGCGGGACTCTGCGCGCGTATCAGCAGTGCTAAGAATCAGCTGCTGTCGCCCGTTGACTATGCTAAGGCTGCTAATGATTTTTACGAGGAAAAAGCAGCGCAGATTTATGCCAGCTATCAGGAAAAGCTGCGTCAGAACAATGCGCTTGATTTTGATGACCTGCTTTTGCTGACTGTACAGTTACTGCAGGAAAATGCGGAAGTACGTGAAAAATATCAGGATAAATTCCAATATATCATGGTGGACGAATATCAGGATACCAACCATGTACAGTATCTGCTAACTAAACTGCTTGCAGGCAAACATCGCAATATCTGCGTAGTAGGCGATGCCGACCAGAGTATTTACGGCTGGCGCGGTGCTGATATTCAGAATATCCTTGATTTTGAAAAAGACTATCCTGATGCCAAATTGATTAAGCTGGAGCAGAATTATCGCAGTACTCAGGTTATTTTGGATGCGGCTAATGCTGTTATTGAGAATAATACCGGACGCAAGCCGAAAAATTTGTGGACTGATAATGGTACAGGAAGAGAGATAACATATTTCCAGGCCATGGATGAACGTGATGAAGCACGTTTTGTTATTGAGCAGCTGCAGCGCCTGCAGCAGGAAGAAAATATGCGTCTGGGTGATATGGCAGTTTTATACCGTACCAATACTCAGTCCCGTGTGTTCGAAGAAATGCTGATTAAAAGCGGTATCAGCTATAACATGGTGGGCGGCACTAAGTTCTATGAGCGCAAGGAAATTAAGGATATCCTGGCTTATCTGCGAGTTATTTTTAATCCTAATGATTCTTTAAGCCTTTTGCGTATCATCAATGTTCCGCGCCGTGGTATTGGTGATGCAACTTTAGGCAGACTGCAGGCTTATGCGGCTGAAAATGGACTGCATCTTTTTGAAGTTCTGTCCAATGCAGCTGCGGTACCTGGATTAAACAGCCGTTTTGTGGGTAAATTGGATGAGCTTTCCGGTATTATTTTTGAATTGATGGGTGAAGCGGAAGAAGTGCCTGTTAAGCAGCTGATTGAAGACGTTATGCAAAGAACCGGCTATCTGGAAGAGCTGCAGCTGAGTAAGAATGTACAGGACCAGAGCCGTGTAGATAACTTGATGGAATTACTGTCTGTAGCAGAAGATTTTGCCAAGGGCGGCGAAGAAAATACTCTGGAAAACTTCCTTGCCAATGTAGCGTTAGTGTCTGATATTGATGACGCAGAGCTGGGTGAAGATGCAGTAACCTTGATGACGCTGCATTCAGCTAAGGGTTTGGAATTCCCAGTAGTATTCCTTGCCGGTATGGAAGAAGGAATCTTCCCGCATGCGCGTACGCTTATGGATGAAGAAGAAATAGAAGAGGAACGCCGTTTGTGCTACGTTGGTATTACAAGAGCTGAAAAATATCTGTTTATGAGTAATGCCAGAATGCGCACTATTTACGGACATACTGTTTCCTATCCGCCGTCCCGTTTTCTGCAGGAAGTGCCGCGCGGACTTTTGCATATTTACAAACGTCCGGTAGTGCAGCGTCAGGCTCCGCGAGAGGAAAGACGCAGTGACAACCGCAGTACAGCTAATTGGTTCCTGCAGCCGAAAAGCAGCTTCATTCCTCAGGAAAACAGCAGCGGCAGCAGCTTCACTGCCGGAGATAAGGTATCGCACAGCAAGTGGGGCACCGGTACGGTAGTAAGCGTTAAAAATACAGAGGATGGACAGGAAGTAAAGGTTGCTTTTGCCGGAGCAGGCATACGCAGTTTGCTGACTAAATATGCCGTACTGAAAAAGCTGTAAGCGGCAACGGAGGTAAGAAATTATGGAGGAAAGAAATATTCTGCTGGCGGAAGCTGAACGTCTGCGCACGGAAATCCGCCATCATGAATATCTGTATTATGTGCTGGATGCGCCGGAAATAACAGACGCCGAATATGACAGACTGATGGTGCGTCTGCGTGAAATAGAAAGTCAGCTGCCGGAAGATGTGCCGGAGGATTCGCCTACACGCCGTGTAGGCGGCAAGGTATCACCGGAATTTACCGAGGTGCGTCATCTGACGCCGCTGCTCAGTTTGGGTAATGCTTTTTCTGAGGAAGAGCTGCGTGCTTTTGATGAACGTGTACATAACGGCTTGCCGGAAGGCAGCAAAGTTGAGTACGTCATGGAGCCGAAAATTGACGGCTTGGCCTGCAGCCTGATTTATGAGCATGGCAGATTGGTGCGTGCTGCTACACGCGGCGACGGTGTCGTGGGGGAAAATGTAACGGCTAATGTCCGTACTATTCGCAGCATCCCGTTGGTATTGCAGGCAGCAGAAGGACAGGAGCTGCCAGAGCTTTTAGATGTGCGCGGCGAGGTGTATATGCCTCGTCATGAGTTTATGCGTTTAAACGAAGAGCGTGCTGAAGCCGGCGAAAGCGAATTTGCCAATCCGCGTAATGCGGCGGCAGGCAGTCTGCGTCAGCTTGACCCGCAGGTAACTGCCAAGCGCGCTTTAAGTTTTTTTGCCTATTATGTAGGTGATGGAGCCAAAGAAAAGCACAGTGAGTCTTTAGCTATGCTTACGGGCTACGGCTTTAAGGTCAGCGAAAATTACAGAGTGGTTGGCAGCATAGATGAAGCGCTGGAATATATCAGAGAGTTTAATGAAAAACGTGCTGGTCTGTCTTATGATACTGATGGTGCCGTAATTAAGGTAAACGATGTTTATCAGCAGCGTATTTTAGGTGCTACCGGGAAGGACCCGCGTTGGGCTATTGCTTTTAAATATCCGCCGGAACAGGCAGAAACTACGATGGAAGACATTGTCTGGCGTGTTGGCCGTACCGGTGTGTTGACGCCTACGGCAGTGCTGACGCCGGTTAAACTGTCCGGCAGTACGGTAAGCAGAGCAACGCTGCACAATGTTGATTTTATTAAGGAAAAAGATATCCGCATTGGCGACAGAGTAATTATCAATAAGGCAGGGGAAATTATTCCGGAAGTACTGCGCGTGGCAGCAGAAAAACGTACCGGTGAGGAAAGTCCTGTCCAGATACCGACAGTCTGCCCGGAATGCGGCTGGCAGGTAGAACGGCCTGATAATGAAGCAGCTATCCGCTGCACTAATCCCCATTGCCCGGCATTGGGACGTGAGGGATTAATTCACTTTGTCAGCCGTGATGCCATGAATATTGATGGCTGCGGACCGTCTGTTATCAACCAGCTGATGGATGCTGGTTTGGTAAAGGATGCTGCTGATTTATACAATCTTACTAAAGATGATTTAGTACGGCTGGAGCGTATGGGTGAAAAATCAGCTGACAATCTGCTGCAGGCCTTGGAAGCAAGCAAGCAAAACGAGATGGACAGACTGCTTTTTGCTCTGGGCATCCGTCATGTGGGAGCAAAGGTGGCGCGTCTGCTTGCTGCAGAGTTTGGCAGTATGGAAAAATTACTGGAGGCTGAACCGGAGCAGCTGGCTGCTATTCGTGATATCGGCAGTAAGATTGCTGAAAGTGTAGTTACCTGGCTGTCCGTACCTGCGAACAGGGATTTGCTGGAACGTTTGGCAGAGGCAGGACTGAAAATGGACTTTACGCAGCAGGCAGCTGATGAGACCAATCCTTTTTACGGTAAAACTTTGGTGTTTACCGGTACCTTACCGACTTTGGGACGCGCAGAAGCGAAAACCATGGCGCAGGATGCAGGAGCAAAGGTCAGCGGCAGCGTAAGTAAAAAGACTGACTATGTTGTTGCTGGTGCGGAAGCAGGCAGCAAACTGGAAAAAGCTCAGCAGCTAGGCGTAACTGTTATTGATGAAGCGCGCTTTTTGGCAATGCTGCAGGGCGGCAGTCAGGAGGAAAAATAATGAAAAAAATATTTTCTTTAATAACTGTATTGCTGATGCTTATAGCTGCCAGTGTTAGTGCAGCTGAACGTGAAGTAAGCTCCATAGATTCGCTGGATCAGGGCGTGGCTGATACGGGTGAAACACATTTTGTTGCTACTGACGCTGAAATTGTCGAATGCAAGCTGCCTTATACAGTAGCAGTATTGCCTTATGTCGATGTTTCCGGGTTGGAAGGCCGCAGCCGTGAAATGGCAGTAGGCGCAGTTAAGGACAGTCTGAAAAAGAAATATCCCAGCAAGAAAACGAGCATAACCAAAATCAGCGGCAGCAATGAAGTGCAGAAAGCTATGCTGCAGTATCCCTTTGAAAATCCGGAAGCGCCGCTTTTGGATGAACTGGTGAATGTTGGCAAAGCCTGCGGAGCAGACAGGGTTATCTTTATCAGTCTGCTGCCTGTGAGGGAAAAAGAAACAGGCTTTATGGTAGTTGCCGGTACACAGACTTACAGCGCAGTAGTAACTATGAAGCTGAAATGTGTGGACGTCAACGAAGAGAAATTCCTGTATAATCAGAATATAGAAGGTATTGGTTCTTCTACTTCCATTAACTTTTGGAAGATTGGCGAGCCCAGCCGTGCCAAAGCAGTGAAACGCGGCGTAGAGGACTGCATGCGAAACTTCTTAACATCTTTTGAATAAAATAAAAAGACACAATGAATATCAGTTCATTGTGTCTTTTGTTTTTTAGTGACCAGAAGAAACTTTTAATCCGATAATACCGGTCAGCAGCAGTGTAATAAAAAATAAACGCTGTAAGGTTACCGGTTCTTTGAAAAAGATAATACCGATAGCAACTATTTCAAGATAGTTATAAAGATTCACCAAGTGTTTGTGCTGCTTTAAGCTGTTCTTTTTTGCTGAGAATATCGCCGACTGCCATATTACCGCCAGCGTAAATAATACCCAGGTTTTTCCAGTTTAAGTTTTCTGTTAAGCCAGTATAGAAAGCTTTTACAGGAGCAAAATTATCTTCAGTGTCGCCTTCAGCTGCCATAAGCAGGATACAGCATTTTTGGGGATTTTGATAGTCAGGAGTTGTTTCAGCTACTGCAAACAAACGGTCAAAAGCAGTTTTTAGCTGACCGCTTATACCCCAATAGTACATAGGAGAAGCAAGTACAATGATGTCTGCAGTTTGATATACAGGATAAATTTTTTCCATATCATCTTTTTGTATGCAGGGGCTGTTTTTATCTTTACCGCCTTTGCAGCATCCTAAACAGCCATGAATATTCATTTTTTGTAAATCAAAGCATGTAACCTCGTGTCCTGATGCTTCAGCGCCTTTGGTAAAATATTTAATAAGTTCTTTGGTATTGCCGCTTATACGCGGACTGCCATTTAAAATACAGATTTTTTTGCCCATAATCTCTACCTCCTATTCGTGTTATAATTATAGCAATACATACATTTTAGATGAAGTACGCACAATTTTGTTAGATACTAACCTAAAGGAGAGTATAATGATTAAGAACTATATTGAAAAAGCAAATTTTGAAGATACAGGATTTTACTATACTTTATCTTTAATCAGTGGTAAATATAAAATGATTATTCTGTACTGCCTGATGGAATTTCAAGTAGTACGTTACAATGCTTTGAAACGGTATATTAAAACAATTTCACATAAATCTTTAAGTGCAGCTTTGAAAGATTTAGAAAAGGACGGGTTGATTGAACGCAAAGAATATTTGCAGATACCTCCCAAAGTAGAATATTGTTTATCGGATAAAGGGCGCTCACTGATGAAGATATTAGATCAGTTATGTGTATGGGGTGAACAGCATAGGGATGCAGATAAATAAAATAGAGAGAAGTACTAAGATTTTTTAGTACTTTCCTCTATTCTTGTGTTTTAATCATTTTCAATCAATTCATATTAACTACTTATAAAGCAAGCTTATGCAGCCAGTTGTCTATCTCGATCTGAGAATTTCTTGCTCTGTTGCCGGACAGGCACAGATATTCAGTCACATTTGCTCCGGCAGCCAATTTTCGTAAATCACGGTCACAGTTTTGCACACCGCCGCCACCGTGGGTAAAGAAAGGTGCTACTGTTTTGCCCTGCCAGCTGCAGCCTTCCATAAAAGTAGCTACCGGCATAGGCAGACTGCCCCACCAGTTAGGGTAGCCGACGAAGATAAGGTCATATTGACTGATATCTGTCAGTCTGTTTTTGAGCGCAGGACGGGCATTGTTTTGCTGTTCCTGTTTGGCTTTATCAACTGTTGCGGAATAATTTTGGGAGTAAGGTGTTTCTGGTACGATTTCATACATATCGCCGCCGGTACTAGCGTGAATTGCTTCAGCGACAGCTTTGGTATTGCCGCTCCAGGAAAAATATGCGATGAGAATTTTTTTGTTTTGAGTATTCATGGTTTGTTGCGCTCCTTTGTCTGTATTTGTATTTGCAGCAGCTGTTGGTGCTGCTGCAGACTGTTGGTTGCCGCAGCCTAAGCATACTGCTGCCAAACCCATAAGTGAAAATGCTGAAGATTTAAGAAAACTGCGTCTGTTCATGTTCTGGTCCTCCTTTAGCAAAACATTTCAGAAAAATAATACTGATTTCGTATAAGACAGCCATAGGC
>ENA-UONS01001433-UONS01001433.1-human-gut-metagenome-genome-assembly--contig:-CS19-NODE-1433-length-21982-cov-9.423998_pt1 | contig 21982 bp, 16 predicted proteins | sample MGYA00242458_ERZ724005 | MGnify/ENA metagenome assembly ERZ724005
ACGATATGTGCTACTTCCTTAAGTTATCTTAGTTTTATTACCAAGAAACTTACTTGACATCACTGTTTTTCAGCTTTGTCATAATGAGCTTCGTAACATAGACCAATGCCACAAACACTACAATGAAAACCAGCCAGTTGACAATCAGGACAGCAAAACCAGTAAACATGTTCGCACCCATACGGATGTTAGTAGTGCCAAACTGATTCAGCAGACTGTTGTTAACAAAAAGCATCTTCCAACTGTAGTATGCTGCAGTGATTACAGCAGATCCCCAATAAAGTCGATTCTTTTTGAAAACATAACGTTGCTTGGCGCCCTCCTCAGTGTTCAATTTCTTGTACATGAGATAGAAAACCAACACCGCCGTCCAAATGGCCATATAGAAGATATAGTCAAAAACCTCACCAGCCCACGCAAATGCGTAGTTGAGTCCAGTGAAAACGTCGATGAACTTATCTCCTGCAATGGTAATACCAGCTGCCGAAAATGCAAGCTGATTCAGGACCAACATCATAACGATGTATTCCAGGCCGATAACAAGAGCAGGTACCAGGGTACACTTCTCTGCGACCTTCACATCGTTGCAAGAAAGAACACGCCGCATAGTGCGCTTCATCTTGTTGTTGATCTGATCCATGGTGTTACGTGCGGTCTCATTAACGTGCGTCATATTGACACCTCCATATTTGTCTGGAGGTTTTGCACAGCCCCCCAGAAATTTACAAAACTTCTAAAGTTACTCTGTGCAAGAACTCAAGATATTATTATTGTAACACATTTACATAATTTTGTCAATATCAGCCTTGCTATCTAAATATGGTAAAACTTCACTTAAAATTTTTCCTCCAACAGGAGCTGCAACTCCACCACCTTGGTGTCCACCTTCTCCTGTTGGATTATATAAAGTTATTAAAAGTACTATTTGGGGATCATCTGTATTTGCGACACCACAAAATGACGTAACATATTTTCCAGTATTAACTCCATCTTCTGATGTTCCTGTTTTTCCACCAACTTGATATCCTTCTACTTTTGCATTTTTTCCTGTTCCTTCTGATACAACACTGTTCATCATGCTTAATACTTTTTCTGCATTTTCTTTCGAAATTATTTGTTCTCCTGTTTCAATTGGCATATCTGTTTTTTCACCTGTTTCACTATTTATAATACTTTTTACTATTCTCGGCTTTATATATGTCCCTTTATTGGCAATACTTGAAACTGCTGTTACCATTTGTAATGGTGTTATTTCAAATCTTTGCCCAAAACTAATTGTTGCCAATTCTACAGGTCCTGCTTTTTCTTCTTTTATGAATATACTATTTGCTTCTCCTGGTAATTTTATTCCAGTTTTATTAAACAGTCCAAATTTTCTTAAATATTCATAATATTTTGTTACACCTATTTTTTGTCCTAGTCCTATAAATACTGGGTTACAAGAATTCATTAATGCTAATCTTAAACTTTCTGACCCATGTGGTCTATAATATCTCCAACATTTTATTCTTACTCCTGCAACTTCTATTCCTCCTGTGCAACAAAATTGTCCTTGTTTATCTATATCTGTTACTATTCCTTCTTCTAATGCTGCAGATGATGTTATTGTTTTAAAAACTGAACCTGGCTCATATGTATCTGATATTGCCTTATTTCTCCACATTTTTTGCATTGCTGTTGTTCTGTCTTGTGAATCTAGATTTTTCCATTCTGCTTTTTGTTCATCTGTATGTGGTTCATACGGGCTATTTAAGTCATATGCAGGATATGTTGCCATTGCTAAAATATCTCCATTTTTAGGATTCATAGCTATTATACTTCCACCATCTGTACAAACATTATCTATACACGCTTCTTCTAAATATTTTTCTACAATTGATTGTATTGTCATATCTATTGTTAATATTAAACTATTTCCATCTATTGCTGAAATATATTCTTCATCTCCTAAACTTTCTCCTGCTGCATTTGTTTGTCTTTCAATCTTTCCATTTGTTCCTTTTAGTTCATCATTATATTTTGCTTCAATTCCATCTAATCCTTGATTATCATTTCCACAAAATCCAATTACTTGTGCTGCTAAATCTCCATATGGATAATATCTTTTAGAATCTTCATCAATATTTATCCCTCTTGTTATTTGATTTTCTTCCATCCATTTTCTTAATTCATCTGTTTTACTTTTTTCTACTTGCTTTACTATTGTTTCTATTGAGCTTCTTTTTTTTAGTCTTTTTAAAACTTTTTCATAATCTAATTCAAATATATCACTTAATGCTTTTGCTACTTTCTCTTTGTTTTCTTTTGATATATTTGTTGGATTTATTGTTACTACTTCTACACTTGAACTCACTGCTAATTCATATTTTCCTGTTGCATCATATATTGTTCCTCTTTTTGCTGTTATTTTTCTACTTTGTGATTGTTGACTTGTTGCTTGATTATTCAATTCTGCTCCCCATACTAATTGAATATATCCTAATCTTGTTGTTAATAATAAAATTATTACTATTACTACAAATAGTCCATTTCTCATTTTCTTTTTGCTTGATAATGATATTGGCATAAAATCACCTCTTTTGATTTTATGCCTTTCTAAATAAAAAAAGAATAGATCTTATGTCTATTCTTAATTTTTTTTACTTTGTTGTATTTAATTTTTCTGCTTTTTCAATTTGTTCTCTGTCTTTATTCATTAATTCTACAAATTGAGATTCTACATTGTCTAATACTTGTTTAAATGAACTTACTAAATTTCTAAATTGTGATCTAAATTCATCTGCACCATCACATTGTAATATTATTTGTTCTACAGTTTTTTGCATTAAATCCATAAGTTCTTTTGCTGAACGAAAATCTGATACGATTTCTGTTTGATATGGATCAACTTCTGATTGTAAGTATCTCATTCCTACATCATTAAATATTTGGATTTCTTGGATACTTTTATATCCTTCTTTTCTTGCTGTTGCAACATTTTGTTGTATGTCTATTCCAGAGAAGTCATTAGCAATAGCATCAAACATGTATGGTATTTGGGATACTATTACTTCTAAGAATTTATTAAATTGTGGTGCTAATTCATTGAATTTGCTTACTAATTCATTATATCTTTTACCATACCAATGTGTATGCATTTCTGCAACTTGTTTATATACGTCTAATATTCTATCATTTATTTCTAATGCTGTATTTCTTATTTTGTTTGCTTGATTTGGTATGTTTTCATAATCTATTTTCAATGGTGAACTCATTTTCTACCTCCTTATTACATTATTTTTTATCTAATGCATCTATTTCTTGTTGTATTTGATCTAATTTAGCCTGTGCATCTTCATATTGTTTTGTAATTTTATCATGACTTGCATTATCTGTTTCTAAACGACTTTCCATACGTTCATAATTTTCTTGATATTTATCTACATTCTTTTTAGCTATATAAACTGTTTCCATATTGTATTTTTCTGCCGCTTCTTTTGATGCTCTCCATTCCTTTTCAGCATCATTTGCAGGATATGAATTTTTTCCATTTATACTAAGTTTCTTCTGATATTCACTCCATTTTTCTGACTGATCTTTTTCCATTTCCGCAAAATGACTTTTTGAGTTATCATATACTGTTTTTGCGTTTTCCAATTGATATTTTGCTATTCTTTCATTTTCTTTAGCTTTATCATTTGCAGTTATAGATGCATCATAAGTTGTTTTTTTACGCTCTAAATCTTTTTGTGCTTCTGCCAATTGAACTTGTAATATTGCTAATTGATTAGCTTTATCTGTAGCATTTTGCTGTTGACCATTTGCATTATTAAGCTCTGCTTGTCCATTATTCCCTTTCTTTCCATCTTCTGTTATATTTTGCAAATTCGCCTTATCTCCAGCTAGAATAGTCTCAACCTCTCCTGTACCAGCTGTAGCAGTCTCTTTTTCATCTGGTTTAGCTTTTATTCCAAAAAATTCCAAAGCTGAAGTTAAAAATGTATGTACACCATCAACAGCTTTCTCACCAAATGCTTCATCTATTGTTGGACCAACTACTTTTCCTACAACGAATGCACCAGTAGTACCCATCATTCCTCCGCCTAGCATAGACGCAACTGTTGTACTTACAAAAGTTTTTACAGCAAAAGCTCCTGTATCTACAGTTGTTTTAGCAATCCAACCAGTTAATCCATACACATCCTTTTCATCAAAGCCATCTGACAAATCGATACCAACATTCCCTAATATAGAATTTGTAGTATTTTTGACCATATTAACAGCCCCACTTACTATTGGAACTTAAAAAGCCCTTATTGCTCCTACAATAAAACCAGTTCCCTCATTTAATTTTTGTTTCACATCAATTGTAATACTACAAATCAAAAAATCCCTAGGAAATAATTTCCTAGGGATAAAGGATTACTGTTTATTCACAAAGCTTTGTGAAAGATGCCGAATTTCAAAAATATCAGGTTGCGATGCTCCAATTCTGTCTTCTTTTTCAGAATTTCCATAGAACCCACTGATATGAAGCTGTGTAAAATCTGTGATTTTAAAAGCCTCATTTATCAGCAAATCAATATCTGTTAATTCTTCCGTTGTATGACCACCTGTTTTCTTGTAAACTTCATGGCTTGCTTTTCCGCTTTCAGCTTCTTCCTCCATTTTTTGAGATTTCAGTTGAATTTCAATTTGTGCACCAGGGATATTAGTGGAATATGCTGTTATTGACAAGGTAAATTGCAATGCTTTATATCCATTTTCTTTGGGATGATGGATATAGTCTTTTATTTTTGACTCATCAATAAAAAATGGCGTATCCATAATTTCTGCAACAACTTTTTTATCAGCCTCCATAATTTCAGTGCTTTCTTCTACCCACTTTTTGAATTCTCTTGCCATTTTAATGTTTCGAATAACCAAAACATTATTAATGGTATCAAAAATATGCTCGATCATTTCTTCAATTTCTTCTTCAGAAGCATCATTAAAGATGATTCCTTTTATTCCAAAACGATCTCGAATACTTGTTGAGAGATTCATATTTGCTTTGCGCAAAATTTTTGTGAGTTCGCTTTCAAATGATTTGCATCTTGCAATCAGTTCAATACAAGTTGTTTTCCCATCAACAGAATTCATCCACAAAATGAGATACATTATTGTTTTCAACAAGTAACTCGTTTCATTTTTCATCTTAATGGTCATTTTTCGGTAGTTAATACAGCCTCTCAAACCATCAAGAAAAAGATAAAACTGTTTTGAATCTTCTTCAGGTACTTCCACATCGGTCAACAAATCGTATTCTTTTTGAGCCCAACTCAAAATATCATTCGATTGTTGTGCTGCTTGTAAGTGTTTTTCTTTGAGTTTTAATACTGTTTCTTCAGATAGTGGTGAATATTTTTCTGTACTCCGCGTCATGAATTTCATCCTTTCTACTTACGTATTTACGCAATTATGTAAATATTATACCATAAATTCTAAAAAAAGTATAGCATTTACTTCTAAAAAGTGATATAATTCAAGCGAATTATAATGGTTTAAGCCAAAAAGGAGGAATTTTAAATGAAAACTGTGCCAATTACATTATTAACAGGATACTTAGGAGCTGGAAAAACAACTCTTATAAATCATATTTTAAATAATCAAGATGGTTACAAAGTTGCTGTAATTGTTAATGATATTGGAGAAGTAAATATAGATGCATCTTTAATAGGAAAAGGTGGTATTGTTACTGAAACAAATGATAGCCTTGTTCCTTTACAAAATGGTTGTATTTGTTGTACTTTAAAAGTTGATTTAATGCAACAAATTGTTGATTTAGTTAAAACAGGAAATTTTGATTATATATTAATAGAAGCTAGTGGAATTTGTGAACCTATTCCAATTGCTCAAACAATAACTGTTTTACAAGATTCTACAAAACAATATGGATTACCTAAAATTTGTAGATTAGACAATGTCGTTTCTGTTGTTGATGCTTTAAGATTAAGAGATGAATTCAATTGTGGTGAAGAACTTGAAAAAGATGAAATTGATGGTGAAGATATTGAAAATTTATTAATTCAGCAAATTGAATTCTGTAATACTTTGATTTTAAACAAAGTTGATGAACTTTCTAAAGATGAACTTGAAAAAGTTAAAGCTGTTGTAAAAAAATTACAACCAAGTGCAAAAATAATAGAAACAAATTATTCAGATGTTGATTTTAGAGAAATTATGAACACAAAAGCTTTTGATTTCGAAAAAGCTTCACTTTCAGCTGGTTGGGCTCAAGAATTAGATAAAACTGAGGAAGAAGCTGAAGAAGGTGAAACTGAAGAGTATGGAATTGGAACTTTTGTATATTATAGAAGAAAACCTTTAGTTGAATCAAAATTCCATAATTTCGTTAATTCATTACCAAGAAATATAATTAGATGTAAAGGTATTGTTTGGTTTGAGAATGATGATGAAATGTCATATGTTTTTGAACAAGCTGGAAAACAAACTGGAGTTTATGAAGCTGGCGAATGGATTGCTACTTTCCCATTAAAAGATCAACAAGCATTTAGAAAAGCTAATTCTGATTTAGAAAGAGACTGGGATGAAGAAGTTGGAGATAGAATGGTTAAACTTGTTTTCATTGGTCAAAAAATGGATAAAAAAGCAATTTGCGAAGAACTTGATAAATGTTTAGCAAAATAATTTACTATATAAAGTCACTTTAAATTAAAGTGACTTTTTTATAAAAAAAATCGCCTATCTGGCGATTTTTAATTATGTATTAAAGAAATATGTTGCTTCCAAATCAGCTTCAAACATAAGCAATGCTAAAGGATATTTAGTATATGCTAATCCTATTGTTCCATATTGTTCTTTTGGTTCTGTAAATCCCATATGCCAACGAATTGCATACTTTTCTTCACTTGTTAATTTCATGTATTCTGTTATCATCATAACAGATTTTTCACCATGTCCATATGGTATAGTATCTTCAACTGTATAATATGGTACCTTTTCCCATACTCCTAAAGCATTTTTGGCATTTCTATAATCAATTTTATAAAAATTAGCTTTACACAAATCATGTAATAATGGTACTATTATCAAAGTTTCTGGTGGTATATTTAATGCTATTGGAGCATTTTTTACTTTTTCTTGCAATATTTCATATACTTTCATGCTATGTTCTACAAGTCCACCAGCATGGTCTCCATGAAATCTTGTACTTGCAGGTGCTGTAAAAAAATCTGTATTTTCAATAAATCTTATTAAATCATCAATTCCTTCTCTTTTTACACTTCTTAATAAATTTAAAAATTCTTCTTTCATGCTATAACTCCTATTCTATTTTCTTTTTTCACTTATTATTTTTTTTATTCTTTCTACAACTTCGTCAATTGTCATATTACTTGAATCAACATATATTGCATCATCTGCTTTTTTTAATGGTGCTATTTCTCTTGTACTATCAATAAAATCTCTATTTTTTACACTTTCAAGTATTTCTTCATATGGCATTTCAATTCCATTTTCTTTATTTTGTAAATATCTTCTTCTTGCTCTTTCTTCTGGTGTTGCATCTAAATAAATTTTTACATTTGCATTTGGAAATACATTTGTTCCAATATCTCTACCTTCCATTATAACATCTATTGTTTCTGCCATTTCTCTTTGAAGTTTGGCTAGCCTCTCTCTTACTATCTTTATCGTTGAAACTGGTGATACATTTTCATTAACAGGTTTTGTTCTGATTTCTAATGATACATCTTTACCATTTAAATATACTTTTTGAACTCCATCTATTTTTTTAAATTCTATTTTTATTTCATCTAAAAGTTTTGATATTTTTTCATAATCATCTAATGCTATATTTTCATTTAACATTGCAAGTGTAACACTTCTGTACATTGCTCCTGTATCTATACTTGTTAAATTCATTTCTTTAGCTATTTTTTTTGTTATTGTTCCTTTTCCACTTCCGGCAGGTCCATCAACTGCAACTACAAATCCCATTATATCCTCCATTTTTACTTATTGATTATCTTCTTTTGTTAATATAAATGCTGTTGAAATATATCTTGTTCTATGTGATCCTGATTGATCAACTGGATCATTTATTATTTTATTATTTACCACCATTGCACTAGATGTTCCTCCATCTAGGTTTGACGCATTATAAGCTCCATATCTTTCAAAAATTTCTATTAAATCTTTCATTGTTGCACCAGGTCTTGTTACTGTTCTTCCATCTACAACTAAAAACAATACAATTCCATCTTGTCTTTGACCTATTGCTGTTCTTGGGGCTGTCCCCCATCCACCATTTCCAGATACTGATGATGCTTTTCCATTTATTATTAAAAATGGTCCAAATGTTACTCCATCACGAATTTTTTGTTTCTTTGCTTGATCTGCTGTCATCTTTCCAAGTACTAATTTATCATCTTGTGTAAATCCAATCAATCCACCTTGTCCTTTATACGTTTTTGATGTTATTAATTTTCCATTTGAAAATGTTATCCCAAGAGGTGTTGCTCCATTTCCTACATAATTTGGATCTTCGAATCCTCCTCCATTTATTGCAATTAATGCATCATTATCTTGTGCCATTTTTGTTAAATATTCTCCTGTTGTACCTAATTTGCTTGTATATACTGTTTTTATTCTTGATGGATCATATATTACAGCCATATATCCATCATAACCTTTTCCTTCTATTTTTATTATCTTATAATCTTCATGTTCTGGATCTTTTTCTAATATCTGTCTTTCATATTCATTAGCATATTGAATATTATTATTTGTTTTTTCATTATCAACCATAACAATCATTGAAGCATCTGTGTTCTCATTTGTTTCGTGTACCTTATTATTTTCTAGCACTTTCTGTATTGTTTCATCACTATAAAACCATGTTGCTAAATATTGGTGTCTCATTGTTGTCATTGCACTTGTTATTAGCCATTCTCTAAATCCTGAATATGGTCCATATAATAAAAATGCCAATGTTGATATTCCTAGTATTCCTAATATTATTATTGTTATTAATATTCTTAACCATATTTTTTTTGATTTTTTCTTTTTATTATCAGTAGAATTATTTTTTACATTTTCTTCTTCAGCATGTTTTTGCAATGCTTTTGGAAGTTCTTCTTCGCTTAAATTCATATATTATTTTTCCTCCGTTTTTTATTACACACTTGGTTAATATTTTATAAGAAAAACAAAAAAATAGCAAGTACTTCTTGCTACTTTTTTCTTTGTTTTTCGACTTTTTTCTTAATATTTTATTAAATTACGAATCTATACTTTCTTTTATTTTATTTGCTTTTTTCTTTATTCTTTGTATTGCTGTGTCTACAGATTTTACTTTAGTTTTTAACTTTTCTGCTATGTCTGCATATGAATGTCCTTTTTCATATTCATATAAAACTGATAATTCATATTCACTTAAATTTTCTTTTATTTTTCTTTCTATTGTTTTTGAGTATTCTTGATTTGCTATTATATCTGATGGATCATTTTCTGCTTTTAAATCTACTATTTCAAGCTTATCCATATCATCATTATCTTCATATGCTGCTGAATTTAAAGATATTGATGAGTTTAATGGTATGTGTTTTTGTCTATTTGAATTTTTGACTGCCGTTATTAATTGTCTTTCTATACACATATTGGCAAATGTTTTAAATGAGTTTTGCTTTTCTGTATCAAATGATTTTACTGCTTTATATAATCCAATCATCCCTTCTTGTACCATGTCTTCTCTTTCTGCTCCTACCATGAAAAATTTATTTGCTTTCATGTTTACTACATCATTATATCTTTCTAATAGGCAGTTTAATGCTGTATTGTCATCTTGCTTTATATTCTCTATTAATTTTTCGTCTGTCATTTCTTTATATTGATTTTCATTAATTGAAAACATGTTTTTTTCCATTAATATTGTGTCCTCCACTTCTTTGATGTTTTCATTATAGCTTCAAATCGCCTAGATGTCAAGGAAATTTAGTAATTTTTAATTAATAAAAATTCATATATTATCATTTCAATTTCTTTTCGTCTTTGTCTTTTAAAATTTTTTCTTTAGATAGTTTATTGTCCTCTAATGTTTGATAGTATAACACATACTATCTAAAAAATCAATATTTTCGCAAACTTTTGTTTATGTTCTTATGCTTTTTTCTAATAATCATCGAATATTTTTAATAAATTTATCGAAATCAATCGAAAAATTGCTATTTTTACACTCAGTTTGACATAATTATAGAATTGTGTTAAAATATTGATATAAGCTTAAATAGCTTATTTTATATACATTTTCCTTTTTTTCACCTTTGTTGGTGTTTTTATATACCGAATACATTATGATACAAAATTTTTTTGGAGGTAATTATGGAAAAAATGAATAATCCTTATGAGTCTCTTGATCTTAACACTCGGATAGCACTTGCAGAAGATATTAACACCCCAATTGAGACACTGGAAATTTTGGCAACTGATAAAAACCATTATGTTCTCGAAGCTGTTTCTGGTAATCCTAGTACTCCTGAAAAAATTCTTACTCGTCTCATTGAAGATTACAATATTCGAACCTTTTCTCCGGCTCTTAAAAATCCAAGTTTTTCTGCCGAACTCCTTACTCGTCTCAGTAAGAGTAAATATTGGTATGTTCGCGAATTTGTCACTCAACACCCAAATGTTCCTGTAAGTGTTCTCGAACTTCTTAGCAATGACGAAAGTTCTGAGGTTCGAGAAAATATTGCAGATAATTCAAAAACTCCTCCAGAGATTCTTGCACAACTTTCTACCGATGAATTTTGGATGGTTCGGCTTTCTGTTGCTACCAATCAAAACACATCAGGAGAAACTCTCACAGATCTTAGTGAAGATGAAAACTTAGACGTTCGTATTTTTGTTGCCTCAAATCCTAACACTCCTGAAGAAGTCCTCATACGTCTCTATGAGGAAGATCTCTACGATGAGGTTCGTGAAGCTGTAGAACATAATCCTAACATTCCTGACAAAATCTTCGAACGTCTTGATGATTTTGATTATCACGATGAGATTCAAAAAAATTTAGCGGATAAAGTTAAAAAAAATAGATTTTGAGTGTAACATCTAACAAACTTATAAGTTATTTTCCATGAAAAAATCCCCAGAAGTCTTACTAGGATTTCTGGGGATTTTCTATTACGTTTAAATAATACTCAAAATATCTATCAAAAAATACCCTGAAATTTCTTTCAAGGTATTTTATTTTATCCAAACAAACTCAATTGATTACTTTGACTCATTCCCTCAAGGCAACCAAATTGTCTCAACAATTCTGTAACAGAATCACCAACTTTTGAACGAATTTTCAAATCATCTATAGACATAAATTTTTCTTCCTGTCTAGCTTTCATAATTCCTTCTGCTGCAACATTTCCTAATCCTGCTATACTATTTAACGGTGGTCTTAATGAATCTCCTTCGACTTGAAATTTTGTAGCATGTGATTTATACAAATCAATTGGTAAGAATCTAAGTCCTCTTTCATACATTTCTAATACTAATTCTAGATCATCATACATATCTTTATCTTTTGGAGTAGCATTATTTCCCATCATTTCAATTTCTTTCATTTTGTTTTTTACTTTTTCTTTTCCATTAATCATAACTTCTGCATCAAATGCTTTTGCTCTTATTGTAAAAAATGCTGCATAATATGCTAATGGAATATGAACTTTAAACCATGCAATTCTAAATGCGTTTGTTACATAAGCTGCAGCATGTGCTTTAGGGAACATGTATTTTATTTTTTCACAAGATTTTATATACCATTCTGGAACATCATGTTCTAACATTAAAGGTATATATTCATCTTTCCATTTTGGTTCTTTTCCTTTTGCAACTTTACCTTTACGAACAGCTTCCATTATTTTGAACGATTTATCTGGTGGAAGCCCTTTTTTCATTAAATATATCATTATATCATCACGACAACATATTGCTTGTTGTAATGTTACAATTCCTTGTTCTATTAATGATTGTGCATTTCCTAACCATACATCTGTACCATGTGATAGTCCAGATATTCTTATTAATTCGTCAAATGTTGTTGGGTGTGTATCTAAAAGCATTCCTCTAGCAAATTTTGTACCATATTCAGGTATTCCATAAGTTCCTACTTCTGAATGTATTTGTTCTGGTGTTACACCTAATGCTTTTGTTGATGAAAAGATTGACATTGTTTCTTTATCATCTAATGGTACATCTGTTGGTGCTACTCCTGTTATATCTTGAAGCATACGTATTACCGTCGGATCATCGTGTCCTAGTATATCAAGTTTTAACAAGTTTCCATCTATTGAGTGATAATCAAAGTGTGTTGTTATTATATCTGAATTTGGGTCATCTGCTGGATGTTGTACTGGTGTAAATTCATATATTTCTCTTCCTTTTGGAACTACTATAATTCCTCCTGGATGTTGTCCTGTTGTTTTTTTTATTCCTTGACATCCTACTGATATTCTTGCTATTTCTGCTTTATTTATTGGTATATTTCTTTCTTCATAATATTTTTTTACATATCCAAATGCTGTTTGTTCTGCTACTGTACCAACTGTTCCTGCTTTAAATGTTGTTCCTTTCCCAAATATTACTTCTGTATATTTATGTGCTTTTGCTTGATATTCTCCAGAGAAGTTTAAGTCTATATCAGGTTCTTTGTCTCCATTAAATCCAAGGAATGTTTCAAATGGTATATCCATTCCATCTTTGGCCATTTTTGTGCCACATTTTGGACAATCTTTATCTGGTAAATCAAATCCATTTCCAACTCCATAATCATCAAATTCTGAATATTTACATTTTGGACATCTATAATGTGGCTGTAATGAGTTTACTTCTGTTATACCTGTCATAAATGCTACAAGTGATGATCCTACTGATCCTCTTGAACCTACTATATATCCATCTTCATTTGATTTCCATACTAGTCTTTGTGCAATAATATACATTACTGAATATCCATTGCTTATAATAGAATTTAATTCTTTATCTAGTCTTGTTTGAACTATTTCTGGCAATGGATCACCATATAATTCATGTGCTTTTTTATATGCAATATTTTTGATGTCTTCCTCACATCCTGGAATATGTGGTGGACATTTTTCTGGTGATATTGGGTCTATTCTATCACACATATCTGATACTTTATTTGTATTTGTTACTACAACTTCATAAGCTTTTTCTTCACCTAAATATTCAAATTCTTTAAGCATTTCTTCTGTTGTTCTTAAATATAAAGGTGCTTGCTCATCTGCATCTTTATATCCTTGTCCTGCTTCTAATATTCTTCTATAAATCTCATCTTGTGGATCCATAAAATGAACATCACATGTTGCTACTACTAGTTTTCCTAGTTTTTCTCCTAATTCTACAATCTTACGATTTATATCTTTTAAATATTCTCTATCTGGTACAACACCATTTCTTACTAAGAATTCATTATTTCCTATTGGTTGAATTTCTAAATAGTCATAATCTCTTGCAATATTTTCTATTTCTTCATCAGATTTTCCTAATTCTATTGCTTGATATAATTCTCCCGCTTCACAGGCACTTCCTAATATTAATCCTTCTGAATATTTTTTATATATACTTTTTAATATTCTTGGATTTTTATAAAAATAGTTCAAATGTGAAATTGATACTAATTTATATAGGTTTCTTAATCCTACATAATTTTTAGCTAATATTATTGCATGATATGATCTTTGCTTTTTAAATTCTTCTTTTTGAGCTTCTGGATCTTTTGTTGCTGAATCTATTTCATCAACTGTATTTATTCCTTTATCTTTTAGTTTTTTCAACATTACATTAAATACTTTTACTGTTGTATCAACATCTGCTAAAGCTCTATGTGCTACATCTACTTCAATTCCTAAACTATCTGCAATTTTTCCTAATTTATATTTTTTCAAATCTGGGAATAAATCTTTTGCAAGTGGTAATGTGTCTATATATGTATTATTGAATTCATATCCTAGTAATTTTGCATTGTGTTTTAAAAATCCAACATCAAAACTTGCATTATGTGCAACTATTATTGAATCTCCTACAAATTCTAAGATTTTTGGAAATACTTTATCTATTGTTTCTGCATCTTTTACCATTTCATCAGTTATATTTGTAACTTCCACAACTCTTTGTGGTATTGGCTTTTCTGGATTTACAAATATTTCAAATTCATCTATTACTTCACCATTTTTTACTTTCATTATTCCAACTTCAGTAATTTTTTCTGTTGTTATTGAAATTCCTGTTGTTTCTAAGTCTAATACACAATATGTTGCATCTTCTAGTACTTGCCCTCTTGGATTTTTTACTGATTTTTCTTTATCTGGTACTAAATATGCTTCTACACCGTATATTACTTTCATGTCTGGGTTATCTCTTCCCAATAAATGATATGCTTCTGGGAATGCTTGTACTACTCCATGGTCTGTTATTGCTATTGATTTCATTCCCCAACTCATTGCTCTTTTTATTAAGTCTGTTGCTGATGTCATTGCATCCATTGCACTCATTTTGGTGTGCATGTGTAATTCTACTCTTTTTACTTCTGCTTTATCTTCTCTTGTTGTTTTTGGTAATGGAGTTGATTCAACTATTGTATTTGCCATTATTGTTAATTCATTTGAAAAAGCATCCATTTGTGCTCTTCCTGCTAATTTTACTGCTTTTGTTTTTCCTAATCTTTTTACAATGTTTTTTGCATTTTTTCCTGGTAAAAATGCTTTACATGTCATTGTACTTGTTCCATCATATATATTTATACTTAATATTACTTTTCCTGTTTTTGTTTCTTTGTCTTCCATTCCAAGTATTTCACCATCTATACATACATTTCCAGATTCTGCATTTAAGTCCGTTATTTTTACTAATGGATCTGATATATTCATTGAGTTTCCTAATATTAATGGTGAACTTGTATCTTCTTCTGGTAATTGTGGCATTCCTTCATCTGAAATTTCTATTATAATATTTGCCATTACTGTTAAATCACCAGCATAAGCATCCATTCCTGATTTTCCTGTTACTTTTATTGCTTTTGCAGATTGAATTTTTTCTGATACTTCATTTCCTTCTGTTATATCTTTTGCAAATGCTTTACAGTTCATTATTCCTGTTCCATCATATATTTCAAAGATTAACATTCCTTTTCCTGTTTTTGTTTCTTTACATTCACAACTTACTATTCTTCCTTCAATTGTTACTCTACTATCATTTGATGTTATATCTTTTATTTTGAATAGTGTTTCTTTTGCTCTTGATGGCTTACCAAAGATTATATTTGAAGGTTCTTCATTTTCTGGCATTTCTGGTATATATCCCATATCTGTTTCTGTTGGCATTGCATAATCTGCATCATTATATACACCTTCTGGTATTGGTGGCATTTCACTTGCTGGATATTGTTCATAATTTTGTGCTGATGGATTTTGATGACTATGTTGTTGATGATTATTTTGCATATTTTCTCCACTATTTTGTGCTTGTTTTTCTGCTGCCATTCTTTGTGCTTCCATTGCTTCTCTCATTACATTTTCTATTGCTTTTTGTTGTACTTGTTTTGCTTTTTCTTTTTGTTTTAATACTTCTTCTGCATTTATTCTTTCTTCTATGTTTACTATATATTTCTTTCCAAATATGTTTTCTATTACACTTTCTAGTTCTCTATCTAATTTTCTTGCTTTTAGAAAATCTGCACCTTGTATTTTCATATATACATTTATTTGATTTTCTGTTACTTCAATTTGACTTTTTAATAATAATAATGGTTTCATTAAAGGATATTTATGTGCCATTAAACATACTATATTTTCCCACTCATCTGCTATTGGCTTTTTTCTTACTCCTTCTGCATATTTTATTTTTATATGCACTTGCTCAAATTGAAATCTTTGTCTTAAGAATTTTTCAAAGTACCATATTTCTTTTATTTCTATATATTCTTTTGCTTGCATTTCTATTTCTAATGTGTTTATCTTTTTTAGTAAATTCATTCTTGCTATTTCTGCATCTTCTATATTACTATTTGTTTTATAATCACTAAATAAATCTCCTATTTTTCTGCTTTTATGTTTTTGCTCTGTTTCTGGCACTTTTTTCACCTTCTTTTTCTCTTTTTTCGTCTTGCTCTATGCTATCACATTTTGTGTTTATTTGCAATTGAATTTTGAAATAAATTTTCAGATATGTTAAAATATAAAGATTAGACATTTTAATGTCTAATCTTTATATTTTAACTATATTCTTTCATCATCTTTATTTTCATCTCTGCTTGCATTCATTTGTTCTATAATTTTATCTATTTCTTCTATTGCAGTTGATTTACTATCACTTAAGTGTGAAAATTCTTCTTTTCTAAACTCTCCATTATTTGAAATAAACTCCATAAAATCTTTTCTTGAATCCACTTTTTCTTCTGGTGTTTTACTTTTCTTTATTGCCAAAACATCAAGTTGACTATGAACAAAATTTTCAACAAATTCTAAATTCATAAATAAATTATTCTTTCGTAAAAATTGTGCAACTCTTTGTTTTAGTGTAAAGTCTTCATTTTGTGGTACTTCTAATTCTTTATTTCTAAAGTATGTTATCATCTCGTCTAAATTAGAATTCATCATTCTAATAATATCTTCGACATCTGGATTTTTTTCTATAAGATTATTATAAACATATTGAATGGTCTCCCATGCATTATTCGCATTAGGAATTACTAGTTTTGATATTTTCTTTGGAGATATATCATGGCCTTCCCTCCCTTTTATATCGAAATTAGAGCCTAGCCCATTTATTTCTTCTGGCAAAAAATCTTCTCCCTCTTTTGCATCAACAACCAAATATACTTCATTTTCAAATTTTCTTTTTAATGCTTCATATACTATTTCTTTAGGTATCAGATCTGTGCTAGAAAAATCTTTTATATCAAAATACTTTTTGTAACCTTCTGGAATATCACATATTTTAGCATGTTCAAATTCCCATATAAAAGAATTTTTTATTCCTAATATTCCTTTTACTCCTTGTGAAAAACATACTCTTGATTTATCATCTACTAATTTTGAAGCATCACCAATTTGAGCTTTTAAACCATTTTGGGCTATAGATTTTAAATTACCCTTCTCTGTAAAATGAAAATATGCATTATTCATGTCTATATCTTTTATATTTTTTCTTTTCATATTTAACCTCATTCTTTCTTTCAGATTATAAAAAAATCAAATTTAACATAGCAAAAAATATTTTTGCAAATGAGCTACACTTATTTTAATTTTTTAAACATCCAATTGGTACTACATAAACTCCATCATCTCTTTTATATGCATAATTTCCTGTCGCTGTTAATACCATTAAAAATGATGGATTTTTCATTTTGGTTATATCAATTTTTGAATACATTTTTTTCAAGTTTTCCGCACCTTCAGTTATTAATTTATCACCACCTAATTTAATTTCTATTAATCCATATAAGCCGTTTCTTAAATGAATTACTGCATCACATTCTAAATCATTTGCATCTCTATAATGGTATACACTTCCATTTATACTTTCTGCATATATTCTTAAATCTCTAATACATAATGTTTCAAATATTAATCCAAATGTATTCAAATCTCCTATTAAATCATTTGGACCTAATCCTAATGCTGCTGTAGCAATTGATGGATCTATAAAATATCTTGTGTCTGCTGTTCTTATAGCAGTTTTACTTCTTAAATTAGGATTCCAAGCTGGTGCTTCTTCAACCACAAAAATTTTCTTTAATGCATTAATATATGAAAGTACAGTATCTGTATCCAAAGAAAATGAATCATTTATAATCATATCATTTTTTAATGTCTCATTAGATACTTGACTTCCTAAGTTTCTTGCATATGCTCTCATTAATTTTTTTGCTCTTTCAGGATTTCTGTTTACATTATCTACTCTCGAAATATCTGATTGTACTATTGCATCATAATAGTCAAAAGCTTGCTCTAGTGCAATATCTTTATCCATAAAAGTACTTCTTGGCCATCCTCCTCTACAACACAAATATGCAATGTCTTGTAAACTTAAATTATTAGTTCCTGTAATATTATCATTTTCTTGAAATAACATCTCTAAACTTATATTCCCATTTGACTCCCCTGATTCATATAGACTCATTGGCCTCATTAGTAACCATGCAAATCTGCCTGTTCCAGTATGTGTTACTTCATCCATATTGACTGGTACTGCTGAACCCGTTAATATAAATTGCCCTTCTAAATTTCTATGATCAATTTCAAACCTTACTGCATCCCATAATTTAGGAGCAATCTGCCATTCATCAATTAATCTTGGCGTATTCCCATTTAATAATAAACTTGGATTTATATCTGCTAGTGTTAAATTTTGTTCTTTATCTTCTGGCTTTGCCATATACAATATACTATTTGAAATTTGTTCTGCTGTTGTGGTTTTTCCACACCATTTGGGTCCTTGAATTAATACTGCTCCTTTTCCCTTTAATTTTTTTTCTAATATTGAATCTGCAATTCTATTTATATATTTTTTCATTTTTACTCTCATTCCTATCTTTTTCACTATAAAATTAGTTCTCTAATATTTTAACTATTTTTTTATTATATCATATTTTTTATATAGTTTCAATATTTTTCGGTTATTTAAGGCGAATTTTTTCGGTCATTTATAGACCTTTTTTTCGGTTATTTGTGATTTTTTTATAAAAATTTTATTTTTTACTTTTTTCAAATACTAAACATAAAAGACCATTCCTATCGGAACAGTCTTTTTATATTAATTCATATAATCTCTTAATTTTTTGCTTCTACTTGGATGACGAAGTTTTCTCAAAGCTTTAGCTTCAATCTGACGAATTCTTTCTCTTGTTACATCAAATTCTTTTCCTACTTCTTCAAGTGTTCTTGCTTTTCCATCATCAAGTCCAAATCTTAATCTTAAAACTTTTGCTTCTCTTGGTGTTAATGTTTTCATTACTTCTTCCAATTGTTCTCTTAATAATGTATATGATGCTGCATCTTGTGGTGCTGGCGAATCTTCATCTTGAATAAAGTCTCCTAAATGACTATCGTCTTCTTCACCAATTGGTGTTTCTAATGAAACTGGATCTTGTGCAATTTTTTGAATTTCCATTACTTTTTCAACTGACATATCCATTTCTTTAGCTATTTCTTCTGGCGTTGGCTCTCTGCCTAATTGTTGTAATAAGTGTCTTGATGTACGAATTAATCTATTTATTGTTTCTACCATGTGTACTGGAATTCTTATTGTACGTGCTTGGTCAGCAATAGCTCTTGTAATAGCTTGTCTAATCCACCATGTTGCATAAGTACTAAACTTAAATCCTTTTGTATAATCAAATTTTTCTACTGCTTTTATTAATCCCATGTTTCCTTCTTGTATTAAGTCTAAGAATAACATTCCTCTTCCAACGTATTTTTTAGCAATACTTACTACTAATCTAAGGTTTGCTTCTGCTAATTCTTGTTTTGCTTCTTCATCACCTTCTAATATTCTTTTTGCTAATTCAAGTTCTTTGTCATAAGATAATAATGGTATTTTTCCAATTTCTCTTAAATACATTCTTACTGGATCATCAACACTTATTCCTTCATAACTTGTTTCTGTTATTTCATCTAATTTTAAATTTTCAACTTCTTTTAAGTCATCAATGTCTGGCTCATCTTCAAAATCATCATTTAAAATATTAACTCCCATTTCTTCAAATGCATCAAAAACTTTATCTATTTGATCTGGATTTGTATTTTCTAGTTCTTTGGCTAATTCTTCATATGTTATTTTTCCTTTTGCCTTAGCTTTTTTTACAATTTCTTGAACCTTTTCTGCATCTAATTTTTCATCTTTCTTTTCTACTTTTACATCTTTCATTTCTTCTAATTTCTCTTGATTTTCCATTTCTTCTCCAATTTTCTTACTCACGAAAATTCACCCCTACTTAATTTTAGCTAATGCAATTATTATATTACTTAGCTCTTTACTTAATTCTTTTTTTGTTTCCCCATCTTGTTCATTTTCTAATTTTTTTAATATATCTTTTTTCTGACTTTCTAGTCTTTCTCTTTCGTATTTTAATAATATATCATCAACAGCTTTATCAATATTTTCTATTTCATAATCTGTTGCCATTACCTTAGTGATATGATTTTGAGTTTGTTCATCAAATTCATCTATCAATTTATTAACATTTGTATCTTGTTTCTCTAATTCTTCATATAATTTTTCTGCAATTTTTCTATTTGTTTCATCTTTAAAATCTTGTGGTTTGATTTTTTCTTTTATTTTTTGAAAGATTTTTTGATTTGCATCAAGTAATAATGCTATTATTGTATCTTCCCTGTTTTTTAAATCTTCATCTATAATATTTTCTTCATTTTCTATTTTTTTAGCAATTTGCGTTTTTACTGCTTTTCCTTGTAATAAATTGTCTGCTTTTGAGTTAGTATAAATTAATTTATTTACTTCTGCATAAATTGCTTCTTTTGAAATATTATAACCACTTGCTATTTTTTCTATGTATATTTCTCTTTCCATTGTATTGTCTACTTTTGCTAGTATTTTTGCAATTTCGTTTAAGAATTTTATTTTATCTGATGTATTCTCTAAATTAATATCTTTTTTTAGATTTCTTACTTTAAATTCGACTAATGATATTGCATTATCCATTGCTAATTTGAATCTACCTTCTCCAAATTTTACAATGAATTCATCTGGATCTTTTGCTCCTTCTATTTGCAATACTCTCATGTCACATCCCATTTTTTGTAGTATTTCCATTGATCTTGCTACAGCTGTTTGTCCAGCTCCATCTGCATCAAATCCAAGTATAACTTGTTCTGTACTTTTTCTTAACAACCAACCTTGTTGCTCTGTTAATGCTGTTCCTAATGCTGCTACTACATTTTTTACACCTCTTTGGTGTAATGATATGACATCCATATATCCTTCTACTATTAATAGTCTTTTACTACATTCTGTTTTTGCAATATTTAGCCCAAATAAATGTCTTCCTTTACTATATACAACATTTTCTGGTGAATTTATATATTTTGGTTTTGAATCATCTAAAACTCTTCCTCCAAATGCTATTACTTTTCCTCTAATATCACATATTGGAATCATTAGTCTATTTCTATACATGTCTATATATTGTCCTCTATCATTTCTAATGACTAGTCCTGATTCTAACATTTCTTTTTCATTAAAACCTTGTGCTTTTAATTGTTTATATAATTCATCAAATCTTCCTGAAAATCCTATTTTATATGTTTCTAATGTTGATTGTGTTAGTTTTCTTTTTTTTACATATTCTTGTGCCATTTTTGCTGTTGGCTTGTACAAATTTTGATGATAATATTCTGCTGTAAATTGATTTATTTTATATATTTTGGCTTTTAATTCTTCTCTTGCTGTATCTTCTGCATTTTCTATTGTTGGTAATTGTATATTTGCTTTTTCTGCTAATTGTTCAACTGCTTCTTTGAAGCCTATTCCTTCTATTTTCATCAGAAATGAATATACATTTCCTCCAACTCCACACCCAAAACAGTGAAATATTTGCCTGTCTGGTGATACTGAAAATGATGGAGATTTTTCATTATGAAATGGACATAGTCCAAAATAGTTTCTTCCTTTTCGAGTTAAATGGACATATTGTGATATTACATCTACAACATCGTTGTTTTGTCTTACTTGTTCTATAATTTCTTCACTATAACGTGCCATTTTCCTCCACTCCTATACTTTCTTATTATTGCTTAAAATCATCATTTCCGTTTTTCGTACATATATATTATTCGACGAATTTTACATAATTCCCTCTTTTTTTGAGAATTTTTTTGAGGTATTTCACAAATTCATTCTTTTATTATTTTATTATTTAATGATTAATAAATTTTTTCACATATTCTAAAATATTATTGATACTTCTTATTTT
>ENA-UONS01001434-UONS01001434.1-human-gut-metagenome-genome-assembly--contig:-CS19-NODE-1434-length-21980-cov-6.310285_pt1 | contig 21980 bp, 20 predicted proteins | sample MGYA00242458_ERZ724005 | MGnify/ENA metagenome assembly ERZ724005
TGCCCTTCGGGCAATTAAAATCTTTTCTAAAGATTTTAATTGGAGTTCAGTATGAAATGTTTCCTGCCCCCTGAAAACGGGGGTTACATAGGATAATGTCAGAACTTTTGCAACTTCCTGTTTACAGATGCCGGGTTTGTGTGTTATGATATCGCGTAGTATCATAAGATAGCAGAGGTTACGCGCGATGGATTATATTGTATTGGATATGGAATGGAACCAGCCATGGCCGGGGTCTCCTTCCTCCAAAAATGTGCTGCCCGTGGACATCCGGGGGGAGATCATCCAGATCGGCGCCGTCCGGGTGTCGGAGGAGCAGTTCGTTCAGGATGAATTCCAGATCATGGTGAAGCCCAGGTATTACCGGCACCTGAACCGCCGGGTCAGCAAGCTCACCGGTATCAAGGAAGCCCGCCTGCGGGATGAGGGCGTGCCGTTCCCCGAGGCAATCGAAAAGTTCCGGGAATGGTGCGGCGACGACGTGGTGTTCCTCACATGGGGCTTTGACGATATCGGCATTCTGCGGGAAAATCTGCGGCTTTTCGGTCTGGATGAGCGTTTCACGGAGAAGTGGTACAACGCCCAGATGATCTTCAACGCCCAGACCGACGGCTCCACCTCCCAGAAAGCGCTGAAAACCGCCATGGAAATGTTCAGCATCGAGGCGACCCGTCCCGCCCACGACGCGCTGGGCGACGCCTATCACACGGCGTTGATCTGCGCCATGCTGGATTTGAAAAAGGGTGCGCGGGAGTATGACGCGGCGCTGAAAAGCCACGAAAACGGCTTCCACGGCGCGGAACTTCCCGGCTGCATTGCCCGGAAGGTGTTCTACGACTACGCCGACAAGCGGGAAGCGCTGGCCGCCATGTCCGGGGAGGAGAACAAGTGTCCCGTCTGCGGCGGGCGAATGCTTGGCTCCCGGTGGTTTTCCCAGCCCGGACACCGGTATATGGACTTGGCTGCCTGCCCGGAGCATGGAAAATTCCTCATTCGGGTGCGGCTTTCCCAGCAGCCGGACGGCCTGACCCGTGTCAGCCGGCTGACCTATGAGGCCACCTCCGAAGCGGCGGAAGCCTACGCCCGCCGCGCGGAAAAAGCCGACCCGGAAGAAACGCCCCGTCCCCGGCGCCGCCGCAGGAGAAGCAGCGCCGCAAAGCAGGAAAATAAGGGAGAATAAATAGTACACAGGCGCACCCTGACCGGGTGCGCCTTAAGCTGTCAAAAAGGCCAACGGCCTTTTTGACAGAGGGATTGCAGTCTGCTACGCGCACTCCTTGGCCGCCGTAGGCGGCCCACTCGCACACATCGCAGCCGGTAAGGTATTTTTCGTCAGGTACACGCCCCGACGCAAAATAATTCAAATTTTATTTGCCGCCTGCGGGCGGCAAACTCTGCGAGGCTTTTTAACAGGTTCAGGCGCACCCGCAAGGGTGCGCCTGAATATTTTCAGAAGAACCATTTCACCGTCCACGACGCCATGAGAAAGCCGACGAAGTCCGCAAACAGCGCCGCCGGGAGGGTGTAGCGGGTCTTTTTGATGCCCGCCGCGCCGAAATAGACGCTGATGGTGTAAAAGGTCGTCTCCGTGGAACCCAGCATCACCGCCGCCGTGCGGCCAATTTGGGAGTCCACGCCGTACTGCGCCATCAGTTCTGCCCCCACCGCAAGAGCGGCGCTGCCGCTGATGGGGCGGATGAGCACGAGCATGGCAGTCTCCGGCGGAATGCCGAAGAAGGAAAAGACCGGGGCGAAAAATCTGCTCAGAAGCGCCACCGCCCCGGAAGCGCGAAGCATATGGACGGCGGTCAGCAGCAGAACCAGCGCCGGAAGAATGGTCACAAGGAGTTTCAGCCCGTCCGCGCCGCCCTGAAGGAGAAGGTCATAGGCGTTTTCCCGCTTCCCGAGAGCCAGCGCCGCCGCCAGAAACAGAAGCACCGGAACAATGTAATCCGTCATTTCCGCCAGACCTTTCCCAGTACCCACGCCGCCGTGACCCCCAGTCCGGCAGAGCACAGGCTCGTGACCCACACTGCCGGGAGAATATCAAAGGGAGTCGCGCAGCCCAGAGCGCTGCGGACAGCCGCCACATTCGCCGGGATCAGCTGGATGGAGGCGGTGTTCAGCACGATCAGACGGCAAAGCTCGTCCGTGGCGGTGCCGCCACGCTTCATCCGCTGCGCCGCCTGAATGCCCATGGGCGTGGCGGCGTTGCCGAGGCCGAGAAAATTCGCACAGATGTTGGCGCTCAGGCTTCCCGCCAGGGCGGCGTCCTCCTTTGTGCTGGGAAACACCCGGTGCAGCAGGGGGCGCAGAAGCCGGGAGAGCATCCGGGTGATTCCGGCGTGCTCCATCAGCCGCCCTGCGCCCGTCCACAGGCACAGGCTCCCCGCCATGGACAGGGCAAGCTGTATCCCGGCCTGTGCGCCGCTGACCGTGGCTGCCGCCAGCGCGCTGCCGTTGCCCAGAACCAGCGCACAGAGAATGCTTATCAGAACGATGCCCGTCCATATCCAGCTCATGACCATGGGCATTTCTCCCCCTTTCCGTACGTTCGGCTGAGGCAAACGCTCCGGCCGCCAGCCCTCGCCGATTGTATCAGAGACGCCTTAACGCATGGTATGCGGATAAGAAATGGAAAAGAATGGAAATGTTTCGACAAAAATTTCAGTTTGTTGTAAAAAGTATTTGACTATAGTAAATAAAATTAGTATAATGATAATGCAAATAAGCCGCTGGAAAACGAAGGAAGGGAGCTGACCGCAATGAAGTCTACGGGCATTATCCGAAAGGTAGATGAGCTTGGCAGAATCGTGCTGCCCATTGAACTGCGCCGCACACTGGACATCGCGGAACGGGACGAGTTGGAGATCTACATGGAAAGTGATCGCATCATCCTGCAAAAGTTCGAGCCGGCGTGCGTTTTCTGCGGTTCTTCCCGAGGGCTGATCTCCTACCGGCAGAAGAACATCTGTCAGGAATGCATCAGAAACATGACGGAATTTTGAAAAAGACCCCGAATGACTTCAAAAGTCATTCGGGGCCTTAGACTGTCGGAGAACTGTGCCATTGTGCACACTGCTGCGGCAGTCCTACGGATTTCCAAACATTTTGGCTGCTGAACCAGTGGCTTTTATGCCCATCCGGGGGATTCTTACACAAGGCTGAGAACCGGCTCGGGATCGCAGTGTATCTTTTGACGCGCCGGCCTTGCATTTTATTGCGGAAAATGCTACAATAAATGATACGAAAACGCGGGGAGGAAAAATGCATGTTCTTTCTGAATTTCAGTGACCGCCGCACAGGAAACTGCGGCTCAATTGCCGCTTTCTGTGCACAGATGCAGGGCGGCCGGGCTGTTGATATTCCGGAAATCTTTGCACGGGGGTGCGGGGCTTGCCAGACCGAATGCTTTCAAAAAGACGGCGTCTGCCCGCTGCCGGATGCGCCTGCAATCACGGCGCTATATGAGGCGATCACGGAGCAGGGCGCCTGCTTTATTGTGCCGAATTACTGCGACTGGCCCTGTTCAAATTTTTTTCGCTTTTGCGAACGCGGGTGCGGCTATTTTGGCACCGGTACAGAACGCGCCGAGCGCTATCTTGCCGCCGAAAAGCATTTTATCGTTGTCAGCAATACGAACCGCGCCCATTTCGAGGAAATTTTTTCGGAACATGTTCCTTCCGCCAACTCCCCGCACATTCTGTTTCTCAGCGCCGCTGCGTATCACCGCGTGAGCCTGCGGGGCGATCTTGTGGAGGTTGAGGAGGTGCGTGCCGCGCTGCGGGCTTTTTTTGACGAGCCGCCCGTAAAACTATAAAACCGGAATTTGTGATATTATTTTGGCTGCTGTGGTTATTGAACGTGAAAGGGAACCATGACGGTTCCCTTTCGCGCGATTCTTCCATCCGAAGTCTTCGGATGGATATTTTTTTATTGTTTGACCCCGAATGATGTGAAAATCATTCGGGGTCTTTTAACGCAATATCGTAAACCACATTTTTGGGAAGTCCCAGCTCTGCGGCGGTCTGCTTGACCGCATCCTTGCGGCTGAGCCCCTGAGAAATCAGCTGGGCGACACGGGCGGCGGCGTCGTCCTCTGAGGCGGATTCCTTTACCGTTTCCGGCGCGCCCGCGACGATGAGAACGAATTCCCCCTTCGGCGGCGTTTCGTTGTACTTTGTCAGGGCTTCCCCCAGTGTGGTGCGGACGACTTCTTCATGAAGCTTTGTCAGCTCCCGGCACAGACTGACGGGGCGGTCAGCGCCGAAGACTTCCGACATATCCGCCAGCGTGGACACCAGCTTGTGGGGGGCTTCGTAGAAGATCATCGTCCGGGTCTCGGTTCGCAGGGCGTCCAGATGCTCCCGGCGGCTTTTTTTCGCCGTGGAGAGGAAGCCCTCAAAGCAGAACCGGCCGGTGGACTGCCCGGAAATGCTCAGCGCCGTGATGGCGGCGCAGGGACCGGGGATGGCGCAAACGATGATGCCGGCTTCAGCGCACTGCTTGACCAAGTCCTCCCCGGGGTCGGAGATGGCGGGACTGCCCGCGTCGGAGACCAGCGCGCAGGTCTCCCCGGCGAGAATGCGGTCAACGATCCGGTCGCCCTTCGTGGCCTTGTTATGCTCGTAGTAGCTGACAAGGCTTTTTTTGATGCCCAGATGGTTGAGTAGTTTCAGCGTCACCCGCGTATCCTCGGCGGCGATGAAGTCGGCGCTTTCCAGTGTCTCCCGGCAGCGCAGGGAGATATCCCCCAGATTGCCGATGGGGGTCGGGACAAGATACAGCATTCCAGCCATGTGAAACCTCCTAGAGATGGTAAATTCGGCGGTATTGCTCGGTGGGGGCACCGCTCAAGTCGTGGAGGACGATCTCCTCCCATTTAAGACCGGGCTTTCCGCCCTTGCGCAGCTGAAGCAGGACAAGATTCACCGGGGAATCCGCCTGATGGCGCACAAGGCACAGCCGCTTGGCTTCCAGATTGACCTCCGAACCCCGGACGATCAGCTCGGCCAGCCGTTCCGGACGGTGGACGAGGAAAAAGTCGCCGCCGTATTTCAGCGCCCAAGCGGCGGCCCTGAACAGGTCGGCGGGGGAGCAGGCGTCCTCCCGGCGGGCAAGGGCGGCGGTGCGGCTGGCGGGGCCGCCGGAAAAATAGGGGGGATTGGAGACGCAGACATCAAAGCTTCCCGGAGGAAAACTGCCGGGAACTTGCCGCACATCGACGCATATACTTTCCATGCGGGTCGTCAGGCCGTTGCGGCGGATGTTGTCGATGGCGGCGAGGTGGGCACTCTGAGACAGCTCCACGCCGGTGACGCGGCAGCTTTCATTCACGGCGCACAGCAGCAGCCCCAGTGTGCCGCAGCCGGAGCCGAGATCCAGCACCCGGGCGTTTTTGGGGAGCCTGACAAAATGGGACAGCACCATGGAATCGGTGCTCAAGGGAAAAGCGCCTTCCGGCAGGTTCAGGGTAAATCCGTTGGGTAACTGCTCCATGAATGCCTCCCGTGGTGATATTTACGCTATTATACAACAAAAAATCGGCCTGCGCAAGCACTTGCGCAGGCCAATTCGGGTCTGAGAAAGATTAGCCTTCCTCGATAGCGTCGGCGGGGCACTGATCGGCGCAGGAACCGCAGGAAACGCAGATATCGGGGTTGATCTCGTACTTGCCGTCACCCTCGGAAATAGCCTCGACAGGGCACTGCTCGGCGCAGGAGCCGCAGGCGACGCAGCGGTCAGTAATCGTGTAAGCCATGGTGTTACCTCCATTTATCTAATATGTATTGCACGCCACACAACTAGCGTATCCCCATTGTAACATGGTTTTCCCAAAAAGCAATTCCTTTTTTATAAAAAATTTTTGAATAATTTCTGCCTTGGGTGGTGAGAATTTTCCGGAACAGGAAAGGGAAAAACCATTAACTCGGGAGGGATACCGTGCATTACGATATACTGACGTCCGACCTGATCCAGCGTGCCGCCCAACTGGCGAGAAGTCTGGGACACAGCTACGTCGGCTCTGCCCATCTGCTGCTGGTGATGGCGCGGGAACCCGGGGCGGCGGGGCAGACCCTCCGGCTTCTGGGCATGGACCCGGACCTGACGGAGGCGATGGCCCGGCTGCTCTACGGGCAGGGGACGCCGGAACTGCCCCTGCCTCAGGGACTGACCGGGGAGTCCCGGGAGCTTCTTCGTGGGGCGGCGCGGGAGGCAAAGCATCTGGGCAGCCGGGAAATTACGCCGCAGCATCTGCTGCTGGCGATGGCAAGACGGGAAAACAGCGACGCATATGAGCTTTTGAAGCTCAACGGCATCAGCACCGACGAGCTGTTTACCCATGCGGTGGACTATCTGCACTGGGAGCAGGGCGCTCCCGTGAGAGGAAAAAAGGAGGCGGTCACAACGAAACTTTTGGAGCAGTTCAGTGAAGATCTGATTCTCAAGGCGTCAGGCATGGACCCGGTGATCGGGAGAGAACGGGAGATCGACACGGTCATCGGCATTCTGTGCCGGAAAAACAAGAATAACCCCGCACTGGTCGGCGAGCCGGGGGTGGGAAAAACCGCCATTGCCGAGGGGCTTGCCCAGCGGATGGCGGTGGGCAACGTGCCGCCCCAGTTGAAGGACAAACGGCTGGTGAGCCTGAACATGGCGTCTCTGGTTGCCGGAACCAAGTACCGGGGCGAATTCGAGGAACGTCTGCGGGACGTGCTGGGGGAAATCCGCCGCAGCGGAGACGTGATTCTTTTCGTCGATGAAATGCACACCATCGTCGGCGCGGGCGCGGCCGAGGGCGCCATTGACGCGGCGAACATCTTCAAGCCCGCTCTGGGACGGGGCGAGCTGCAAATGCTGGGCGCGACGACCCGGGAGGAATACCGGAAGTATATTGAAAAGGACGCCGCGCTGGAGCGCCGGTTCCGCCCGGTGGTGGTGGAGGAGCCGGGGGAGGAAGCAACGCTGGCGATCCTCCGGGCGCTGAAGCCGGGGCTGGAACGGCACCACCATCTGCGGATTTCCGAGGAAGCGGTGAAGGAGGCGGTGCGCCTGTCCCGGCGGTATCTGCCAGACCTGTATCTTCCCGACAAAGCCATCGATCTGCTGGACGAGGGCGCAGCCCGGGCGCGGATGGAGGAAATGCAGCTGTCCCGGGGCGGCCCTGCCAGAAAAGAGCTGGAGCAGGAGCTGAACGAAGCGGTACGGGAACGGAAATTTGAAAAGGCCGCCGAACTGCGGGACAAAATGCAGCACCTGTCGAAGCCCGCCGACGGAAAACGCGCCCGGTGCGTCACCGGGGCGGACATTGCGTGGGTGGTCTCTGCCCGGACGGGAATTCCCGTGGGGCGGCTCACCGCCGGGGAACGGGAACGGCTGCTGGGGCTGGAAGGATTGCTGTCCGCGCAGGTGGTGGGGCAGAGCAAAGCTGTCAGCGCCGTGGCCGAGGCGGTGCGCCGGGGCTACTGCGGCATCCGGGACGGGTCGCGGCCCATTGCGTGCCTGCTGTTCACGGGACCCACCGGCGTGGGAAAGACGGAGCTGTGCCGGGCGTTGGCGCAGGAGGTCTACGGTAGCCGGGACGCTATGATCCGGCTGGACATGACGGAATATATGGAAAAGCAGTCGGTCTCCCGCCTGATCGGCGCGCCTCCCGGGTACGTCGGCTATGAGGAAGGCGGCAAGCTGACGGAGGCGGTTCGCCGCCGCCCCTATTGTCTGGTGCTGATGGATGAGCTGGAAAAAGCCCATCCGGACGTGTTGGGCATTCTGCTGCAAATCATGGAGGAAGGAACGCTGACGGATTCCACGGGGCGGCACGTCAGTTTCAAGAACGCCATTGTGGTCATGACCTCCAACGTGGGCGGTCAGATTCGGGGCGACGGACTGGGCTTCTGCGCCGGGGGACGAAGCGCGGAGATCGGCGAAGCGTTACAGCAGGCGTTTTCCCCGGAATTTCTGGGACGAATCGACCAGACGGTGTGCTTCGAGCCGCTGGGGACCGGTGCTCTTGAAGCCATCACGTGGAAATACCTGCGGCAGCTTCAGGAGCGGACGGCGGCGCTGGGGACCCAGCTTCTGCTGCCCCCGGAACTGGCGACGGAGCTGTTGAAAAAGCGCCCCGGAAAGGACGGCGCGCGGCAGATCCGCCGCCTTGTGCAGACCGAGGTGGAGGGGCCACTGGCGAGCTACCTGCTGCGCTGCGGGAAGAAACCCGCACGGGTCAAGCCAAAACTGGAGGACGGAAAGCTGGTTTTTTGACGCTCTGGGGCGCGGTGAAGGCGTGGTTATCTGAAATGAAGCTGAGAAAACGCCTGTTTTATTAGAACAAATATGCGAATATTCCCCGATTTCTGACGGAAATCGAAAAATCCCTGAGAAAAAGATTGATTTTTTCCCTTGCGGGTAGTATACTGTCTCTACATGGAGTAAAAGGGCAGTAAAGTGGAGCGAAAGGGAGGTGAGCGCCGTGATCGGGAAATATCCTGCAAAGCTGGACGAAAAGAGCCGTCTGTTCGTGCCGTCCAAGCTGAGGGCGGAGCTGGGGGACACCTTTTTTGTCACCCTCGGCGTCAACTGCGGTCATCGCTGTCTCACCGTTTACACTGCCGAGGAATGGAAGCGCCTTTCGGATAACTACAATGCCATGAGCATTTCCCAGCGCTCCGGCGCAACCAGCCTGATTTTTATGAACGCCGCCGAATGCAGCCCGGATAAGCAGTACCGTTTCAGCCTGACCCAGTTTCTCTTAAGCTACGCCGGAATTGACCGGGAGGTCATGATCGTCGGCCGGGCGGGACAGGCGGAGATCTGGGACGCGAAGGAATTCGCCGACTTTGAGCGGGAGAACCTGACCCCGGAGAAGCTGCTGGCGTCCCTGGAGGCGATCGGCCTATGAGTGAATTTCATCATGTTTCCGTGCTGTTAGAGGAATGCATCGAGGGGCTTGCCATCAAGCCCGACGGCATTTATGTGGACGGAACGTTAGGCGGCGCGGGACATTCCAGCCGCATTGCCGCGAAGCTCACAACCGGGCGGCTCATCGGCATCGACCGGGACAACGTGGCGCTGGAAGCGGCGGCGGAACGGTTGAAGCCCTATGAAGACCGAGTCACGCTGGTTCACGCCAATTTCTGTGACATGGATGAGGCGCTCGAGAAACTGGGCATCGATAAGGTGGACGGCATTCTGCTGGATTTGGGGGTTTCCTCTCCCCAGCTGGACGACGGGCAGCGGGGCTTTTCCTATATGACGGACGCGCCGCTGGATATGCGCATGAACGGCGAGGACGTCCGGGACGCCCGTCAGATCGTGAACACATGGTCTTACGAGGAACTCAAGCGTATTTTGTATGATTACGGCGAGGAGCGCTTTGCGCCCCGGATCGCCGCGGCCATTTGCCGCCGCAGGGAGCAGGCGCCCATCGAGACGACGCTGGAGCTGGTGGACGTGATCAAAAGCGCCATGCCCGCTTCCGCTCTGCGGGAGAAGCAGCACCCGGCCAAGCGCAGCTTTCAGGCCATCCGCATCGCCGTCAACGACGAGCTGGGGGCGGTGGAAACGGTGATGAAAAAAGCCGTTCCGCTGCTGAATCCCGGCGGACGGCTGGCGGTGATCACCTTCCATTCTCTGGAAGACCGCATTGTGAAAAACGCCATGGCGGAGGCGGCGAAGGGCTGCACCTGCCCGCCCAGTTTCCCGGTCTGCGTCTGCGGCAAGAAGCCTCAGGTGCGGATCGTGACCCGCAAGCCCATCGTTTCCGGGGAAGAAGAACTGGAACGGAATCCCAGAGCACGCAGTGCCAAACTGCGTATCTGCGAAAAACTATAAATTATAACAGGCAAATTGCCGGAAAGGGGATAGAATGATGACGGAAAAGCCCAAAATTCAGTACATTGGTCAGTTCTACGTCCCCGGCAGCGAGGCGCAGGTGCTTGCGCCGAAGAAAAAGAAGAAAAAGGCCAAAACAAAGCTCCCGATCGCAAAGCAGGAGCAGGTAAAGGCAATCTGTATCGACCCCGTGGCGCTGATTGGCATCACGGTGGCAGTGGTGATGCTGGCGGTCATGGTGGTGGGGGCATTGCAGCTGCGCAGCGACTGGGCGCAGTATGAGCAAATGTCCAACTACGTCTCCCGGCTGAACCAAAACAATGCCGAGCTGGAACGCACCTATCGGGATGGCTACGATCTGGAGGACATCCGGGACAAGGCACTGGCGCTTGGCATGGTGCCGGTGGAGGAAGTGCCGAGCAGAACCATCACCGTCACACTCTCCCAGCCGAAGCCGGAACGGACGCTCTGGGACGACATCGTCTGGTTCTTTGGCGGCCTGTTCGGGGACGCGGAAGCTTCTTTCGGCTGAGCGGCAAATGTATGGCTTTCCCTGCATAAAGTTCGTCCCTCCTCATAAAGTAAGATAGCAGCTGCACTGGGCGGCGAGGGATTCCCTTGCTGCCCAAAGTTGTATCTTGACGGAAAGGCCGGTGGCTTATGGGGAGGAAGAAGCGGGAATTTAACCGTCTGCGGCTGGACAGCGGCCAGCACAGGCGCATCATGCTGGTATCCGCGCTGCTGGGGGCGCTGGCCTTCCTGCCGGTTGGGCTGCGGCTGTACAGCCTGATGGTGACGAACTACGATTATTATTCCTCCCTCGCTCTGCGCAACCAGACCCGCACGACGACGGTGACCGCCGACCGGGGGGACATCTTCGACCGGAATATGAATATTCTGGCGACCTCCGTCAGCGTGGAGAATGTGTACCTTGACCCCCATGAGCTGAAGCAGTCCAAGGCGGACATTCCCGAAATTGCCCGGACGCTGGGAGAAATTCTGGGGAAAGACCCCGCATGGATCGAGGAACAGGCGGCGGACATCAAACGTCGCTACAAGCAGGTCGGCACCCGCGTTGACGAGGAGACTGCCGGAACAATCCGGGATTACATCAATGAAAAGGGCATTTCCGGCATTCATCTGGAACCCACGTCCCAGCGGGTCTACCCTTATGAGGCCCTTGCGGCCCAGGTCGTCGGCTTCACCAACGCATCCAACGAGGGCTGCGAAGGAGTGGAGGCCGCTTACAACAGCTTCCTCGCGGGCAGCACGGGCAGAGTCATCACCACCAAGGGCAATAACGAAATGGATATGCCCTTTTCCTATGAAAACTACGTTTCCTCCCGGCAGGGGGACAGCGTGATCTTAACGCTGGACGCCACGGTGCAGGCGTGCCTTGAAAAGCAGCTTTCCGCCGCCATTGCCCGCTATGACGTCCAGAACGGCGCCTTCGGGCTGGTGATGAACTGCAAGACGGGAGAAATCCTCGCCATGGCCACGCTGGGCAGCTATGACCCCAACAACTATCTGGAAATCGCCGACGAGGGAACGGCGGCGCAGTTGGAAGAAATGAAACGGGTCTACCTCGCCGAGCCGGAGGGGAGCGAAGCCTACGAGGCTGGGAAGACGGCCTATGGGGAAGCCCTCTCCGCCGCCCGATTGAAGCAGTGGCGCAACCGGGTGATCTCCGACGGCTATGAGCCGGGTTCTACCTTCAAGGTGCTGACCATGTCGGCGGCGCTGGACTGCGGCGCCATCGACCTGAATACCCCTTTCCACTGCTCCGGTTCTGAGCAGATTCCGGGACGTGCCCAGCGGCTCCACTGCTGGCGCTCCACGGGACACGGGGCAGAAAAAACGCCTCAGGCACTGCAAAATTCCTGCAACATCGCCTTCGCCCACATCGCCCTGAAGCTGGGCGGGGAGCGGTTTTATGAATACGTCAAAAACTTCGGGGTGCTGGAAAAAACCGGCATCGACCTCGCGGGAGAGAGCAAGGGCGTCTTTTTCGACAAGGCGCTGGTCACGGACACGGACAAATGGGGGACGGCGTCCCTGACCTCCGGTTCTTTCGGACAGACCTTCAAGATCACCCCATTGCAGCTGGTGCGGGCGATTTCCTCGGTGGTCAACGGCGGGCAGCTGATGGAGCCGTACATCGTCTCGGAGATTCTGGACGCCGACGGCAGCACGGTGATGAAGGCGGAGCCGACGGTGGTGCGCAGAACCATTTCCAAGGAGACCTCCGACACCATGCGCACCCTCATTGAGTCCGTCGTTACGGAGGGAACGGCAAAAAATGCCAAAGTTGCCGGGTTTTCCATCGGCGGAAAGACCGGAACCAGTGAAAAAATTGACGTTTTTGACGAGAATGGCCAGCGCGTGCAGGATAAAATCGTATCTTTTGTGGGGATTGCGCCTATGGACGATCCGGAGTATATTATACTTGCCGCATTGGATACACCGTCCCGGACAACGGGAATTTACATTTCCGGCGGCGTCATGGCGGCGCCCACCGTGGGCGCGGTGATGGCGGACGTGCTGCCATACTTAGGCGTGAAGCAGTCCTTTTCCGAGGACGATATCGCGGGAAAGCAGATCGTCATGGAAGACCTGACCGGCATGACGGCGAAGGATGCCCAGACGCTTCTGAAAAAAGAAGGGCTGACGGCGGCAATTTCCGGCAGCGGCGAAACGGTGACGGGGCAGATCCCGTCTCCCGGACAGACCGTTCCCGGGGGAAGTCAGGTGCTTCTGTTTCTGGGGCAGACCCCGGAGCCGGAAACGGTGAAGGTTCCTGATTTTTACGGCATGAACCGCCAGCAGGCCAGCGACGCCGCGGGCGCGCTGGGGCTGTACATTCTGGTGACGGGGAACGATGAAATTTCCACCGGCGTGACCGTGACGGCGCAGAACGTGGCCAAGGATACCGAGGTTCCCGCGGGAACGACGATCACGCTGGTATTCGCGGATACCGCGGCCAGAGACTGACAACGGAGGATGAATATGAAGCTGAAGGAACTTTTGACGGGCATTTCCGTTGTGGAATGCACCGCAGACCCGGAGCTTGAAATCAAAGAGATTTTCTACGATTCCCGGAAGGTGACCCCGGGCAGCCTGTTTGTGGCCGTGTCCGGCTTTGCTGCCGACGGAAATAAATTTATTCCCATGGCTGCGGAAAAAGGTGCGGCGGCGGTGGTCACGGCGAAGAAGCCGGAGACGGATATTCCCTATGTTCTGGTGGAATCCGACCGGCTGGCGCTGGCGCTGCTGGGGTGTAATTTCTTTGGCCGCCCGGCGGAGCATATGACCATGATCGGCATTACCGGCACCAACGGAAAAACGTCCTCCACGCTTCTTCTAAAGCAGGTTCTGGAAACCTGTCTGGGGGCGAAGGTGGGGCTGATCGGCACCATGGCCAATATGATCGGGCAGGAGACCATCCCCACCGAGCGAACCACCCCGGAGAGCTTTGAATTGCAGGCGCTGTTCGCAAAAATGCGGGACGCGGGCTGCACCCATGTGGTGATGGAGGTTTCCAGCCACGCCATTTCCTTGGAGCGCATCGGCGGCATTCATTTTGACGTCGCCGCCTTTACCAACCTGACGGAAGACCATCTGGACTTCCACAAGACCATGGACGCTTACTGCGAAGCCAAGGCCGAGCTGTTCCGCCGCTGCCGTCTGGCCGTCGTCAATGTGGATGACAGCTATTCGGACAGGATTCTCGCGGCGGCCGCCTGCCCGGTGCTGACCACCGGCGTACACCGTCCCGCCGATCTGCGGGGCGAAGATCTGGAGCTTCTGGCGCAGGGCATTCGCTTTACGGCCGTATCCGGCGAGGAACGGGCGGCGGTGTCTCTGCCCATCCCCGGAAAGTTCACCGTCTACAACGCGCTGACGGTTATGGGTATCGCAAAGCAGCTGGGCATTTCCCTGACGGACTGCGCCGCCGCACTGAAAACGGCCTCCGGCGTCAAGGGCAGGGTGGAGGTAGTCCCCACCCCCGGAAAGCCCTACAGCATCCTCATTGACTATGCCCACACCCCCGACGGACTGGAAAACGTGCTTTCCTCCGTGAAGGATTTCTGCAAAGGCCGGGTCATCGCGGTATTTGGCTGCGGCGGCGACCGGGACCCCATGAAGCGGCCCATTATGGGACATATCGGCGTGAAGCTGTCGGATTTTGCCGTCATCACCTCGGATAACCCCCGCACGGAAGACCCCATGGCCATCATCGAGGACATCCTGACAGGGGTAAAACAGGAAGACGGGGAATATATTGTTATCGAAGACCGGCGCGCGGCCATCAGATATGCTATGGACATTGGGAAAAAAGATGATATAATTATTCTGGCAGGAAAGGGTCATGAGACCTATCAGGACATCGGCGGCGTAAAGCGCCACTTGGATGAACGGGAAGAGGTTGCCGCCCACCTGCGGGAAAAAGAGGAAGCAGCATGGGAAAATTAACGCTCAGACAGGCCGCCGAGTGGTGCGGCGGTGTGGTGGAAGAAAAATACGCGGACGTCGAATTTTTAGGCGCTGCCAATGACACCCGGGTCATGCAGCCGGGGCAGCTGTTTATCGCGCTTCAGGGCGCGCGGGACGGCCACGACTTCATCAAAAAGGCTATGGACAGAGGCGCTGCGGCGGCTCTGTGCAGCCGCAAGGTGGGGGACTACCCCGCGATCTATGTGGACGACCCCCGCATTGCTTTGGGGAGAATCGCCCGGGAAGAACTGAAACGCATCGGCGCAAAGGTGGTGGCGGTCACCGGCTCCGTGGGCAAGAGCACCACGAAGGAAATGGTCGCTGCCGTGCTGGAACAGGCTTTCGTCACCAGTAAGACCCCGGCCAACCACAATAACGACATCGGAATGCCCATGGCGGTGCTTGCCATGCCGGAGAATACCGAGGTCGCGGTGCTGGAAATGGGCATGAACCATTTCGGCGAAATTGCCTACCTGTCCCAGATCGCAAGACCGGACGTGGCCGTTATCATCAACATCGGCACCGCCCACATTGAATTTCTGGGCACGCAGGAGGGAATTCGGCAGGCGAAAATGGAGATCGTGGAGGGCATGACCCCTCACGGGATGCTCCTGCTCAACGGCGACGATTTTCTCCTGCGGAATCTGGACAAGGAGCCGCAGCAGCGGGTTACATACTTCGGTTCCTCCGAAGGCTGTGCCGTCCGGGCGTTTGACGTCAATCAGGACGGCGACTATCTGCGCTTCCGGGTGGAGGCCGGGCGGCTGTCCTTCCCGGTAAAGATGCTGCTGGAAGGCGAGCACTACGTCAACGACGCGCTGGCGGCGGTGACGGTCGGCCTGAAGCTGGGGGTGCTGCCCGAAAAGATTCAGGCGGGGCTTTCCCAGTTCCGGAACATTTCCGGCCGTCAGGAGATCATCCAGGCCGGCGGCATGACCATCATCAAGGACTGCTACAACGCAGGCCCCGAATCCATGGCGGCGGCGCTGGCCGTCCTTGGAAAGAAGCAGGGGCGGCGGATCGCGGTGCTGGGTGACATGCTGGAGCTGGGGGACTGCACGCAGGCGGAGCACTACCGGGTGGGCAGGATCGCCGCGGAGAAAGCGGATTTTGTCTTTGCCTACGGCCCCAATTCCGGGCGCATTATCAGCGGAACCATCACCGGCGGTATGCCGGAGACCCGGGGAAGAGCCTTTACGAACCGGGAGGAGCTGGTCGCGGCGCTGAAACGCACGGCAAAGCCCGGAGACGTGCTGCTGTTCAAGGCCAGCCACGGTATCCATCTGGAACAGGTTCTGGACGAGTTCTTAGGCGAAGAGAAGTAACGGAGGAAGAAGTCATGACAAGAATCTTGATTACGGCGGCGGCGGGCTGCATCCTGACCGGCGGCATTGGGTATCTGCTGCTGCCGGTGCTGCGGGCGCTGAAAGCCGGACAGTCCATTCGGGAGATCGGCCCCACATGGCACAACAGTAAGGCCGGCACCCCCATGATGGGCGGACTGATGTTCATTTTCGGGACAATTCTCTGCCTGGTGGGCAATTTCCCCGCCATGAGCGATGATTCCCCGTTTTATGTGCTGGCGCTTGCCCTGTGCTTCGGCCTCATCGGGTTTCTGGACGATTTTACCAAGGTCAAATTCCACCGGAATCTGGGCCTGACGACGCTCCAGAAGGCCATGCTGCAAATGGCGGTATCGGCGCTGTTCCTGTACGCCATGTACCGTTCCGGCTTTATGGATACCCATCTGTACATTCCCTTCGCGAATATGAGCTTCCAGCTGCACCCCATCGTCTATATTTTCTTTGCCATGTTCGTCATGGTGGGGACGGACAACGCGGTGAACCTCACCGACGGTGTGGACGGCCTGTGCGCCAGCATCACCCTGCCTGTGATGATATTCTTTACCGCTGCGGCCGCCGCCATGGGCAAATACGATCTGGCACTGCTGCCCGCGGCTCTGTCGGGCGGACTGGTCGCATACCTCTTTTATAACTGGCATCCCGCTAAGGTCTTCATGGGAGACACCGGCTCGCTGTTCTTAGGCGGCGTGGTGTGCGCCATGGCCTTTGCCCTGGAAATGCCCCTGATTCTGATTCTGATCGGCTTCGTGTATGTCTGTGAAGCCATGTCCGATATTTTGCAGGTCTCCTATTTCAAGGCGACCCACGGCAAGCGCCTGTTCAAGATGGCGCCCATCCACCACCATTTTGAAATGTGCGGCTGGAAGGAAGAAAAAATCGTGCTGGTGTTTGCCGGTGTGACGGCGGCCATGTGCGTGCTGGCCTGGTTCGGCATCGCCGGTCTCGTCGGTTAATTATCCACTCCTGAAAGGAAGTATCTTATGGCGTCGGAGCGTGACCTCCATGCCAAAGAGAAACGCCGCCCGGGACTTTCCCGGACGGGGGAAAGCGTTGATTACCCCTTTTTGCTGCTGGTGCTTCTGCTGCTGACGGTGGGACTGGCTATGCTGTATTCGGCAAGCTACGCCCAGAGCGAATACGACACCAGCTACGAAATTTCCACAAAATATCTCCAGAAACAGGCGGTTTGCGCCGCGATCGGTCTTGCCGCCATGTTCTTTTTCAGCCGGATACCCACGGGCGTCTGGTACCGGTTCGCATGGCCGCTGTACGGCGTGAGTATCGCGTTGCTGCTGAGCGTCCTTGTCATCGGCGAGGAGGTCAACGGCGCGCGGCGCTGGATCAATCTGGCGGGCATTCAGTTTCAGCCCTCCGAGATCGCAAAATTCACTATGATCCTGTTGTTCGCCCGGCTGACCCGGCTGTACGGGCAGGACGCAAAAACCTTCCGCCACGGCGTTCTGGGCTTCGGCCTGGCGCTGATGGGGATTCTGGTTCCGCTGGCACTGGAAAAGCACCTGTCGGCCATTATGCTCATGGGCATGGTGGCGGTGGTGATGATGTTCGTGGCGGGCACCCGAACCAGATGGCTTCTGGCCGGGGCGGGGGCTGCCGCTGTGTTCGTGGTCGTCTACATCAGCTTTATGGGCTACGCCGGCGACCGGGTCACCGCGTGGCTCCACCCGGAGCTTGACCCGGGAGACACCGGATACCAGATCTTGCAGTCGCTGTACGCCATCGGCTCCGGCGGCCTGTTCGGGCTGGGCTACGGCAAGTCCCGGCAGAAATATCTGTACCTGCCTTTTCAATATAATGACTATATCTTTGCGGTGATCTGCGAGGAGCTGGGACTGGTGGGGGCAATGGCAATCGTTGCGCTGTTTGCCGTCACCATCCTGCGGGGCTACTGGATCGCGCTGAACGCCCGTGACCGGTTTTCCACCGTTCTTGCGGCGGGGCTGGTGACGCTGATCGCGGTGCAGACCATTCTGAACCTGTGCGTGGTCACAAACCTGCTTCCCTCCACCGGCATTGCGCTGCCGTTTTTTTCCTATGGCGGCACGGCGCTGGCGGTGAATCTGGGGGAAATGGGCATTGTTCTGGGCATTTCCAGAGGGCGAAACCGGAGAAAAATACAGGAGGCATGACCTATGAATCTGATTTTTACCTGCGGCGGAACGGCGGGACACATCAACCCGGCCATCGCGGTTGCCAATATGATGCGGGAACGCCACCCGGACTGCAATATCCTCTTTATCGGCGCGAAAGGCCACATGGAGGAAAAGCTGGTACCCCAGGCAGGGTATGACCTCAAATGTCTGGAAGGTTCCGGCCTCAGCCGGGGAAAGAACCTTGCCGCAGTGAAAAAGAACCTCCACGCGGTAAAATGCGTGCGGGAGGGTGTGAAGGCGTGTAAGAAGATTTTCCGGGAATTCAAGCCCGACGTGGTCATCGGCACCGGCGGCTATGCCAGCTTCCCGGCGTTGTACGCCGCTCAGTCCATGGGCATTCCCACCTGCGTCCACGAGAGCAACGCCGTCCCCGGCGTCACCACCCGTCTGGCGGCGAACAAGGCCAGCCGGGTGCTGGTGGCCTTTGAGGAAAGCGTCCGCCACTACAAGCACCCGGAAAAGGTGGAGGTCGTGGGGATGCCTGTGCGCAGAGAGTTCATTTTCGACACCAAAGAGGAAGCGAGAAAGGAACTCGGCTTGAGCGGCTTCGTGGTCGTCTCCGCTTTCGGCAGTCAGGGCGCGAAGGTCATGAACGAGACCATCGCGGACATGATGCCTCTGGAGCAGGCCGACGGCTTCCCCTTCCACCACATCCACGCCACCGGCAGCTTTGGTAAGGAGTGGATGCCTAAGCGTGTCATGGACAACGGCGTAGACTGGAAGAACTGTCCGGCGCTGGATATCCGGGAGTATATTTACGATATGCCCACCGTCATGGCGGCGGCGGATATCGTCATCGGCCGGGCGGGCAGCGCCACCTGCAATGAGATCGGCGCTTCCGGCACGCCCTGCATTCTGATTCCCTCGCCCAATGTGACGAACAACCATCAGGAAAAGAACGCCCGTGTGCTGGAAGCGGCGGGGGGCGCGGTGGTGGTGCTGGAAAAGGACTGCACGTCCGGGAAGCTGTATGAGCTGATCTGTTCGCTGCTGGCGGACGAAGACCGCCGCAGGGAAATGTCCCGGAAGCTGCACACGATGGTTCGGCTGGATTCCGCGGAACGGATATGTGATATTGTGGAGCAGCTGACCCAAAGCGAAAAATAACCCGCCTTACCCCAGGAGGAACACTATGGATACAACACAGGATAGCCGGGAAAACGGCGGAAAGCGCCGCCCGCAGACAGGCGGGCAGAATCGCGCTTCCCAGCGCGCCGGACAAAGCGCCCCGGAGCAGCGCCCCCGCCGCGCAGCGGAACAAAGCGCTCAGGAACGCCCGCGCCGCGCACCAGAGCAGAACGCCCCGGAACAGCGCCGCCGCGCAGCGGAACAGAGCACTCAGGAGCGGCCCCGTCGCGCACCAGAGCAAAGCGCACAGGAACGCCCCCGCCGCCCGGTAGAGCAAAGCACGCGGGAGCGTTCTCGCCGTGCAGCAGAACAAACCGCCCCAGAACAGCGCCGCCGTGCGCCAGAGCAGAGCGCACAGGAGCGCCCCCGCCGTGCGCCAGAGCAGAGCGCACAGGAGCGCCCCCGCCGTGCGCCAGAGCAAAATGCCCAAGAGCGCCCCCGCCGCCCGGCGGAACGGGACGCTCAGAGACGCCCCGCCCGGCAGGAAGAGCCTGACCGTCCGGCCAAAAGGGAAGCGCAGCCCCGTCAGAGAGCCGGAGAAGAAGCCGCAGCACGTCAGCGTGCAAAGCACCCCGCCGATTCCCGGAGGGGCGCACCCCGCCGCAAGCCCGTGGACGATGATGTCCCCAACAGGAAGCGCGCCTACGGAAACAGCAAGCCCAAAAAGAAATCGGCGCTGACCATGTTTGCCGAGACGCTCATGAGCGCGAAGAACCGCCCGAAGAAGCGCACCTCCCGGCGAACCGAAAGCAGCCGCCCGAAAACGCCTACACCCGCCGTGATCTATACCCAGCCCCTGCCCTTCAACCGCGACCGGCTGATCGTCCAGCTGATAACGGTGACGGCGGTGGTTCTGGCCATCGTCATGGGACTGTCGGTGTTCTTCAGGGTGGAGACCATCACGGTCACCGGCGCGGATACCTACAGTGCGTGGGCAGTGCGGGAAGCCTCGGGCATTTCCGAGGGAGACAAGCTCCTGACCTTCAGCAAAATCCGCGCCGCCAGCCAGATTATGGCAAATTTGCCCTATGTCAAGGGCGTGCGGATTGGTATAAAATTGCCAGATACGGTCAATATTATGATCGAAGAAGAGAGCGTGGTCTATGCCATCAAGTCCAGCGACGGACAGTGGTGGATGATGGACTCCGACGGCAGGGTCGTGGAGCAGGCGAATAATGCCAAGGCGGCCACGGCCACCCAGGTTCTGGGCGTCACGCTGGAAGCCCCCACGGTCAACGAAAAGGGCGTCGCCACGGAGATGACCCCTAGTGAGACCAACGAACTGGGAGAGCTGATCCCGGTGTCGACCACCGGTGCCCAGCGCCTGACTGCCGCGCTGCAGATCCTCAAGGCGCTGGAAAACAACGACATCGTGGGCGAAGCCGCCAGCGTGGACGTGACCAGCACCGAGGATATTATCCTCTGGTATGGCACCCGGTATCAGGTCAATCTGGGCGACACATCCCGCCTCGATTACAAGGTTGACTGCATGAACGACGCCATTTTGCAGATGAGCGACTACCAGAGCGGCGTTCTGGACATCAGCTTCACCATCTGGCCGAATCAGGTGGGCTATACGCCTTTCGCATGATGTTATTATTTTGTAAATAATTTGCCGAAATGCCAGATTTTCTATTGACCAAATCGGGTTTTCGGGATAGAATGGGAAAGTACAGATGCAAAATTCAGGCAGCAGCGGCTCCGCCGTGTCTGCGAAAGATACATAGGAGGAAGAGATTATGTCCGAAACTATACAGGATCGCGTTGTGAAAATCAAGGTGATCGGTGTCGGCGGCGCCGGCAACAATGTTATCAACCGCATGATCGATGCCGGTGTGGGCGGCGTGGACTTCGTCGTGGTCAACACCGATAAGCAGGATCTGAATAAATCCGTCTGCAAGAACAAGATCCAGATCGGCGAGAAGCTGACCGGCGGCATGGGCGCAGGCTCCAAGCCCGAGATTGGCAAGAAGTCCGCCGAGGAGTCCCGGGCTGCCATTTCCAAGGCACTGGAAGGCACGGACATGGTCTTTATCACCGCCGGTATGGGCGGCGGCACCGGCACCGGCGCGGCTCCCATCGTGGCCGATCTGGCTCACGAGGCCGGTATCCTCACGGTCGGCGTTGTCACCAAACCCTTCAAGTTCGAGGGCGCGAACCGGATGCGTCAGGCTGAGCAGGGCATCACCGATCTCAGCGGCAAGGTCGATTCTCTGATCATCATTCCCAACGATCGTCTGAAATACGTCACCGACCAGAAGATCACCTTCGCCAACGCCTTCGGCATCGCCGACGATGTGCTGAAGCAGGCTGTGACCTCCATTTCCGAGCTGGTGGGCTTCTGCAAGAACGTCATCATCAATCTGGACTTTGCCGACGTGTCCGCCGTCATGAAGAACGCCGGACGCGCCCACATGGGCGTCGGCACCGCTTCCGGCAGGGAGAAGGCCGAGCAGGCCGCCACGGCCGCCGTTTCCAGCCCGCTGCTGGAGACCTCCATCAACGGCGCTACCGGCGTGCTGGTGAACGTTACCGGCTCCAACGAGATGACGCTGGACGACGTGGAGACCGCTGCCGGGATCGTGCAGGAAGCTGCCAACCCCGACGCCAACATCATCTTCGGCGCTACCATTTCCGACGAATTTCAGGATGAAATGCGCGTGACCGTAATCGCCACCGGCTTCGAGATGAAGCCCGAGAGCTTCGCCCCCAGCGCCGGCGCGGACAAGACCGCCCGCCCCAGCAAGCCCAGCTTTGTCCCCGACGACATTGATACCCCCGTGGCCGCTTCCAAGCAGCCCACCAAGCCGGCGGACATGAGCGACATCGACGAGATTTTCAGCATTTTCAAGCGCTGATAAAATTGGGATAATGTACCGCATCCCGTCCCTTTCGGGACGGGATGTTTGCTGTAGCGGGGAGGAAAGCTATGGGTGCCTATGAAGCGCTGGCGGCCAGCTACGACCGCCTGACCAATGACGTGAATTACGGG
>ENA-UONS01001474-UONS01001474.1-human-gut-metagenome-genome-assembly--contig:-CS19-NODE-1474-length-21587-cov-18.156790_pt1 | contig 21587 bp, 17 predicted proteins | sample MGYA00242458_ERZ724005 | MGnify/ENA metagenome assembly ERZ724005
TCTACTGATATCGGTTATAAAAAGAAAAAGCGTCTAGCTAAATCAGGAAAAGACAGTTCACATCAGAAATGAATGCTCTACAAGCTGCATTAATCTGACTGTCTCCTAATAATAGACGAGGTAAGCGTTTCTGTTGGTTGGGTGTAAGAGCTTGATATAATCTCATCCTGCCTATTATTTGACAGAACTCGCTTGTTGAGATTGACATCTGCCCAAGTGTTCTTAACAAATGTAGGTCTTTGGATGGGTTGTAAGCATGGAACAGATTCAATGCTGCTGCATATAGTTCCTGTACGCTTAGGACTTCTATCTTATCCTGCAAACCGTCAGTGGTGAGCATGAGATTACTGCAAACTCTATTTCTAAATCCTATGAAGATTTTAAATCTCTCAACAGACTTCTTACTGTACAAGTTAATCTCGTTATATGCTCTCACTCCACCAATGGATAATGCTAAACGATTACCGTATTCATCATGTACAATGGATGGAATTTCAAAACAGAAACACATTCTCTGATAGAACAAAGTTTTCTCTTCGTCTGTCAATTCAGATGCTTTCTTACCTAATGCACTTGGTATTCTGCCATTGATAGGGTGTGAGATTCTAATCTCTGGCATATCAAACTGTTCTCCATGAAAGTAATCCTTAGCTGCATCCACTACTGCACCTATAAAGGATTGGTGACTAATGGTTTCTTCCATTGATGCAAAACTTGGAATGATGCAGTCTTGTTGTAAGTGCTGCAAGGTTACTTCCTGTGTATTGGCTTCAATGAAATGGTTTACTCTTTTGGGTGCTGCAACTTCTTCCACAATGATTGCTTCTTCTGCAAACTCACCCATGTTTAATGATTCTCTACGCTGTGCCATAGCTGGCATAATTACTAAATCTCTCATAATGAAATTGAATTAAATGGTTATTGATTGAATGGATTTAATAGGAACAAACCTAAAACACAAGTGAATTTCTTCGCTTGTATCTTAGGCTGTCCTATGTCTTTCCCTAAAGATTCTTTCAAAGGAAATGAGGAGCATTAGTAAATTATTGGTTAGCTATGGCAATAGTGCATCGTGCCTGCTCTTGGATTAATAAGAATGCTTATTCCTGCCAACTATCAGACTGCATTTCTAAAGCATTCTTTTTATTTAAGAGCTATGAGGGGGTGTTTATATGGGTAGGGGTGTCTCGTGTATAACTCTTGTGATTTTTAAATAGGTATTGTGAAGTTCCATTTATAAAGTCTGCCTATCTCCAACCTTAAAAATCCAACTTTAGATGTCTCTAAAGTCAGAATAAGGCAGACTTAGGATTATTCGTACCATTTATTAATATAGTAATAAACAGTACGAAAAATCCTACTTGCCTGTTATTTGGACTTGAAAGCTATCTTAACCACGTTTTTTGAGTTGGTTGGATTCCACTCCTTACGTTGTTTGGCTATATCATTGTCTAATAATAGTTCCTTTGGAGTAAGTTCTATCCCTTTGGGTATGAATTTTAACAGACCTGCATTATATAAATCCAGATTGTAACTCTCTACATTTTTCTTACCCATTCCCAATTTGTCAGCCAACTTATTAAGAGAAAGCAATATCTTGTTATCTTCTGCTATCAATAAGAGCTTGATATAATATCCTTTCACTTTAATATCCAAATCCACTTTTATAAAGAGGTAGGACAGTGTTATAAAGTTGGGGCGGTCTATGGGTGGGATGCAGTAAAGACTTCTCATTGTAAAGTCAATAAGAGGGTGGTTGATTGGTACAGGGTATCTCTTTCTAACCAACACAGCTTCTATATCCTTATTGAAATTCTTTAGTGCAGTTTCTTCCTCTCCAGTCCGCTTAGCTAAATCCTTAATTCTCCATCTGACCTTATAATAGTCATTTCTATATAAGGACAGACAGAAGAACCTGTACAGATTAGGAGGATTGAGTTTATCTACAATAGATTTGTTAATAGTAGCATAATCCTGCCTAATGTTACTTATCCTGTTTTGCAGGTATCTTTGAGGTATCTTCATATTCATTAGTAGCTGATTGAACATTGTTGGTAAACACTAAATATTTTTTCTCACGTTCCATTTTGTAATAGTAGGCAGTGCCAAAATATATCTTAGCTTCCTTTCTGTTATGGAACTTCTTTCCTGTTGGTAGATGAATTATCATATCAGTTTAAATATTAGTAAATTAATAAGATAGTTTCTGCAATGATATATAATAGGTAGTAACCTTTCCATTTTTCTTTCTCCTTGTCTTTAAATAGTTATTAAGATTCGCCCACTATCCACTAAATATATTCAGTGAAATTCCATTTTATAGGTTGTCTTTGTATATCAGCTATTTGTATATGTTTTCATTTGGTTTGAATACTCACGAAATTTCACGGTTTTAGAAAATATTGGTACTATTTGATACCATATTTCGGGATATATTTTGTACCTTTGCATCACAGTAACCAAGATATATCGCGTATGGATTTCATCTTCATCAAATCATCCAAGGCCGGAAAGGAGGACTACGGTTCCATCTATGCCCGTGTGCGCACCGGAAAGGCGAACATGAAAGTCGTGACGGGCTTCACCATCAAACAGCTTGAATGGGAAAAGTACCGCAGCCTGCAATACACCTCGTCAGCCCTGATGTCGAGCATCGGGATAAAGTACGGGCAGTTCGCCCAAGTCCTCGCGAGGATAAAGGCGGCATTTGAGGCTGACGGCTTCAATCCCAAGGAGGCAAAGAACATCATCGAGAGCGTGAAACACGACGTGCTCAACGGTATGATGCAGATTGTGGAGGTCAAACCCAAGGGCAAAATGCTGTTTGAGGATTTTCTCACCTCTTATATAGAAGACATGGAAACCGGACGGCGCACCAAGAAAGGCCGTACCGTGAAAGTATCACCTGCCTATATAAAAAGTCTGCGCATTATCCAAAAACAGATTCTCAACTACCAAAAGGAAACCCACCGCAAACTCGGACTGGATGACATGACGATGGAGACACGCAACAGCCTTGTCGGTTACTGGAAGGAACGGGGCTTGATGCCCAACGCCATCAACTCGTACATGACCGATGTCCGCACGGTGGCAAAGGCGGCCTACGAGGACAAGCTGACCAAATGCGATGATTTCCGTCATTCCGACTTCGTACCGAAAAAGGAGGAGGTGGACAACATCTACCTCACTCCGGAACAGATACAGGAAATGCTCGACCTTGACCTTTCCACCAAGGAGGCTATCATCAGCAGGTGGAAGGCTTTGGATATAGATGAAGATGAGAAGCAAGCGCAAATTTCCAAATGCCGCATCACCCACATCAGGACACTGGAGCACGTGAGGGACATTTTCATCGTGGGCTGCCTGACCGGGCAGCGTGTTTCCGACTATTCGAGGATATGCGGGGACATGATAACGGAAATCGGCGGCACGGAGTTCATACTCATCACCCAACAGAAGACGGAAAAGAAAGTCTATATCCCCGTTGACAGGCGCGTGAGAGCCATACTTGCCAAGTATGACGGCAAGCTGCCCCCGGTTCATCCCAATGAAATGAACAAGCTGGTGAAGACCATCGGCCTGTTGCTCGGCTGGACACATGACTGCGGCTTTGACGAGAAGCGGCTCAACCCCAAACGTGGAAGGAGGTTCTGCGACATGCTCCTTTCCCATACAGCCCGGAGAAGTTTCGCCACCAACGCGTACAAGGCTGGCGTCCCTCTGCCTTCCATCCAAGCCATCACCGGACACAGCAGCGAGGCGCAACTGCGCCGCTACCTGAAACTGGATGCGGAGGAAAAGGCCGTCATAGCGTTAAAGGATTTCAAGGGTATCATCGAAATATAAGGAGGTACTTATGGAAAAATCAAGGTTTGACATCATCAGCGACCTGTTCAAGCTGTCCAACGTAATCAATGAGAGCCTGAAACTTGCGGAATCGCTTTCTTCCGGCAATGGTGAAACAGACTGCAAGGATATTTGCCGGAACATTAGATACAGCCTGAAACCCCTGCCTTTTCTTTTGGCCGGCATCAGGGAATATGTCACCGAACACGAGGACAAGGAGCTGGCACGGAAATTCGTCGGGCTGCACGATGACACGAAAAGGCTTCACGGCATCTGCTCCAAATATGCGGACTTGAACAAGGCGGCTTTCCGTACAGGGGTGGCTTACCTGAGCATGGAAGTCATAAGGCAATACTTCTTTACAGAAAAAGAACAGGAGCATGTATCACCGGAAGGTTCTGATATTTCTCCCAAACCAATGACACGCACAGAAGCCACCGACTGCATCGACACCATCCGTGCCGCCATACGGAAATGTGAAAAGGATTCAGACGGGAACAGAGGGAAAGAAATGTATGCCATGCTTGCCAAAGTGGACAAGGTGAAAATTCAAGCCGTCAAGGAGTATATTGTCAATGCCAACGACAAGGATTTGGCACAACTCTTCACGGAATATTTTGCAGAAGCCGTCCATCTTTCCATGCTGCCCCCAAATGATGATGTGAAAGCACAGTCCGCCGGAATAAAGATGTTCCATATCGCCATGACGATGGGATATGTCAAAAGGAACGTGCTGCACGAAAACGAGTCCAAGTCGACAACATCCCAAACAACACCCTCTTGTACGGAAGAAGCATCCTCCGGTTTTACCGCCACAGATACAATGCAAGGTGGCGCGTTCAGCACGACCGCGCAAGTTCCCGTTTTAAGGCTGTACCGTTTCCTTACCACTTTCACTGTACAGAGCGGCCCCGACAAGGGCAAGCCGCTATTGGACGGCAATGCCGTTTCCGACCGGGACTTCCTCCGTGCCGTCATGCGTGCCGACTATTCCACGATATACGGCAGTTGCGTGAAAGGCAAGATGCGCTGTGTCGCCATCCTGCTGTCCAAAGCCTACTTTAAGGACTGGAAAGATTACAGGGCATCCGCAGCCCGTTCCATGGGGCTGACACCCGAAAGCCTTGCCAAGTATAATGTGGAGAAAACCTTTATAACGAAGCTCAAAGAGCTGCTTCCCATGATAAAATAGTGACATAACCCACAGGTGGCTACAATTCACCACAACCCATAGACTTCCACAAGCCGTTAAGCACCAGTTGTTTGACGTTTTTTTTATGCGGTGTCATTTCACAGAATACCACAAATTCACAGGTTTCATTATTGCCCTACCTTTGCCGCCACGAACTTAAAATCAGTGAATTATGACAGATAAGACAGAAATGGTACTGGTATCGCGCGACGAGCTTCAACAGCTTATCGGCGCAAGCGTGAGGTGCGCGTTTGAGGAATACCGGCAGGAACAGGCACCACAGGACATATCGGAGTATTACACCATCCGGCAACTGGCGGAGAAATGGGGCGTGAGCATAGCGACCATCTGGCGGCACGAGAAGCTGGGACACATCAAAGGGCAGCGGATAGGACGGCGTGTCCTGTTTCCCAAGGAACAGATAGACCGCATCAAGAGCCTGAAAGCCACCAACAGGAAGGCCGACAAGAACGCCAAAGGATAATTTGCAAGACGCACAACAAAAAACATCAAGGCTTATGAAGAATTTGAAACAACTTGTTTTGCCGTGCTACAAATTGGAGATGGCAATGTCCGTGGAGGCATGGTACTTCCTGCACGGGAGCACGGACGGGATATGCAACCTTACCTATCTTCTTTCCCTTTTGTCGAAGATGACAGTATTGGAAGTACAGAGCACCAAACGGGGATTGGGCTATGCCGTCCATCCCGGACAGGTGGACAGCTCCATGCTGGTACTGGCCAAGGAATGGGGCATCGGGCGCAAGGCGGTGTCCCGTCTGTTGGAGGATTTCTCGGAACGAGGGCTAATCCGTGTTGATTCCAATCCCGTGACCTCCATTATAGACATGGTGTGCGTGAAGTCGTGGATGATAGCCGGACGGCTCATCGAGAATCCGACATATCGCCAGACAGTCAAGGCATACGAAGGGGTACGGGTATTCCTTTTCAACGGGCTAAAATTAGAGACCTTGCGCCGCAGTTCGACAAGAAAGAAGAAAGAAAAACCGACAGAAGAAACGTCAGAGGGAACGGATGGCTTGCCTTCCATGAATCCGACCCATTCCAATCCTATTATAGAAAGTACAGGAACAGCGGAAACCGAAACGGCAGCAACAACCGAAAACAGAGTGAAAGGCTCGGTGGAAAATGCAGCTGTGGATGCCGCTGACAACACACCAGTTTTAGAAGGTGGCAATACCTTATCCGGCTCACGGAAATGGAAACAGCCACAGGAATGAAACGGCAGGAATGGCAAGCGACAGCATTTTAGAAGGGATTTTTTTAGGGCTGGCAAGTTAATGTTTTCGTCCACGAAAACCACGCCACAAACGGCGACCCGATCACACGGGAAACGGCAAGCCCGGATTACAGCCCTAAAAAACAGAACGGTTTAACGGATAAAGGAAAACGGATATGACATATCAGGAGAACAGAAACAAGGGAGGCCGTCCCAAGGCGGTGAAAGGCAAGGTGCGGACAAAGACCATATCCACACGGCTCACGCTTGCCGAATGGAAAGCGGTCATGAAACGGATTGCTGATGCCGGCAAGAAGCCGTCACACTTTCTGCGCGAACTGTTGTTGCATGGCAAAGTCGAGGCGGCACGGACACAGGAGGACAGGCAGCAGATAAGGATGCTGGAGGGAGGATGCAACAACCTGAACCAACTGGCGAAGATGGCGCACCAGCAGGGCTTTTCTCTTTTGAAAGGCAAAATCATGGACTTGCTGGACGAGTTCAACAAAATCATAGAGAGGATATGATGGGCGACTTGAAAAAACGGGCGAGTTTCGCCAGAGTGGTAAACTACGTGAACAACCCGAAGAAGGCACGGCTCATCGACAGCAAGGACGTGAGGCTGGATGACAACGCCACCATAGCAAAGAGTATGCAGGGGCAAGCGGACGACAAGCCGGGACGCAAGTTGAAGAACCCCGTGTACCATATTTCACTGGACTTCGCACACGAGGACGCACCCAAGCTGACAGATGACCTGATGGTCAAAATCGCCCGTGAGTATATGCGGTGCATGGGTATAACGAACACCCAATACATTGTGTGCCGCCATACCGACAGGGAACACCAGCATCTGCATATCGTGGCCAACAGGGTGGACAATGACGGGAACACAATCAGTGACAGCAACGATAATGTGCGTAATGTAAAAGTATGCAAAGCTCTCACGAGGGAATACGAACTGTACTTCTCCAAGGGCAAGATGAACGTGAAGCGTGACCGCCTGCGTGGTAAGGACAAGGTGAAATACCAAATCTATGACGCTATCAAGGCGGCATTACCCTGTTGTAACTGCTGGTCGGATTTGTGTGACATGCTGGCAAAACAGGGTATCGGGGTGAATTTCAAATACAATAGGAACGAAGGTAAAATAATCGGTGTGTCGTTCACGAAGAATGAAATCTCATTCAGCGGCTCACGGATAGACCGGAGCATGAGCTTTTATAAGTTAGACAAGCTGTTCGGAAGCCGCATTGCCGAGGGCATGGAATGGCAGCCCCGTGTGCAAGAACAGCCACAACCGACCCGGCAGGATGTGGGATTCCACAACAATACGGCTGATACTTTTATAAGAGAGCCGTCACCGGCCAAAGCGGAAGCGGACGGCAACGGAAGCATCCCTACCGAACCCGGTTCAAACATCGTTCAAGTGACCATCGGCACACTCATGGAGTTGTGCGTACAACCGCACCAAGCCAAGGTCTCATCCAGTGGCGGAGGTGGAGGAAACGAAAGCGGCTGGGGAGACAATGACAACGAAAAGGACAAACATAAACCAAGGAGGAGAAAAAGATGAAGGACAACAAGCAGAACTTAACCGACCTTATCGGGGCATTGGCAGTGGACATCGAGGAAATCAAGAAAAAACTGGACGCAAAGGATAGCCCGGACAAGAACGAGGCATTGAAAAGACTGGAAGCGAAGCTGGAGCCTGTTATACGGTTCTTCAATGGCAATGCACCGGAAAATGTCAATGCCATTTTCGGAAGCAAGGAAGCCATCGAGGAATACAAGCAATCAATAGGTGATGAAGCGGTAGCAAGTCTGCGGTTATACACCGAAGCCAACGAGAAGGATATGCGCAAACATGGTGTTCTCACCATCAAGGAACAGCTCAACAAGATACTGGATCTGCTGACTGCCCATGTGAAGAAAGACAAGCAGGCTTCGGAACAGGTGTGGCAAAAGCAAGGTGTCATACCGGAACTGTGGCAGGCAATCCGGCCGGACAAGGTGATAAACACGATAAGACGATTATGGAGCAAAGTTCCCGATGGCTGGCACAAGAACCCTTACGCATGGGCCGGTATCGGTTGTATGCTCGTATTCTTTGCCCTGTTTGCCGTCAGTTGGGTACAATGGCATGAGTACCGGGAAGAAAACAGGCGGTTGAGAACGGTTGCTGACAAACACCATGTGACTACGTTCATGCTCAACGAACTGCATCCGGGACTGGCTGTGACCGTCGGAGCTTACGAGAAACTGGTGGATGTTGTCGGTGTGGATTCCACGCTGGTCATATTCAACAGGCAGGTCAAGACAGTGAGAGAGGAAGAAAAACAATCCAAACAACAAAAATAAAGTGAATGGCATCCATAAAAGTGAAATTTCGTCCTTCCACCGCAAGCGGCAGGGAGGGCAGCATATATTATCAGGTAATCCACGGGCGCATAGTCCGCCAAGTCAAGACGGACTACCGCATATTTGACACGGAATGGGACAAGAGAACTTCCTCTGTGAAAATCCTGTCCGAAATCGGTGAAAACAGGAAACGGTATCTCCGTGAAGTGGCGGAACATATTGACTGGGACACCAGACGGTTGAAAGCCATAGTCGCCCAATGCGACAGGCAAGGAGGAATTGATTCCGCTGACAGCATCGTCGAGAAGTTCAACGGGCAAACGGGCGAACAATCGCTGTTCCGTTTCATGCAGGGCATCAAAGGACAGTTGAAGCAGCTTGGCAAAGTCCGCACATCAGAAACCTATACGGCGGCATTGACCAGTTTTATGAAGTTTCGTGAGGGGCAGGACATACTCTTGTGCGAGATTGACGGCAACACCATGATGCTTTACGAGGCCTGGCTCAAAGGCAAGGGCATCTGCCCCAACACGGTTTCCTTTTATATGCGCATACTCCGTGCCGTTTACAACCGTGCCGTGGAAAAGGAGCTGACGGAACAGAGACATCCTTTTAAACACGTTTACACGGGTATCGGGAAGACAGTAAAACGAGCCATCCCATTGAAGTCCATCAAGCACATTAAGGAACTTGATTTGACTTTGAAACCGCATCTGGACTATGCAAGGGATATGTTCCTCTTCTCCTTTTATACCCGTGGCATGTCATTCATTGATATGGCCTATCTGAAAAAATCGGATTTGAAGAACGGAATAATCACGTACCGTAGAAGAAAGACTGGGCAGCAACTCACAGTCAAATGGGAGAAGTGCATGGAAGACATCATCGCCAAGTATGGAGAGAATACGGCCACCCGCTACCTCCTGCCGATAATCACCAACCCATGCTCCGATGAGCGGCCACAATATCGTAACGCCATCTGCCGCATCAATGTGGCGTTGAAGGAAGTCGCCGGTCTGGCAGGATTGAACATACCGCTGACCATGCACGTTGCCCGGCATTGTTGGGCGAGCGTTGCCAAGAGCAAGAACATCCCTCTTTCTGTCATCAGGGAGGGCATGGGACATGATTCGGAAGAGACCACGCGCATCTATCTCGCATCGCTTGACACAAGCGTGGTGGACAAGGCGAACAGCCTTATCCTGAAAGATTTTTGACCGGATATTTATGGTGAAATGTGTTGAGCGAAAAGACGAATCTCTTGATAAGAGATATAGTTTACTTTGCAAAAGTACACATAATATTTCAAATTCCGTGTTCAATACTCATTTATAATGGTATATGAAAGGCATTTTGCGATAATCTGTTTTGTAAATCCGTCAAATCGGGTTTCTATAGTGCTGATTATTAGTGCTTATTCCTTCGGGATGGCTCTCTTATCAAGAGATACTCATAAACCCGATATAAAATGCCTGTTGAAGTTGATATATTGGAAGATAGTATCTTTCGGCTTTCGCCCGAACTGTTGAATATCCTGCTCAAAGACCATACAACGAGCAAGGAGGATATTCAGCGCAATATCTTTTGGGCGACTTCCGATTATGAATATCTGGGCGAAGGATATCAATGTGATTCGCCAATTCTTCCCTGTCTTATTACCGGAGATAACGGGCATGTCATCATGCCGCGTATCCTCAAAAGTCGTGACACCCAAACCGCACGTTCGCGAGAAATGGCAGAGGTATTCACTCCGTCATGGATATGCAATGCGCAGAACAATCTGATCGATGAAGCATGGTTTGGAAGAAAGGATGTGTTCAATACGGAGTACACCGACGAACAGGGTTGTCATCGGTGGAGACCCAACTCAGAGAAAATTCAATTTCCGGAAGACAAGACTTGGAAAGATTATGTACGTGACAACCGACTGGAGATAACCTGCGGGGAAGCCCCTTATATCGTCAGTCGCTATGACACCACAACGGGAGAGACCATTCCTATTGAGGAACGCATCGGTTTGCTTGACCGCAAGTTGCGGGTAGTTGGCGAAAACACGGAAACTTCCGGCGAATGGTTGGAATGGGTACAGGAAGCGTATAAGAGCATTTACGCCTACGAATGGCAAGGTGACAATTTGCTGATTGCCCGTGAATCCATGCTTATCTCCTTTATCGAATACTATCAACAAAAGTTCGGCAAGCGACCTTTGTTGAAATCCATCAATTATATCGCTTACATCATTTCATGGAACGTCTGGCAGATGGACGGACTTAAAGGTGTCATCCCGAACAGCTGCGGTGAACGCCGGACTGTTGTAACTGATTTGTTCGGGACAAGGGAAGAAGTCAGTCAATGCGAAGGCTGTCAGAAAGATGACATCCGCAGGCACAACGGTGTCTATTGCCAAATTAAGGACTGGCGGGCCAAAGATCCTAAAACAGGAAAAATGGGAAAACGAATCCGATTTATCGATCTCATAAAATAGTGCAGCATGAAATTCACATCTTCACTAAAATTAAAACTGATATATGTGTTCCGCATCAATGATGCCGCACACAGGGGATGTCTGAAAGTGGGCGAGGCCACTTGTGACAATGACAATGTTTTCGGTCTTGCTCCGAACAGCAAGGCTCTCAACGAGTCAGCGAAGAAACGCATCAACCAATATACGCAGACGGCTGGTATCGCATACGACCTCTTATATACGGAACTGACGATATACAACAGCAGAAAGGGCTTGTGTTCTTTCAACGACAAGGAAGTGCATAGCGTTCTGGAACGTTCCGGCATCAGAAAAAAGATATTCGATACCGAGAACAAGGCCAACGAGTGGTTTATTACCGACCTTGAGACTGTCAAACGGGCGATAGTTGCCGTAAAGGAGGGACGGGAATCGCTCTCTTCCGCCGAAGTTTCACACGACCAGACTCCTATTGTATTCCGCCCGGAACAACGGGAAGCCATTGAAAAGACCAAGAAACAATTCAAGAGGGGTAATCAGATGCTTTGGAACGCCAAGATGCGTTTTGGCAAGACGTTGTCGGCATTGCAAGTGGTGAAGGATATGGATTTCAGTCGCACTTTGATTCTTACACATCGCCCTGTGGTGGATAGCGGCTGGTTCGAGGATTTCGGCAAGATATTCTATGACTGTCCCTGTTTTGCATACGGCTCAAAGAACAATGGTGACAGCCATGCTTCACTTGAAGCGAGAGCGAAGCAGGGTAAATGCCAATATGTCTATTTCGCTTCCATGCAGGATTTGCGCGGTTCTGAACTTGTGGGCGGCAACTTCGACAAGAACAATGAGGTGTTTGCCACCGCTTGGGATTGCATCATCGTGGACGAGGCGCACGAAGGGACACAGACAGAACTCGGCAAGGCTGTCATGCAGGAACTGACAAAAGCAAATACCAAGATACTGCGTCTTTCCGGCACTCCGTTCAACCTGTTGGACGACTTCAAGGAGGACGAGATTTACACTTGGGACTATGTGATGGAGCAACGGGCAAAGGCTTCATGGGATTTGACCCATTTCGGTGATCCGAATCCATACGCCTCCCTGCCCACGATGAACATCTATACATACGACCTCGGACGGTTGCTCCATGAGTTCGTGGATGAAGATGTGGCTTTTAACTTCCGTGAGTTTTTCCGGGTAAATGAAGCCGGAAACTTTATCCATGAAAAAGATGTGAAGGCATTTTTGAGTCTTATCTCCAAGGAGGACAAGGACAGTTGCTATCCGTTTGCCAACGAGGAATATCGCAACATCTTCCGTCATACGCTATGGATGTTGCCGGGTGTGAAGGAGGCTCGTGCCATGAGTGCTTTACTACAATCACATCCTGTATTCCAGCATTTCAAGGTGGTGAATGTGGCAGGAGACGGTGACGAGGACGAAGAGAGCAAGGATGCGCTTGCAGCGGTGGAAGAAGCCATCGGCAAAGATCCTGATGCCACCCGTACCATTACCTTGTCCTGCGGACGATTGACCACGGGTGTCAGTGTCAAGGCGTGGACGGGCGTATTCATGTTGTCCGGCTCTTATAATACCGCTGCATCAAGTTATATGCAGACCATCTTCCGTGTGCAGACGCCAGCCACCATCAACGGACGCGTCAAGGAACAGTGTTATGTGTTTGACTTTGCGCCGGACAGGACACTGAAAGTCATTGCTGAGACAGCAAAGATTTCTTCCAAGGCAGGAAAAACCAGCGGGAACGACCGCAAGATTATGGGAGAGTTCCTGAACTTCTGTCCGATTATCTCCATCGAAGGCTCTAAGATGAGCCAGTTCGATGTACCCAAGATGTTGGAGCAACTCAAACGTGTTTATGTGGAAAGGGTTGTCCGCAACGGTTTCGAGGACAAGAGCCTGTATAATGACGAGTTGATGAAGCTCAATGACTTGGAATTGCAGGAGTTTGATGACCTGAAAAAGATTATCGGCCAGACCAAGGCAATGCCAAAGACCAATCAGGTGGACATCAACAACCAAGGGCTGACCGATGAGCAATACGAGGAACTTGAAGACCTTGAAAAGAAATCCAAGAAACGCGGCAAGGACAAGCAACCTTTGACGGAAGAGGAAAAGAAACGTCTTGAAGAGCTGAAAAAGAAAAAGAACAACCGCGAGGCCGCTATTTCTATTCTTCGGGGTATCTCCATCCGTATGCCTTTGCTTATCTACGGTGCAGAGTTGAGCGATGAGGGTCAAGATATAACGATTGACAACTTCGCTTCACTCATTGACCCGCAATCGTGGGAGGAGTTCATGCCCAAGGGTGTTACCAAACAGAAGTTCAACAGCATCAAGAAATATTACGACCCGGAGATATTCTGTGCGGCAGGCAAGCGCATCCGTGCCATGGCTCGTGCAGCGGACAAACTTAGTGTGGAGGAACGCATCGAACGTATAACGGATATATTCAGCACGTTCCGCAATCCCGACAAGGAAACGGTGCTTACGCCTTGGCGTGTCGTCAATATGCACCTTGGCGATTGTCTGGGCGGATATAACTTCTTTGAAAAGGGTTATGAAACCACCTTGTCTGAACCTCGTTTCATTGACCGTGGCGAAGTGACCGCCAATGTGTTCGCCCCAGATTCCCGAATCCTTGAAATAAATTCCAAGTCCGGATTATACCCTTTGTATATGGCATACAGCATTTACCGTATAAGGGTCAAGAACTCTTTGTTTTCGGTGTCCAGCATTGAGGATGAACAGCGTATATGGGACAAGGTAGTGGCTGAAAACATCTTTGTCATCTGCAAAACTCCTATGGCAAAGAGCATCACCAAACGCACGCTTATCGGCTTCCGAAAAGCAAAGGTAAACACTCGATACTTCGAGGACTTAATAAATCAAATCAAAAACAAACCTGAACATTTTATCAAGCAGGTAGATAAATTCATCACAGAAAGAACAGGAGTAAAGAAGATGAAAATCAATGCGATAGTAGGAAATCCACCGTATCAAGAGGTTGTTGCACAAAAAGAAACAACCAACGGCCAAAAACGAAGTTCAAGTATATTCCAACATTTCCAAACAATAAGTGACAGATTGGGCAGATACACTTCACTAATTTATCCCGGTGCAAGATGGATTCATCGCTCAGGAAAAGGACTTGAACAGTTTGGACTTTCACAAATCAATGATCCTCATTTATGTTTCCTGAAATTTTTCCCTGATTCAACAGATGTGTTCAAGGAAGTCGGTATTGCTGATGGCTTATCTATTGTGATGAAAGATACACAGAAAGGCAGTGGTGGTTTTAAATACATCTATTCTATCCATGGAAAAGATATAATAGTTAATGCTAATAACCCCAAGGAAGATTTATTCCCATTAAATCCTCTTGATAATGAAATTGTTTCTTGTTTAGATACTATTATTGCCAGATACAAATGCTTGCACGATTCTGTCTTATCTCAGAAACTCTTTTCTATTGAAAGTGATTTTGTCGAACGGAATCCAACGCTTGTAAGAGAATATAACGATGGAGATTATTTTGACCCAAAATCAGAAATAAAACTCTTCACAAATGACAAAGCTGGCAAGAGCGGCAGAGCCCGATGGTACATCGCAAATAAAAATGTTATCACAACAGGGTTGGAACACTTGAATAGATGGAAAGTCATCGTTTCAAGTGCCAATGCAGGAGGACAAAAGCGTAGCAATCAAATCGCAATCGCAGATAACCATAGTGCATTTGGCCGTTCTCGTGTAGCATTGAAAACATTAGCTACAGAACAAGAAGCCAAAAACTTTTTCAAATATGCTACAAGCGAGATAATCCGCTTCGCCTTTTTACTTACCGATGAATCTTTGACCTCTTTGGCAAAGAAGGTTCCTGACTTATTGGACTACTCCGACGCCAATGGCATTATTGATTACAATGGTGATGTGAACGACCAACTTTATAAATTATTTGGCATTGACGATAAGAATCAACAGTATATACGAGAGGTTCTTACCTCAAAAGAATAATATACAGAAGAGAGGCTGTCCAGTAACTCACAATTGGCACAGTCTCTCTTATTGTGCATATTATCCCAATATTACATTACAATAATTTCATTCTCTTCAAACCAGCCTTTTCTGATAGTTTCAGTTTTTACTCTCTCTGGATTATTTGTATACATCACAACAGCTAATGAGTTCTTTGCTCTAGTACATGTAACATAAAATAATCTTTGAGTTCGTTCAATGGAGGTTTCCTTACCATTTTCTTTATTTTTCAAATCTACATTAGATAAATCTTTAACACCAAATAGTTTGTCATAGCTAAATAAGAATCCTTTTATTTCAGAATCATCTATAATAACCATTACTCGATCAAATTCAAGACCTTTAACCCCTTGGTGTGTATCGAATTGTGAACGGTGGTTCACATAATCATCATAGCTGCGTACCATGTTAATTGGTAAATCCATTACTTCTACCCAGGCACGTAGTTCTTCTTCTACTGTATCTTCTATGTCCGATGGGCTCAACATATACGCTTGTCTTACAACATCCGGTACTGTTAATAGTTGAGATTTTATAATTTCATCTACCACGACACGGATAGTTCCATTCTCATTTACAAGATTAGCAACCTTTATTGCTTCTTCTCTGCATTTCAAATAAAGTTCATATGGTTTTTCTGTATTCTGTCCGCTTAATAATGGCGAGTATTTTTTCAAAATTTCTAAAGCAACTCGTCCATCTTCTTTTATAGATTCTGCAATTGGTAGCACTTCCTTTGTGAAAAATTCTATTTCTGATACAGAACCCTGGAGGAATGTCATCTGATATTTTGAAACTTTATAAAGTGGAGCAAAAAAACGAGAAAATCCTAACCTTCGTGCAGCCATCATGTGTTCCAATGTTAGAACTTTAACTTCAGTACCTATGGTCGTCCATTTTGCATCTTGGGTTTGCTCACTCATAATCCTCATCACATTTTGCTCTATTTCATCTTTATTTAGTCCCTCACGTTGTTGTATAACAAAAAGCCTAATCAAACCATCATTAGCATCTTCACGCGGTCTTTGTTCTGCATGAATATCAATATCCTTTCCAATATTGTTAGCCAACTGGATTATCCGTTTAGCACAGCGATAATTCATCCTCTTTACCGGCTTCTCCCACCCGATAGGAATAGAATCTTCTATATTCTCCTTCCCATCTGCATAAATTCGTTGCTTCTGATCTCCAAGTAAACCTAAAGTAAAGATATCAGCAAAGTTTCTTTGAATTTCAAAGAAAGTATCAATTAGTTCTTTTTTCGTATCTTGACTCTCATCGATCAATAGTATCGGATATCGTTGTGCTATGATTCGCTGTAACATTTTGTTCTCAAGAATCATTTGAGCAGATATTTTAATAACCTCAGCATGCTTCAATGCATTATATTCAGGATTACTGCCATTGGGATTATACACAAACTTTTCTATTATCTGCGCTTTTGCTAACCGTTCTTTCTGGTATTCAAACTTTTCTACGTTGGAAAGATATGTTTTGGTAGTCTTTTTTTCTGTTTCTTCTAACTTCTTTTCCAACGCTTTTAAATCTTCTTCAATATAAAAACAATACAATCTTTTTATATCTGCCTGATAATACTTTATAACATCCCAAACAAAACTATGAATTGTTGAAATATGAAAAATAGGACTATAATCCAATCGGTTGATTATTTCATCTGTGGCAGCATTCGTAAAGGTAATAACAGCTACATTCTTTCCTTGCAACAAAAGGTCTTTACCAATACTATTATGTATTTTTTTCAAAAGAAGAACCAAAGAGTAAGTCTTCCCTGAGCCTGCTCCAGCAAAAAGAAAGAAACTTTTACGCGGTGTTGAAAGAATGCACTTTTCTAGTGTCTCATCTACTTGAAAGTCTATATTATTCTCCATTTCTGTTTCCATTAGAATCCAAATATGACTTCATCCATTCAAGCCCTTCCTGAATATATACTGGGGCAACCAAATCGACAAAATCGTCTTTATAAAGCAGAGAAATAGCAAAGTCAGCCTTCTGAAAACCACTCTTGCTTTCCAACTTTTTAAATATCTTATTTTGTAATTCATTAGCAGAATTACTATGTTTCAACAGATTCGCTATTGTGGTAATAGTACCCATTTTCTTTAACCCTTCCTGTCGAAATAATTCAAGATTGGTAAATATCAATGCATCTTCAAATGTATAAGGACATACTTCAGTCAAGTCATCTTTATTCTTATCCCACTTGACGTTTACCGGTGTTTGGAATGCTATCCTTACATTATTCACAAGCTTTTCTCTTCCATCCAATGCCAACAAATCGTCTATTTGTTCTTTTCCTGAAAGCCAACTTTTAATGGAGGGATTACCTGTCTTATAATCATTTCCTTTGGCTGTAATCACGGACGGATGTTTTTCTTTTCCGTCTTCTATTTTTGTGTCAGTCGCATCTATATCCGTCACAATCAAGGTTGCAATTCCAATTTTTTCAATAAGTTTACGGAAACTATGCGCATGACGACCATTTACCTCTATAACAGAAATATAATAAGAATCTAATCCGGCTTTTGCGAGAAAGCTGGGAACAAGTATCTTTTCCGCAGGGCCTTCAACAAAAATAACAGCATCCGAGAAGAATATATCGCAGTGAGTTAAACGTATATATCTTGTTACAAATTGCTTTGTTTCATCGTCTGTTCCGAATGTACTAGATAAGTTTACAACTTTTGAAACAGGTATCTTTTTGCCGACATCTATTACTCGTTTGAAGTAGCGCATACAATTCAAGTCAAGTTCGTTGACAACATGATTTGAATGCGTACTTAACACAAGTTGTGTGCTTAGCCAAGGATTTTCTTCAATTAGTTTATTGTTACACAAGGCTTCAAAAGCTTTCTTTACAAATACTTGTTGTGCTTGGGCATGTAAATGCGCTTCTGGTTCCTCTACAAACACTATATGAATAGGCTCAATATTCTTTTCTTCACTTAATTCTTTCAGCCATTTTTCCCTGAAGTCAATCAACTTCAAATAAATAGAGATAAGATTTCTATAACCAAGCCCATTGTACTTCTCAGGAAGTACTAATTCCTCCATACCTTGAATAGCAAATTGAACTGCTGAGTCATGTTTTATGGATTCCTCAATCTGAATCTTACTTCGTATTCTTATCTCTGGATTCTGGAATCCAGGGTAATTGATGTTCTTCAATTCTCCAACAGGAACCTCAAAAGTCTTTTTTAATTTTTCATCATATGTTTTGTTCGCTGTTACAATACCTCCAAGGAGTTTCAACCCTTCACAAGTCAATTCCTCATCTTCTTGCCCACTGCTCTTATAGTACTGTTGAAACTGTTTAGACAACGTATCTATATCACTGTCTGTTTGTCCTTCCGGATCTGAAAAATCTCTTGATGCCAGTATAGTATCTACTTTGATTAGTCCGTCAAGTGGATTGTTGCCTATCTCATTGTCTGGCGTTGATTGCACTTCGTCTTCGTTATCAGGATCAAGAGAAGGATCTATGATGTAGTATTTCACATCAAAATACTCTCTAAGATTTAGACCTTTGCCTAAAAAATCGCATAAATTTTTTGGATATAAATCTGGAGAGCCAGCTTTCTCCCATTCTTCAGTACCCTCTAAAGTTTTTGCCTTTATTTTGGCATCCTTGTAAACAGTGTAGAGCTTTTTTACATCTTTGGGTTCATATTGTCCACGGACACCAACCTTTTTACCATCCCAAGAACTAAGTGATGGTATCAAGTGATTTACTCGATATTGTTCTCCATCTTCGACATTTATCCAAACATCCATTGATGGCACAATGTTATCCCATTGATGAGAATCCAATAATGCTTCATCTACAGAATCATGTTCGAGCCATTTCTCGCCAATCTCATTAATTGCTGCCCAATTTGTTGCGGTAAACTCTTTTAAAGTGAATCTATCTGTGTTTTTTAGAAACCAAACAATAGCACTAATAGCGGAAGTCTTGCCACTATTATTTGCACCAACTAAAACTGTTTTCTTCTCGTCAAAATCTATATGACAATTTTTCAATTTTCGGTAATTCCTAATATGAACAGATTGTATTTTCATGCGCTACTTGCTTTTGTAAATGTTAAATCTATAACCCTATTTCATTGAGCAATCTTATCACCTTATGTACCTCCGAATATGCCTTCAAATCCTCTGGCGATTCCTTGCAGAGTTGGCATAACTTTTCTGAGTTTGATATAGCTCGTTCCAAATCACCATTCTCTGTTAGGTATTTATAGAGGTTGGTGCGTATGAAATATCGTTTTGTCTTTTCATACCCCGGCATATATTTCTGCAATTCAGGAAGCAATTGGTCGTAACTATCGTATCGCCGACAAACCACATTAGGCAAGAAGTGGAGCAGGAACCAAAACTCCGTGCAAGGATTCGTTTCTACAAACATCACCTTTCCGGCATATTTCTTCTTGCTATACTCTTTCTTTGCTCGTTGGTACAGTTGCATTTCGGAAGGATATTGATACAGCCTGTCCATATCAAACAGACATACAATATAATCATATTGCTTGTTCAAGTAAGATTCCACCAGTTTCAGTATATGATTGATGTCGCTGTGCTGCGGAAAATCCGGAGCGACCTTAAAGGGATAGCGACACGCAATCCTCAGAGAATCGAAATAAAACCATTCTGTTTCTCCCTCGCCTATGATGGCGATACTTTTTGTTACTGTCCGTCCCATATCATTAGTCATTCAGGTTGATATACTGACTACCCAAGAACGGCAACTTTACCAATTTTCCCTGCTTGTAAGCATTATATGGGGAAAGATTCTTATGCAGTCCCAAAGAAGACAGACGTACTATTTTAGTTTCGCCAAGTTCGTCTTTATCGGTAAACCATATTGTATCACGGCGAATAAAATCCTCGTTGAGAAGATTGATGTCGTGTGTGGTCAGGAGCATTTGGGATGTTCCATTACTGTTTGCCAGAAAGACTTTTAAGAAATAAGCCAACAGTTCATAATGAATACTTGTCTCCACTTCATCAATGGGTACAAACCGATTGGTCTTTAACAGGAAATTCAGTATCACCGCCATTCCCAAGAACCTCATGGTACCATTGGACTCGTATTCTTCCGACAAATCATATACTTTATCGCCTGCCTTATGCTTGAAGGTCAGTTCCGTATTTGTAATTTTTCCCTTTCTAAGCATTTCAGCCTTTGCATCTTTATCAATAGGGGCATTCTGGATCAGTTGTTCCAATTCAGGTGTAATCAGCTCTTCCTCTTCATGTAATACCACATCTTCTATATTGAAATCGGACGCTTTCAAGAAATTTAAAATGAATTTCTTCAAATCTCCTGCCTCGTCTTTATCCAATCGTGATTTGACATATCCCGAAAGCAACATACCGGGAGCCAGTACATCTTTTACTTGCTTGGCAAAATAATCATACACATCATTTAGCCTGGTACGTTCCACATTGCTTTTGCCAAACGCGGCAAGCACACTACAATTATTGATAGTGTTTCCGGAAATTACATCCTGGCTTTTCTTTGTCATTTTCAGATTTACGCCAAAGTCAATAGTCGAGGAATCTGTCGTGGTATCATAATTTCGGTTATACAGCTTGGTCGGGCGAATGGAATCATAAACAATCAATGTCTCGGAATAGATATGCTTTGCATCCAATTCAAAACTGAGGATGTACTTCGACTGATTGATATAGAATATCATTGACATCTTTGTCTTTTCGTTTCTTGAAGTGTCATCCAACAAGAAAGGGACAACCCCAGTTTTCTCAGTCCTGTCTTTAGGCATTCTCAAAACCAGCATCTTGAAAAATTCAATAGCATTTAATATATTCGTTTTACCGGAAGCGTTGGCACCATAGATGATGCCCACTTTCAGCAATCTTACACCGTCCTTAACTTCATACGAATACTCATCAGACATAAAAGTATCTGCCGATGGCTCAAAACTGATTTTCTGAACCGATTTAATGGAGAAAAAATTCTCAATGCTGATCTCTGCTATCATAATCGTTGATTTTATCTATTGCATGGTGCAAAGGTATAAATAAAATCTCACATGGCAAACTATAAGCTCGATTATTGTAGAAAAACTACGCAATATAAATATAAAATCAGCGAATAGCTATTTGTTGGGACTGTAAATTAACCGTCTGATTATCTCCGGAAGGTGTTGACTGATTTGAGGACGGTAAACGAATGTGGATTATGCAGCCAAAGAAGTTAATTGTTCAATGTCATTTGCGTCATCTCTTGATTTATTTATGATGGCTAAATAGTGGTACTAAAATGGCGCTAAATTACAAAACTACTCTTTTATATACTTTATAAAATATAGTAAATCAGTTTATTATAGAATTTTATATCTTGTAGCCCACAATCCAATGTGAACCTTGTTATCTTTTACTCCCTGTTTAAGAGCCTT
>ENA-UONS01001494-UONS01001494.1-human-gut-metagenome-genome-assembly--contig:-CS19-NODE-1494-length-21398-cov-21.577285_pt1 | contig 21398 bp, 18 predicted proteins | sample MGYA00242458_ERZ724005 | MGnify/ENA metagenome assembly ERZ724005
ATTATTGCAAAGACGGGCAACTGAGTCTGCCTCTGCGTGTCCAGAGTATCTGACTTCTTAAACAGTATGACTTACGAGAAGGTGTCTACTGAGTCAGGAGTCAGGTGATAAATGAAAAAGTATCTAGTGAAATCAGGAAAAGACACCCCAAAACCGCACTTTGTTCGTTCCTTGTTCGTTCTTTCTTCGCTTTTGGGTACTTTTATTCGAAGGAGTAACGAAGCAGATGCGTCTGAGAAGGGTCTGGGGTGGGTAGAAAGGGGGTGATGGAAGAGGATGAGGTAGGAAGAAAGAAAGGGGGAAATACGGGGTGTGAGGATAGGAAGATGGGACGTATATTGTAAGGATTGATGGATGTAAGGGTATGAGGTAAATGAGGGGATGGATGTGAAGTTGGGGAGTAGGGGGGTGGAAGTAAAGAGGGGACACCAGGAGGGGATAAAATAAAAACACAGGCACTAATAAGGCGAAGGGGACGGAACATGTCGGTAGGTTGTCCGTTCGGCCCGCGTTATCCGCGTCTGTGTAAGGTGCAGTCTGCCACGCTGGAGTGTTGGGATGCCTTCCGTAGGCGGATGGTCCGCTGCCGGCGGCAGACAGAAGTGAGGGGTTATCTCACCGTAGCACTGATTATCTTCTCTCCGGCCGGATTGGCGGAGTCCTTGCCGTGCAGTTGCGAGTATTTGCCGGCCGGCAAATCGGACAGTACATAGGCGTTGCATTGGCGGCCGGCCATTATTTTGTCGGTAGTGGCGGTGCTTACGGCGGTGGCCAGAATGTCGACTAGGGCAGCCAGGCCAGTGCCACCGCTGTTGACGCTGGTATCGAGTGTTATCTTGCCTTCGCGCGAATAGAGCGTCTTGCCGGTCTTGGTGGAGCGTAGCCGGTATTCCACGTCAACCCGGATGGTGCCTCCTATGTTGTTGCGGCTCCAGTCCTTGATGATGGTGAACATGGCAGCGTCGGCACCCAGCACATCCCGGAAGACGGTGAGGTCATTCTCCAGGAAGCGTTCGGCGTCGTAGGCGCTTTCCTGCTGGAAGAGTTCCATGGTGAGGTAGGGCGAGTACACGTAGTAGCCTTTCTCGCAGAGGGGCATGTAGAGGGTGGTGTAGAAGTAGTCCTTGGCTTCTACATGCGTAGTCTGGTTGATGGGAGGCATGATGGCAATGGTCAGCGGCTGTTCTTCGTACATGGCCGGGTATTGCTGGCCCAGTGTCTTGGGAGTGGTGCACGAGGCAAGTGCCGCTGCGGCCAGTATCAGGATGATGAGTTTCTTCATTTCTCAAGCTGTTTGATGATGCGTGAAATGTATTTCTCCGATTCGGGGTATAGGGCTATCTCCTGCCTGAGATATTTCAGTCCTTCGTCTTTCTTGCCGGTCTTGCACAACAGGTAGCCATATTCGGCGCAGAGGCCGGGCGGCACGGTGCCGCGACTGCCGCGCTGGTCGTTCAGTATCTTCTGGTATTGTTCGACCACTTTGGCCAGGCGCTCGTCGGTCGCTTCCTTGCTGTAGCGGTAGGTGGCGTCTTCATAGCCGTGCCAGGAGTACAGACTCTGACTGGTGGTGCAGGCCGAGAGCGCGGCAATCATGATGATGGCAATGGTACACTTTTTCATCAGGGCAGCATGATTTGTTTGACTTCCTGGGCAGACAGGAAAATGTTCTTTTCGTAGATGACCCGTTGGCCGTCAGTCACTTTCAGGTGGCGGTTGCCGGTGTTGACACGATACTGTGTGCCGTGGCGGCGTGCCTTCTTGGCTTTGACCACGGTGGCATCGAAGGGCTGTGCCCGGTCAATGCTGACTTGCACCTCCTTGCCTGCATATTGCTTGGGGCTAACAAACAGCAGGTAGGCCATGTCTTCCTGTCCGCTTTGCTGGGCCACGGGGTAGTTGACCTTGCAACCCGCCAGCAGGAGGAGCAGTGTAAATAGGGTGAATGCTTTTTTCATTTCTCTTCTTCGATGATATAGTTGTTCATGTTGGATGCGTTAATGTCTTCTTGCGTAGTGACTTCCACAAAGGAGTATTCCGTTTCGGGCGTGTCACCGCCGGTAGAGAGTACCTTCACCTGACCCACTTTCTTGCCGGGCAGGGTGATGGTAATGCCGGTCTGCGGGTTTTTCACTTTCTTGCCTTGGGTCATGATGGCAAAGGTCATGCCTTCCTTGATTCCTTGGCTTTGGCCGCCGGCAATGAGGACGGCGTCGGCATCGTAGGACAGGAAGTAGGTCTTCCAGGGACTGTCGCTGCATTTGTTGATGATGTTCTCCACCAACTGCCCGATAGCCTCGGCAATGGCCTTGTCGCTTAGGGTGGCATCATATTCGGCCTGTCCGCCTATGCCCAGAGTGGTCTTGGTGGTGACTTCGGCGGTGCCTTTGGCTTCGTCAGAGTAGATGATGAGGCCCGTAGACACGTCGACCAGGCGTATGGATACGGCTGCCTCTACGGTCTGTGTCTTTTCGGAGGAGAATACCCGGTTCTTGCCGGTGTTTTTGCGGCCGAACTCGGTGATGGAGCCTATAATCATGTAGTCGGCTCCGATGGTCGAGGCGGTCTTTTCGCCTTTCTGGCATTCTTCGAGTAGGGTGTCCAGGTCGCCACGTTCCAGCAGGAGGAATTTGCCTGATGCAGCCAGTTTGGCCGAGAGAATATCCAATGCCTGCTTGCCCATGGGGTCGTTGTTGCGGTCGTAGAAGATGCCTTTGGCATACTGCGTTTCGTTGGAGAAGCGGCCTATGGCCACTTTCTTCTTGAGGGTCATACCGTCATCCTGTGTCTGGACTGGGTTTTCAACAGTTTCGGTCTGTCGCTGTGCGACCACGCCGGTGGCCAGTGTCAGCATAAGTGCAATCAGAAGTAGTCTGTTCATATAGCTGTTGTTTAAAGAATAGTTTTCGGTTATAGCATCTCCTTTTGCCTCTTGTCGTTTATGGCGGCAGAGACTTGTTGTTTTTATTATGTTTCTCAAAAATACAGATAATGTTTGAATGTTGGTTATCAGCAAGTTTGAAAAAATGTTTGCCAGGTGATAAAAGTTTGAAAAATGTGTTGCAAAGGCTGTAATTGTGTTCGGAGGCCCAGCTTTTGAGGGCTTGTAGTGTGGGTGGCAGACAGATGAGAGAAAATCGGCAAACTTCGTCCCTCATTTTTCATTTATTTCTATCTTTGCTTACTCGAAGATAGGATGCGGCTCGGCAGAGCCAGGCTTGAAAACCATGTTTCCATTTGCCTCTGCTCTCGCCTTTTTTTATCTTTGCTTACGTGAAGATAGGATGCGGCTCGGTAGAGCCAAACTTGAAAACTATGTTTTCATTTGTCTCTACTCTCGCCTTTCGCTATCTTTGCAAATTCAGAAACCGTAATCATGGAACAAGAAAACTTTGACATACGAAACCAGCAGCCGATGAGCAGTCGCGAGCGCGACTTTGAGAACGTGCTCCGCCCGTTGGCCTTTGAGGACTTCAGCGGCCAGGACAAGGTGGTGGATAACCTGCGCATCTTTGTCAAGGCGGCACGCCTGCGTGGTGAGGCGCTGGACCATACGCTGCTGCACGGCCCTCCCGGACTGGGAAAGACGACGCTGAGCAACATCATTGCCAACGAGCTGGGGGTGGGCTTTAAGATTACATCGGGACCGGTGCTCGACAAGCCGGGCGACCTGGCAGGCATCCTGACCAGCCTGGAACCGAACGACGTGTTGTTCATCGACGAGATTCACCGACTCAGTCCCGTGGTGGAGGAGTATCTGTACTCGGCCATGGAGGACTACCGCATCGACATCATGATAGACAAGGGACCTTCGGCGCGCAGCATACAGATTGACCTGAACCCCTTCACGCTGGTGGGGGCAACCACGCGCAGTGGCTTGCTGACGGCGCCCCTGCGGGCCCGCTTCGGCATCAACCTGCACTTGGAATACTACGACAACGACGTGCTGAGTACCATCATACAGCGTTCGGCGCGCATCCTTGATGTGCCCTGCTCGGCCAAGGCAGCGATGGAGATAGCCAGCCGCAGCCGCGGCACGCCCCGTATAGCCAATGCCTTGCTGCGTCGTGTGCGCGACTTTGCGCAAGTGAAGGGTACGGGCAGCATTGACACGGAGATTGCCCGCTATGCCCTCGAAGCACTGAACATCGACCGTTATGGACTCGACCAGATTGACAACAAGATACTGACTACCATCATCGACAAGTTCAAGGGTGGCCCTGTAGGCCTCACCACCATTGCCACGGCGCTGGGCGAAGACCCGGGTACCATTGAGGAGGTGTACGAGCCGTTCCTCATCAAGGAAGGCTTCATCAAGCGCACTCCTCGTGGGCGCGAGGTGACGGAGCTGGCGTATAAGCATTTGGGGAGAAACCGTTATAGCACGCAAGGAAGCTTGTTTTAGCGGTTAGCGGTAAGTGGTTAGTGATAAGTATTTATTGAGTGGCCTGGATATGGGGATGCGGGAATATAACGGAGTGTTGAGGCAGAAGTGCAAGGCTTTTGCCATACGGATTGTAAAACTTTACCAATATGTTTCTACAGAAAAGAAAGAAACGGTGATGTCCAAGCAGTTGTTGCGTGCCGGAACCGCCATAGGGGCTTTGCAGCGTGAAGGCGAACATGCGGAAAGTAAACTTGATTTTATTCATAAATATGCAATAGCACAGAAGGAATGCAATGAGACCATGTATTGGCTGGAATTGCTGTATGAGACTTCTTATTTGAGTGAGACTGAATATAAAAGTATTTATGTGGACGCGAAAGAACTGATGCGGTTGTTGACGAGTAGTATAAAAACAGCCAAGTCGAACAGTCAGGTGCTTACCACTGACCGCTAACCACTAACCACTGATTGAATTATGGCAAACCTGAAATCACTTGCTAAAGATACCGCCATCTACGGCTTGAGCAGCATCGTAGGGCGTTTTTTGAATTACCTGCTGGTACCTGTCTATACGATGGCCATGTCTGCCGAGTCGGGAGGCTATGGCGTGGTGACCAATGTCTACGCCTGGGTGGCACTGGCACTGGTGCTGCTGACTTTCGGTATGGAGACCGGCTTCTTCCGTTTTGCCACCAAGGGCGAGGACGACCCGATGCGCGTCTACTCTACTACGCTGATGGGTGTGGGAGGCGTGGCGTTGGTGTTCCTGGCGCTGGGACTGACGTTCCTGCACCCCATTGCCGGTTGGCTGGGCTATGCGGAGCATCCCGAGTATGTGGGTATGATGATGGCCGTAGTGGCCATGGACGCCTTTCAGAGTATTCCTTTTGCTTACCTGCGCTATAAGCAGCGGCCTATTAAGTTTGCCGCACTGAAGCTGCTGTTCATCTTCCTGAACATCGCGCTGAACTTGGCTTACTATGTGTGGATGAAGGGCAGTGACGTGGGCTATGCCTTCCTGTTCAACCTGATATGTACCTCCACCGTCATGCTCTGCATGGTGCCCGAGTTGCGTGGCTTCCGTTATGTGTTCGACCGTGCCCTGATGCGTCGCATGCTTTCCTACAGCATGCCGTTGTTGGTGCTGGGGCTGGCAGGCATCTTGAACCAGGTGGCCGATAAGATTATCTTCCCCTATGTCTATCCCGATGCAGCTGATGCCAAGGTACAGCTGGGCATCTACGGGGCGGCCAGCAAAATAGCCATGATTATGGCCATGCTGACGCAGGCCTTCCGCTATGCCTACGAGCCCTTTGTCTTTGGCAAAAGCCGTGACAAGGACAATCGCGAGGTCTATGCCGCCGCCATGAAGTACTTCATCATCTTCACGCTGCTGGCCTTCCTGGCCGTGATGTTCTATCTTGACCTGCTGAAGTTTATCATAGGGCGTGATTACTGGGAAGGACTGCGCGTGGTACCCATCGTGATGGCTGCTGAAATCTTCATGGGTGTGTACTTCAACCTGTCGTTCTGGTACAAGCTGATAGACGAGACACGCTGGGGGGCTTACTTTTCGCTCACGGGTTGTGCCGTGCTGGTGCTGATAAATGTACTGCTGATACCGCGTTTCAGTTACATGGCTTGTGCTTGGGCCGGTTTTGCGGGCTATGGGGTGGCCATGCTGCTGTCTTATTTTGTGGGGCAGAAGAAATACCCCATCCGTTACGACCTGAAGGCCATAGGTCGTTATGTGCTGCTGGCAGCGGTGCTCTATGTGGCGGCCGAGTATGTGCCGCTGGACAACCTGTGGTTGCGCATGGCCTGGCGCACGGTGCTGCTGCTGGTGTTCGTGGCCTATATTGTGAAGACTGACCTGCCGCTGGAGCGCATTCCGGTGCTGAACAGGCTGGTGAAAAAGAGATAATGAAACCTATACATCATAGCATAAAATATTGATTGTTATGGAAATACGTAATTCGGACAGAAATACATTTGCCATCAGGGCTTTTTTGAAGGAATATCTTGACCTGCGCAAGGATAAAGATAATGAGTTGGAAACCGTGGAGTCCATCCGCAAGGGTGTGGAGTTCAAGGGAGCCAACCTGTGGATATTGATATTTGCCATTTTCATGGCTTCGCTGGGACTGAACGTCAACTCTACGGCCGTCATCATAGGTGCCATGCTTATTTCGCCGCTGATGGGCCCTATCATGGGTGTGGGACTGTCAGTGGGTCTGAACGACTTTGAATTGATGAAACGCTCATTGAAGAGCTTCCTGATAACGACCCTGTTCAGTGTGACCACGGCTACCGTATTCTTCCTGATAAGTCCGGTGGCCGAAGGACAGTCGGAGCTGTTGGCGCGTACTTCACCCACTATTTACGACGTGTTCATCGCCCTGATGGGTGGTCTGGCAGGAGTAGTGGCTTTATCGACCAAGGAGAAGGGAAATGTGATTCCCGGTGTGGCCATAGCCACGGCGTTGATGCCGCCCCTCTGTACGGCCGGTTACGGGCTGGCAACGGGTAACCTCATTTATTTCCTGGGAGCCTTCTACCTGTACTTCATCAATTCGGTGTTCATCAGTGTGGCTACTTATGTGGGTGTGCGTGTGATGCACTTCCAGCGCAAGGAGTTTGTGGACAAGAAGCGCGAGAAGACGGTGCGCAAGTACATCATCTGGATTGTGGTGCTGACCATGTGTCCGGCTGCCTACCTGACGGTAGACATTATTCAGGACTCGTTCTTTGAGAGTGCGGCCAACAAGTTTGTCAACGAGCAGCTTGCGTTTGAAAATACGCAGATACTGGACAAGAAAGTGGTGCATACGGCCAAGGGCAAGGAGATACGCGTGGTGCTGATGGGAGAAGAGGTGCCCGAGGCATCCATTGCCATAGCTCGTGGCAAGATGAAGGACTATAAGCTGGAGGATGCCAAGCTGGTGGTATTGCAGGGCATGAACAGTGAGTCGGTGGACATTTCGTCCATTCGTGCCATGGTGATGGAAGATTTCTACAAGAACAGTGAGAAGCAACTGGTGGAGCAGAAACAGCAGATAGAGAGTCTGGAGCAACAGCTGGCACGCTATAAGGACTATGAGGAACTGGGACAGAAGCTTGCGCCAGAGCTGAAGGTGCTCTATCCGTCGGTGAAGTCGCTGGCCATTTCGCATGCCATAGAGCTGACGGTAGACTCGGCACGCACGGACACCGTGACGCTGGCTGTGCTGAAGTTTGGCAAGCATCCTGCCGCTGCCGAAAAGCAGAAGATAAACGATTGGCTCAAGGCACGTACGGGAGCCAAGAAGCTGAAGCTGCTGGTAGAGTAAATGATATATGGAAGTTTCGGTAAATATGAAACTTTTAGAAGTTAAAGGAGTTAGAAGAAGTTATCGCCTGACTGGCAGGCTTAGAAGTCAAAAGCCAATAGAACTTGTTATCGTTGATTTCCCGTTTACCTTACCATTGACTTTAACTTCTAATGAAGCGTAGCGAAATGATAACTTCTGTAACTTTTTAACTTCCTGAAAAATAATAAAAAAGAAACGTAAGCAATATCATAGAAAGACAGAGCTATATGAGACTGAGATTCATGGTAACGGCCTTGTGCCTGCTGGTGGCAGGAACCATGCTGGCCGATGAGGGAATGTGGATGCTGGGCAATCTGAACAAGGAGACCCGCAAGTCGATGAAAGAACTGGGGTTGCAGCTTCCGGCAGGCAAGCTGTACAATCCCAAGCGGGCGTCGCTGAAGGATGCGGTGGTCAGCTTCGGAGGCTTCTGTTCGGGCGTGGTGGTGTCTGAGGACGGACTGGTGCTGACCAATCATCATTGCGGATTCAGCAGCGTGCAGCAACACTCGTCGGTAGACCATGATTATCTGCGCGACGGATTTGTGGCTCGTAGCCGTGAGGAAGAACTGCCTAATCCTGACCTGTATGTGCGCTTCCTGCTTCGTACGGAGGACGTGACCAAGCGGGTGCTGAAAGCCGTGAAACCCGATATGACCGAGGTCGAGCGCACCAGCGTGGTAGACTCCATGATGGTGGTCATCGGTTCGGAGGTGTCCGATAGGGATTCAACGCTGACAGGCGTGGTCGATGCCTACTACGGAGGCAATGAGTTCTGGCTTTCAGTCTATCGCGACTATAATGATGTGCGTCTGGTGTTTGCACCACCCTCGTCGGTGGGCAAGTTTGGCTGGGACCAGGACAACTGGGAGTGGCCGCGGCATACGGGCGACTTCTGCGTCTTCCGCATCTACGCCGGCAAGGACAACCAACCGGCCGAATATTCGCCCGAGAATGTGCCCTATCATCCGCGCTATGTGGCTCCCGTTTCTCTGCAAGGCTATCGCGAGGGCGACTTCTGCATGACCCTGGGCTATCCGGGTAGCACGGAGCGTTACCTCTCTTCCTTCGGCATTGAAGAAATGATGAACAACAGTAACCAGGCACAGATAGACATACGTGGCATCAAGCAGGCCATTTGGAAGCGTGAGATGGACCGGCGTGATGATATTCGCATTAAGTATGCTTCGAAGTATGACGAGAGTTCCAACTACTGGAAGAACAGTATAGGTGTGAATCGCGCCATACGTAAGCTGCATGTGCTGGAGAAGAAACGCCAGCTGGAAGACGCCTTGCGTCAGTGGATACGCAATACGCCCGAGGAGCGGGAGCAATTGCTGCATCTGTTCTCTGACCTGGAGCTGCACTACAAGGACCGCCGGGCCACGAATCATGCACTTGCCTACTTTATAGAGGCGTTCTTCAATGGGCCTGAGTTGGCACAACTGGCACTTTCCATCCTGAACTTCGACTTTGGTGGTGAGGAGAAAGATGTGGTGGCGGGACTGAAGGACATTGTTGACCAGTACGCCAATCTCGACCTTGACATTGACAAGGAGGTATTTACGGCCATGATTGATGCTTATCGCACCAAGGTGGATGCTGCCTACCTGCCCGAATTCTATCAGACTATCGACACGCTCTACGGTGGTAGTGCACAAGCTTATGTGGACAGCCTTTATGCGCATTCCGAAGTAACCACAACACGTGCTCTGAAGCGCTTTCTGGAGCAGGATACTACCTACCAGATATACAATGACCCGGCCATAGAACTGGGCATCGACCTGATTACGAAGGCTTTTGAAATGCAGATTCAGATGCAGGAGGCCAATGAGAAAATAGACCGTGGCGAACGGTTGCTGAATGCGGCTGTGCGCAGGATGTACGACGAACGTAACTATTATCCTGACGCCAACTCTACCATGCGTCTCAGTTTTGGCACCATCTGCGGCTATCAGCCCTTCGACGGTGCTTACTACGACTATTACACCACCACCCGCGGCATACTGGAGAAGGTCAGGGAACATGCCGGCGACGTGGACTTTGAGGTGCAGCCCGACCTGCTGGAGCTGCTGGCTTCGGGCGACTTTGGCCGCTATGCCGACCCGGATGGGGAAATGAAAGTGTGTTTCCTGTCCAACAACGACATTACGGGCGGCAACAGCGGCAGTGCCATGTTCAATGCGCGCGGCGAGCTGCTGGGGCTGGCTTTCGACGGCAACTGGGAGGCCATGAGCAGCGACATCCTGTATGAACCGAAGACGCAGCGCACCATCGGCGTGGATATGCGCTACGTCTTGTTCATCATGGAGAAATATGGCAAGGCTGCCCGGCTGGTCGAGGAGATGAGGCTGGTGGAGTAGTTATGCCTGTGCCCGTATGCGGTCGTCGAAGGCCGACAGGGCAGCCTTGGCACCCTCGCCCATGGCAATGACAATCTGCTTGTAGGGAACGGACGACACGTCACCGGCAGCGTAGACACCCGGCAACGACGTGCGGCAGGCTGCATCCGTCTTTATTTCGCCGATGGCGGTCGTTTCCAGCTGCTGGCGGAAGGGCAGGTTGTTGGCAGCCAGTCCTATCTGTACAAAGATGCCGTCCAGCGGATAATCCTGTTCCTCGCCGGTTTGCCGGTTCTTCACCCGAATGGAGGTTACCTTCTCGCCGTTTCCGTTGACGGCAAGGGTCTGCATGGAGGTGAATATTTCCACGTTGGGCAGGCTGCGTGCTTTCTGTTGCAGCACCTGGTCGGCCTTGAGCGTGTCCATAAACTCAAATACCGTCACTTTGCTGCAAATGCCGGCCAGGTCGATGGCTGCCTCTATGCCTGAGTTGCCGCCACCTACCACGGCTACGTGCTTGCCCTGGTAGAACGGTCCGTCGCAATGGGGGCAGAAAGCAACGCCCCGGCCTATATACTCGCTCTCGCCCTCTACGTTGAGCCTGCGCCAGCTGGCTCCGGTGGCAATGATGACGGCCGGCGCCGAGAAGGTTTCGTTACCCTTTACGCGTATGCTCTTCTGTGTGCCTTGCAGCAGGGCTTCTTCTATCTGGCGGTTTTCGTAGATGTCTATCGGATAGTGTTCCATGTGCTTACGCAGGGAGGCTGCCAGTTCGGCACCGGTGGTCTGGGGCACGGAGATGAGGTTTTCAATGCCTACGGTCTCCTTTACCTGTCCGCCTATGCGTTCGGCTACTACGGCTACGCGCAGGCCTTTGCGTGCCGCATAAATGGCTGCCGAACAGCCTGCGGGGCCTCCGCCCAGCACCAGTACGTCGTGCTGGTGGCTTACGGGTGCTGCATCGGTCAGGGGCCTGCTTCCTACTTTTTCTTCCAGCTTCTGCAACAGTTCGCCCAAGGTGCCACGACCTATGTGCAGCAGTTCGCCGTTGATATAGACGGCCGGTACGGCCTGTATCTTCTTGGCTTCCACCTCGTCGGCAAAGAGGGCACCGTCGATGGTTTCGTGGGTGGCTTGCGGATGGAGCAGGACCAGAGTGTTGAGTGCCTGCACCACGTCGGGGCAGTTGGTGCACGACAGCGATACGTAGGTTTGCAGTTTTAACGGACCATTCAGTGCCTGTATGCGGCGGGTGGTGGTTTTGTCGGGCAGGTTTTTGCCCTTGTCGTCAGCATTTAGCAGAGCCAGCAACAGCGAAGTGAATTCGTGTCCGCCGGGGATACCGCGGAAGCGGATGCCGGTGTCAGCTTTGTCTTTCAGAATGCTGAATTCCAGAAGGTTGTCGGTTGATGGCCGCAACTGGCACGACAGTTTGTCGGAGCAAGAGGCTACACTGTCCAGAAAGTCAATCAGTTCCTGGGCTTTCGGGTGTTGCGGCTGATAGTTGATGTGAAAGATATAGCGGGCTTCGAGTGGGCGGAATATGTCGCGCACCTGCTCGAGTAGAGTTGTTTCTAGCATGACTGTAATGATGATGGAGGGTTGGATATAAGCTTCTGCCAGAGCCGGCAGGAGCGGGGAGTGCTTTTCCTGCGAGGCTTTGCCCCGTTTCAGGCTTTGTTCTTGGTGGTTTCAGGCAATGAAACCGATAGTTTCAGACTATGAAACCAAGAGTTTCAGGGCATGAAACTTTGTATTTGAGGCAGGGCTGGCAGGCGGAGGCTCCTGTGAGCCGACTGGGCAGCAAGCATGTGAGGTTAGAAAACTGTCCCCCGTCCGGCCCCACAGGGCTGTCCGGAGGACAGTAGGTTAGGGAGGTGTGGTTTAAATCTTGCCTACCAGGTCGATGCTGGGCTTCAGTGTTTCAGTGCCCTGTTTCCACTTGGCGGGACATACTTCGTTGGGGTGGTTGGCCACGAAGATGGCAGCTTCTACCTTGCGCAGCAGCTCGTCGGCGTTGCGGCCTATGCTGTTGTCCTGTATTTCGGCAATCTTCACCCGGCCTTCGGGGTTTACAAGGAAGGTGCCGCGGTAGGCCATACCGTCTTCTTCAATCATGACGCCAAAGGCACGGCTCAGCAGGCCTGTTGGGTCGGCCAGCATGGGATACTTTATTTTGCGGATGCTCTCGGAAGCGTCGTGCCAAGCCTTGTGCACGAAGTGAGAGTCGGTGCTTACGGAGTAGACCTCCACACCCAGTGCCTGGAACTGTTCATACTTCTCGGCCATGTCTACCAGCTCGGTGGGGCACACAAAAGTGAAGTCGGCAGGGTAGAAAAAGAAGATGGCCCACTTGCCTTTCAGGTCTTCATTGGTCACGGTCTTGAAGGCTCCGTTGTGGAAAGCCTGTACTTTGAACTCGGGGAGTTGTGCATTGATAATCGGTTCCATAATTCATTCGTTTTTTGTCCGTTGCAAAGGTAGCTGCCCGGCCTGTACGGCGCAATCGCCATTTGTAGGTATTCCGTTGCAGGCCTTTGCAAGGCGGTTCAGGTTAATACTTTTGTTCGTTGTTTACGGCTGCAAAAATATAGCCTTTCCGCGTCGCGGCACAAAAATTTTCATTGAACGTTTTTATGGACCGATAGATGCTGTCTATATCACCTGCTGATTGGGCTTGGCATTAAGCATTTCGGCCGGCACAGCCGCCTGTATCTCCGTGGTGAGCATCTGGAGCAACGAATGGCGTATGAACTCGCGGCCGGTGAGCAGTACTATCTGGCGCGTGGGGCAGGGAATGGCAAAGGGACGTACCAACTCCTGCTGGACAGGGCTGAGCTGAAGCACGGCCAGGCCGGGTATGAAGGTGATGCCCTTGCCGCCTTCTACCATGCGCATGAAAGTCTCCATGCTGCCCAGATGGTAGGTCAGCTGGCTGGAGCGGGCGGTCTTGAGCTGGCAGAAGCGCACCAGCTGGTCGCGGAAGCAGTGACCTTCGTCGAGCAGCCACAGCTGGGCACCGTTCAGGTCGGAGGTGCGTATGGTGGGGCGGTCGAAGAGGGCGTCTTCGCGCGCCACGTAAGCATAAAACTGCTCATAAAAGAGGTGCGTCTGGTTGAAGTCGTCCATGTCGTCCAGGCGGGCCACGATGCCTGCGTCAATCTCGCCTTTGGCCAGGGCTTCTTTGATGGCGGCTGTTTTCATTTCCACCACGCGTATGTCCAGCTGCGGGTATTTCTTCATCAGTTGCGGAAAGAAGCGGGGCAACAGGTAGGGAGCGATGGTGGGCAGGATGCCCAGGGTGAAGGAGCCCGTCAGCGACTGTTTCTCCTCGGCAATGATGTCGCGTATGTGTGCGGCCTGTTCCAATACGCGGCGCGCCTGCGCCAGAATGTGTAGTCCTACGGGGGTGGGAGCGACGGGCTGGCGGGTGCGGTCGAATATGCGGGTATCGAGTTCTTCTTCCAGTTTCTGAATCATGGCGCTCAGCGTGGGTTGCGTCACGCGGCAGTGCTCGGCTGCCTTGCCGAAGTGGCGGTAATGGTCCAGGGCGAGGATGTATTCCAGTTGTTGCAGGGTCATGGCAATCAGTGTTTTAAGGGTTACGGATAGATAGCTTCGATGCAAAGATAGAAATTATCTGTTGGAGAAGTGAATACGGCCGGATTATCTTTGCATCGAGCAAAAGAAAAAAACGAGTATAAACCTTTAAAAGCAAAAAGATTATGAAAACGTTAGATTACCTGAACCTGGATGTAAAAAAAGTATCGTCAGTAACATCGGCCTTGCAGCGCTTGCTGGCCGACTTCCAAATACACTACATGAACCTGCGCGGCTTCCACTGGAATATACAGGGCCACGGATTCTTCATTCTGCATGGCAAGTTTGAAGAGATGTACGAGGACACGGCCCGCAAGGTGGACGAACTGGCCGAGCGCCTGTTGATGCTGGGCACGGAGCCTGAGAACCGCTTCAGCCGCTATCTGGAAGTGGCACGGCTGAATGAAGTATCGGGAGTGAGCTGTGCATCGGAAGCGGTGGACTATATTCTCGATGTGACCCGCCACTTCATGGCCGAAGAACGGAAACTGATTGACCTGGCTGCCGAGGCTCACGATGACGTGACGGCCGACCTGATGACCGGTTACCTGAAGGAGCAGGAGAAGCTGGTGTGGATGCTGGTGGCATTCAGCGCACAGGGCTGCACGAAGTGAGCAGACTGTTGCCGGCAGGCAACGTGAGATATGAAAATGGCGGTGTATCCTTGACAGACAGGTACACCGCCATTTATTGTTGCATCAAACGGACGGACCGTTATTTCTTTTTTTTCTTCGACGGCTTGGCCCAGCCTTCTTCGTCGAAGTCGGGTTCGGGGCCTCGCAGCTCGTTGTTGTGCTGGAAGAATTTCTTCCAGTCGTCTTTGCGTCCGCGCGGCTGGGTGTAGCCACGCTCTTCGCGGCTGGGCTTGTTCTTGGCCTTTTCGGCTTTCCGGGTTTCCTTGGCAGGGCGGGCATTGCCTTCCTTTGCTTTGGTGCGTCCTTTGGAGGCTTCCTTGCTCTCTTCGCCGGCTATTTCCACGGTCACGCGGCGGCCTCTCCAGTTGGCGCGGTTCAGCGCCTTCACCACGGTCTTGGCCGATTCTTCTTCTACCTCAAAGAAAGAGAAGTTTTTCATCAGGTCGATACGGCCTACGTCGATGCGTCCGCGCGTGTGGCTGTTGAGCAGGCTGATGAGGTCGGCAGGCAGGAAGTTGTCGGCCTTGCCCAGGCTGATGAACAGGCGTGTGTAGCCGGGTTCGGCCTTGCGGGCACCGGTTCGGCCCGACTTCTCGCCTTTGGCTTTGCGGTCGGAGGCAGGTTCGGTGGCTATCTCCACGTCTTCGCGGTCGCGGTAGTAGTCCAGGAAGCGGTTGAATTCGTGCGACACCATGCGCTTTATCAGGTCTTCCTTGCTCAGCCAGTCCAGTTTGCGGTAGACGTCGGGCATGAAGTCGGCTATTTCCTCTTCGTTCACCTTCACCTTCTCCAGGTCGTCGATGACCTTCAGCAGTTGCTTTTCGCAGATTTGCTTGCCGGTGGGCATTTCGCCGGGCTGGAACTTCTTGCCGATGATGCGTTCTATTTCGCGCATCTTGCCCTTCTCGCGCAGGTTGATGATGGCAATGGAGGTACCCGTCTTGCCGGCACGGCCGGTACGTCCGCTGCGGTGGGTATAGCTTTCGGTATCATCGGGCAGGCCGTAGTTGATGACGTGCGTCAGGTCGTCTACGTCCAGTCCGCGGGCGGCCACGTCGGTGGCCACCAGCAGTTGCAGGTTGCGCATGCGGAACTTCTGCATCACCAGGTCGCGCTGCGCCTGCGACAGTTCGCCGTGCAGGGCGTCGGCGTTGTAGCCTTCCTGTATCAGCTTGTCGGCTATCTCCTGCGTCTCCTTGCGGGTGCGGCAGAAGATGATGCCGTATATCTCGGGCAGGTAGTCCACAATGCGTTTCAGGGCGGCATACTTGTCTTTGGCGTGCACCACGTAGACCAGGTGCTTCACGTTGGCTGTTCCTTCGTTCTTGCGGCCTATGGTGATTTCCTTGGCATCGCGCAGGTAGTTCTTGGCTATGCGGGCTATCTCGGGGCTCATGGTGGCCGAGAAGAGGAGGGTGTTTCGTTCTTGCGGCACTTCGGCCAGGATGGCGTTGATGCTGTCGGTGAAGCCCATGTTGAGCATTTCGTCGGCCTCGTCCATGACTACGTTTTCAATCGTGGCCAGCGAAACGGTCTTGCGCTCCATCAGGTCAATGAGTCGGCCGGGCGTGGCCACGATGATGTGGACGCCGTTCTTCAGGGCACGTATCTGGCTCTCGATGGACGAGCCGCCGTAGACAGGCAGCACGCGCAGGCCGTCGATGTATTTGGAGTAGTCGTTCAGGTCGCCCGCTATCTGGAGGCATAGTTCGCGGGTAGGACACAGGATGAGTGATTGGGGTACGCGCCGTCCCACGTCGGTCTTCTGCAGGAGTGGCAGTCCGAAGGCGGCTGTTTTTCCGGTTCCGGTTTGTGCCAGGGCCACTACGTCGTTGTTTTCGCCCAGCAGGTAGGGTATCACTTCTTCTTGCACCGGCATGGGATTCTCATATCCCATCTCTTCAATGGCTCGTCGTATCTCCGGCGACACACCGAGCTCTTCAAATGTCTTCATTAAATTCGCTTATATCTTAAGTTTAGGCTGCAAAGGTAGGGGTTTTCCGGCAGTTGTCACCTTTTTTCGAGTAATATCTTTTGCAGATGCCTGATTTCATCTTTCTCCAGCTGTATGCCTTTCTTCAGGTAAGCTTCGACGCTGCCATAGCGGTGTTCGGCTTCGGCCTTGGCTGCTTCGAGATATTCTTCCTGAGCCGAGTAGAGCGCGGTGATGGCCTCCTGCACGTAGGCGGGCTGTTGATAGGCGTCGCGCGAGGCGTGGGTGATGTCGAAGTAGTTGTTGCTGAGGCGGTAGTCGTTGAGTATGACGTCTTCATCTATGTCGAGTGCGGCCATGAGCAGTGCGGCCATAATGCCTGTGCGGCCCGACCCCGACGAGCACTGAATCAGTACAGGGTAGTTGTCCTCGTCCAGCAGTACGTCGAATACCTGTCTGAACTGCCGGGTATAGTTGGTTATCAGGCGTTGGTTTATCCGTTTCACGATGTTGTGTATCGTGTCGGGTTTGATTCTGCCGTTTTGTACCCTTTGCAGTATTTGGGGCAGGTTGCCGTCGGGGATGGGTATGCGGACGATGTTGAAGTCATTGCTTAGCGAAGGCATGGAGGGGTTCAGCTCGTCGGACGTGCGCATGTCGACAATGGTTTTGATGCCTATGTTCTTCAGTTCCTGCCGGGTGCAGTAGCCTATGCTGTCTATCTGCGCCGAGCGGTAGAGCATTCCCCATTTGGTTTGCTTGTTGTGCTTGTAGGACGGATATCCGCCCAGGTCGCGAAAGTTCTGGATGCCCAGCATGTAGATGTTCCGTGTAGCCACCTTGACGCGGTAGCGGTCGGCAAACAGCAGGGTGTAGTAGTAGCGCTGGGTGGGGTCGCTGGTGATGATGGTTACCTTCTGGTCGGCAATGTTGGCTATGGCCACCGGGTTTTCTTCGGGTATATAGTCAGGATTGGTTGAGGCAAACACTTTGACATTGCCGGTGAGCGAGGTGGTCTCCCACTTTACGATGTTGTTTCCTACATTGTTTTCCTCGCATACCACGGATATGGATGGCGTCACGTTGCCACAGGCGGCAAGCAGGGTCACAGTCAGCAGACTCAGAAGGCTTCTATTCATGGGCATAATCTCTCTAATGTGGAATAACCGTTACTGGCAAATATATTGATTTTTGTATCAGTCGATGTCTGTGTCTGTATGCTTTTATACTTCTTTTTCTATCTTTAACCCATCATGCCAGGCAAGGAGTAACAGAAATCCCTCCTGCTTTTGCCTGTGCTTTCCTTTCGGGTGGCGGGCAGAAACAGGAGGGAGTGGGGATATGTGTTGCGGAGCCGGCACGAACCGGGCGGGGATAGGCTGTGCTTATCGACGGTAGCGGTGGGCGGCGGCAAACTCGGGAGAGACGGAGTTGTTGAAACTGCAGCAGACCTCGCGCGAGAATTCCATACCCAGCCGGATGATTTGGTCCCAGGTGCCTTCGTCCAGTGTATTGAGGTCGCGATAGCGTACGCCCAATGTCAGTAAACCGAAGATGATGCCGGCGTTGAAGTTGTCGCCGGCGCCAATGGTGCTTACGGCCTGTATGGGCTCCACGCTGTAGTTCTTGCTGATGTTGCCGGTGCGCAGGGCTATGCTTTCGGCACCTGCGGTGCAAAGGAAGTTAGGGCAGTAGAACTTTATCTTGTCCGTGTAGATTTTGTCGGCATCGGTCTGTCCGTACATGTAGAAGAAGTCTTCGCGCGAGCCCCGCACGATGTTGGCATATTCCAGGTTTTCGATAATGGTGGGTGCCAGTTTGATGGCTTCGTCCTTGTGCGACGAGCGGAAGTTGGGGTCGTAGTAGACGATGGCTTTCTGCTCGCGGGCCTGCGACAGCAGCTCCAGCACCTTGTCGCGCAGCACCGGATTGAGCGCATAGTAAGAACCCAGCATCACGATGTCGTCCTCTTCCAGTCGGGGGAAGACAACGTCGAGCCGCTGCTTGGGATAGTCTTTATAGAAGATGTATTCCGCATCGCTTTGTTCATTGAGGAAAGCCAGCGACACCGGCGACTTGCCGTCGGGGAACACGTTGACGTGGTCGGTAGGTATGCCGTTGTCCGTCATGAACTTGAGGATGATGTTTCCTACGCGGTCGTTGCCCGTCTCGCTGATGAAGCAGACAGGAACACCGGTACGGGCCAGTGAAACGATGCCGTTGAATACCGAACCGCCCGGAACGGCTGCCGAGGGCTGCTGGTCACGAAAGATGATGTCGAGAATGGTTTCTCCGATTCCTATTACTTTGCGCATACTTGTAAAGGTTTTAAGTTTCGCAGGTGACTCTGTTTTTAGTTGACAAGTTGACGAGTTGATAAGTTAGCAGGTTGACGAGATACAAGTTGACAAGTTGCCGACCTTGTGGTCTCGTTAACTCGTGGCTTGTCTACTACCTTTTGAACCTGCAAAACAAGGATTAAGGTGTAGCTTTCTAAAAAAGGAGCCCGATGAACAGGCTCCTTTGTTTATTTTAAGAGTGACCTGGACTTCTCGCCCAGGTATCCGCCGTGGTGGCGTTTAGAGTAATCTTCGATGGTGAAGCCCGTTTGCTTCATGGTTTGTACCACCAGGATGTCGCCGATAACGGTCATGACGGTAGTCGACGTCGTTGGTGTCATGCCCAGTGCGCAGACCTCCTTGGGGCTGCCCGTACTGAGGCAGACGGTGGCTTCCTGAGCCAGCGGACTGTCGGGGTTGCCGGTGATGACGATGAACTTCAGGGCAGGATTCAGATTGTGGGCCAGTTGGGTCAGTTCCACGATTTCGCGTGTCTTGCCCGAGTTGGAGATAAGCAACAGCAAGTCGTTCTCCTGCAAGATGCCCAAGTCGCCATGCTGTGCCTCGCTGGGATGAAGAAAGACGGCCGGGATGCCCGTGGAACAGAAAGTCGTGGCGATGTTCATGGCTATCTGCCCGGCTTTGCCCATTCCGCTGGTCACCAGCTTGCCTTTGCGGCGGTGAACATGCTCCACAATGAGCTCGACGGCCTTTTCATAAGCGTCGGTTACAGGAATGTTGAGAACAGCCTGCGCTTCTTTTTTCAGAAGCTCTTGAATAGATTCAATCATTTCAACATGTTTAAGTTTAGTTCTGCAATCCCTCTGCCCCCATGGCCGGCTACATGCCGATACGGCCGCCCGCCCAAGCAAAGGCTTCTTTATACTGTCTACAAATATCTGCAATTTTTCATAAACGGCAATAGCTTTTATTGTATTTTTGCGGCCGTAAACCGATTGATTATTCAGAATGAAGAAGTTGACTGACGCAAACGAGGAAAAGTGCAACCTGCACGTGTTATCCAACGGGTTGCGCATTATTCACGAGCCTTCCTCCTCAAAGGTGGCTTATTGTGGTTTTGCCGTAGATGCCGGCACGCGCGACGAGCGCGAAAACGAGCAGGGAATGGCCCATTTCGTAGAGCATCTGATATTCAAGGGAACGCAGAAACGCAAAGCCTGGCACATACTGAACCGCATGGAGAACGTGGGCGGCGACCTCAATGCCTATACCAACAAGGAGGAAACCGTCATCTATTCCGCCTTCCTCACCGAACACTTTGCCCGCGCCTTCGAGCTGCTGGCCGACATTGTGTTCCACTCCACCTTTCCGCAGAAAGAGATAGAGAAGGAGACCGAAGTCATCATCGACGAAATACAGTCGTACGAAGACACGCCTTCCGAGCTTATCTTCGATGACTTCGAAGACCTCATCTTCAAAGGTCACTCGCTGGGGCGCAACATCCTGGGCAAGCCCGAACTGCTCAAGACCTTCCGCACGGAAGACGCCTTGTCCTTTACCCGCCGCTTCTACCGGCCTCAGAACATGATATTCTTCGTACAGGGCAATCTCGACTTCAAGGTCGTGGTGCGCTGGGCCGAAAAGCTGCTGGCCGACATTCCGGCCAGCCCATCGGACTACCGCCGTTTGCCGCCCCCTGCCTATCAGCCCGCCCGCCTGACACTGCACCGCGACACCCACCAGGCACACGTCATGATAGGTGCCCGTGGCTACAACGCCTACGACGAGCGTCGCACGGCCCTCTACCTGCTCAACAACATGCTGGGTGGTCCCGGCATGAACAGCCGGCTCAACGTGGCCTTGCGCGAGCGTCGCGGACTGGTCTACAACGTTGAGTCCAACCTCACGTCCTACACCGACACCGGCATCTTCGGCATCTACTTCGGCTGCGACCCCGACGACGTGGAGCAGTGCACACGACTGGTGCACAAAGAGCTGCGCCGCCTGCGCGACAACCGCCTCACCGCTTCGCAGCTGGCTGCCGCCAAGAAGCAGCTGATAGGACAGATAGGCGTGGCCTCGGACAACAACGAGAACAACGCTCTGGGCATGGCCAAGACCTACCTGCACTACAACCGCTACGAAACCTCGGCGGCCGTGTTCGAACGTATCAACCGACTGACCGCCGACGACCTGCTGACTGTGGCCAACGAGGTGCTGGCCGAAGACTACCTGTCTATGCTGGTCTACTGCTGACGATAGTTGTCGCACCGGGTGCGTGCTGGCTTTACGGGTGTGTGAGCAAACAATTTTCCGGGTGAAGTTTCACAGTTAGCAGTTGGAAATAAGCAACTTCCGGTGAAAGCAAGGAGTGAATCCCCGTTCAGTTGTCATGTATAGTCGTGTATTCTTGTAGTAGAGACGTGGCGTGCCGCGTCTCCCCGTTTCCATGTTTTCCATCCCCCGTTTTTCATATCCATATTTTACTGTTTATCAAGTGAATACAGTGAAAGCTGTGTCCTGAGACGCGGCACGCCACGTCTCTACCAGGCTGTCGCACCGGGTACGTGCTGGCTATCCTGGTGTGTGAGGAAACAATTTTCCGGGTGAAGTTTCACAGTTAGCAGTTGGAAATGAGATGCTTCCGGTGAAAGCAAGGAGTGAATCCCCGGCCAGTTGTCATGTATTCCTGTAGTAGAGACGTGGCGTGCCGCGTCTCCCCATTTGCATGTTTTCCCATCCTCCGTTTCCCATATTCCTATTCTGTTGTTTATCAAGTGAATGCTGTGAAAGCTATGTCCTGAGACGCGGCACGCCACACGGCTGTCCCAAGAAAATTTTAACTTCTATT
>ENA-UONS01001497-UONS01001497.1-human-gut-metagenome-genome-assembly--contig:-CS19-NODE-1497-length-21357-cov-15.844991_pt1 | contig 21357 bp, 22 predicted proteins | sample MGYA00242458_ERZ724005 | MGnify/ENA metagenome assembly ERZ724005
GAGACTTTTTTCGCACTCCTATCCTAAATAGCTGATTTATAAGCATGTTTTATAATATATTTTTCTAAAGAAAGGAATAGCCGAGGACGAGGGGACACATTATTATAAATATTTATAGGCGAAGAAGAAAAAGCATAGGAAGGAGAAAAAGGGATTAAAAACGCCGAAACGCCCCGGATTGCCCTACTTTGAGACACAAAAACAGACGAAGTTAGCCCACAAAGACTCTTTCCACCCTGCAGAACAGCACAAACTGCCGGAACCATATACTCCACTGAATCTTCCTCGGCATCCTCATACTGCTGAGGAATACCATCATACAAACAAACACTGTTGGAACACGTTCACCCTCAGCACTGCGAAAAGCAAGATAAACCGCCAATCCTCACTCTCCCACCCTTGCGGCAACCGCAAGAAACCACTTCTTTGAGAACGGGATGCCGCAGACAACAGGAAACAGGATTGCCCACGTAGTTTATTATAAACCAACAGCATAGCAGTATCCGTACCATCAGCATCGCCCTCACCAGTATTATCTGCCCATGTAAAGGTTGCACCTCCCCGGCTCACACGCACAGAAGCACCTGAAGCCGGAGTCAAACTCCCCATACTAACACGTACTTTCCTGAAATCAAGTCTGGCAGAAGCCCCTTCTCCCGCAAAAGCATATCGCATCTGGTAGGATACAGCTGCATTATAAGCCGATTTATTATGGTCGCAATTTCCAAATCCGACTTGAACAAAAGAGAGAATTGTTTTCAGAAAATTCACCGTAGAACGAAATTTGCCACGCTGACACTGCTGAAGCAGCGTATTGGGATTACTGACACGAGCCGCACGCGAACGAATATAAAAGATACTCTTCCAACGACAACCTACAATCGGGCCAACCGTGCCCGAAAATCCTCCTAAAATGCCTTGACTGATTTTTCCCATGATAGTTTCCTGTTTTATTTGTGTTACTTAATACTGCAAGTTCCCTAAAACGACAACTTACTACTAATTATGTAGAATTTCACTGGTTATTTGATTTGGTTTACTGCATTTTAAATACAGGCCAACATCTGCCAGCCAAATATACAACAAGTTAATTATCGATTCTAATTATTGATTTTATCCGTATTTGCAAAGATAGAAATATATTTTATTTTAAAACATATCGCAAGAAGAAATTTCTATTATTAAAATATAAATCACTAATATTCAACTAGCTATATACAAAATATTCATTTATTAAACATCTAAGTCCAATTATCACATTAAATATATAATAATATATTACCATTCATTCTGCACATAGAAAGCAATGCACTTTTGTTCTCCACAACCAAGCAATCAAACCAACCTGCTCCGTATTTGCTCCGTATCTTCGTCGTACCACCTTCCTTTAAAGGTACCTTTATACGGAGCAGATATGGAGCAAATATGACTTTGAAAAGAAGAATATAAGAAGAAAGGAGCAGGAAGAAATAAGAGTCTATACGCTATATAGCCTATTGATATTTGTTCTGTATTATTACAAACAAGAGCACTAAATCATTATGAATTATACTTTTAAATTCTAAAAAGATAATAAGGCACATAGAAATAGCGGAAAAGCGGACTCTCCACATCGAAACCACAGCCAACAGCCGACAACTGGCAGGAAAGCAACAAAAGCATATATATTATCGGCCACCATTGCCGCTCAGCAAACTGCAACAAGTAGAACGCAGACAAGCCTCGAATCTACCAAGAGACAAGCAACTGCATCTATGGCATAAGCAACTTAGCTATAATCCTACGGGAGAATGAGACAAAATAAGAAAACAGAATAAAATAAACAAGAAATGTGAACTACCGGAAGGCAATCCATACACAGAAATACAAACAGACATCAAAAGCCCTGCTTAATTCTTTCGCCTACGCCAGGCGGCAAGAAAAAGCGCACATCCTTTCCTTCGCTGAGTGCCTGACGAATAAACGTAGAGCTGACCTCAAACACAGGAGAAGCCACCAGACGGACATTGGATGGCAAAGCAGCCTCATCGACAGGATAGCCCGGACGTGGATAGATAATGATGGGATTCTCGGACAGCAAGCGCTCCGACTGATGCCAACGCGGAAAAGAAAGCCAATTATCGGAGCCTATAATCAGGCAAAAAACATGTTGGGGATAGGCAGCCTTCAACTTGTCCAAGGTATGAATGGTGTAGGAAGGTCGCGGAAGATGAAATTCGAAATCGGAAGCCCGGAACTTGGGATAGCCATCAATGGCCAACTGCACCAGTTCCAGCCGAAAGACATCGGGCATAAGCTCCTGCCCCTGCTTAAAAGGATTGCGGGGACTGACCAGAAACCATAGCTGGTCGAGCCCCTCAAACTCGCACAGATAGTTGGCAAGGGCAAGATGGCCTATGTGGATAGGGTTGAAAGAACCGCTGTAGATGCCGATGGTCATGACCCGTCAGATTTTCTTTCCCAGCAGGCGAAGCCATGCCAGAATACCATTGAACAGAGCCACCACACCTACTATGCCCATACATACTGCCGACGATATTTCGTCGTGCTGTATGTTGGCGACTACAAGCCATACGGAACAGATGAGCAAAATGATATTCACCACAAGCAGCCATCTGTTCATACGGGGACTAAGGTTCTTTCCGCTATAATCTTTCATGAATTCAAGAATTGGGTAATGACCTGCAAGACCTCGGCTTTGGCCTTCTCCAAGTCGTCGTTGATGATAATCTTGTCGAATTTGGGAGCAAACGTCAGCTCGTAAGCCGCCTTGGCCACCCGACTTTCTATCACATCGGGAGTATCAGTACCACGACCTACCAACCGCTTGCGCAGCTCCTCAATCGAAGGCGGCTGGATGAAGATGGAGAGAGCACGGTCGCCATAGAACTGCTTGATGTTGCAGCCTCCCACCACATCTACATCAAACACGACGTTCTGTCCGGCCTGCAACTGCTTCTCGACCTGCGACTTCAGCGTACCGTAGAAGCGGTCTTTGTACACTTCCTCATACTCCAGGAATTCATCGTTGGCAATACGCTGCCTGAACTCCTCGGGACTGAGGAAAAAGTACTCCACTCCGTTGCGTTCCGTACCACGGGGCGGACGGCTGGTGGCCGAAATGGAAAACGCAAGGTGCAAGCCTTGAGTCAACAAATAGTTGATAATGGTAGACTTACCCGAACCCGAAGGAGCTGAAAAGATAATGAGTTTGTTCATCGTAGCAAAATATTGACGTTTTACATTACATTCAACACCTGTTCCTTGATTTGTTCCAGCTCGTCCTTCATCTGCACTACAATCTTCTGCATTTCGGCATGATTGGACTTGCTGCCCAGCGTATTGATTTCGCGTCCCATTTCCTGAGCAATGAATCCCAGCTTCTTACCCTGACCGCTACCGGTTTCCAGCGTACTGATGAAATATTTCAGGTGATTGGCAAGACGCTGTTTTTCCTCATTGACGTCGAGCTTCTCGATGTAGTAGATAAGTTCCTGTTCCAGGCGGTTCTTGTCATAATCCACGCTGATGGTCTTTTCGAGCGCATCGACAATGCGTTCCTTAATCTTTCCTACCCTCTCGGTTTCAAAGGGTTCCACCTCATGGAGCAGACGGGCAATATTATCTATTTTTTCACGGAATTTCTTCTCAAGAGCCGCACCTTCCTGTTTGCGGAAATCCACCAGATGGGCGATAGCCTCGGCTACAGCCGCATGTGCAGCGTTCCACTCCTCCTCACTCAGTTCCTGCGTTTCGTTCTTGACCATGACATCGGGCAAGCGCAGCAAGGTGGCAAACCAATCTGCGGGCAGGGGTATATTCATTGTTTCGGAAATATTCTTTATCTGCTTGTAATAGGCAGCCACGAGTTCGGCATTGATGGGCGTGGCCATCTGTTCGGCATCCTTTTTCTCAATCCACAGGCAGAAATCCACCTTTCCTCTTTCCAGTGCTTTAGCTATCTCTGCGCGTATTTCTATTTCTTTCTCCCTGTAGACGGGGGCAATGCGTGTTGACAAGTCCATCGCCTTGCTATTGAGAGATTTTATCTCTACATTGATTTTCTTATCGGGCAAATCTACGGTAGCTTTACCGTAACCCGTCATTGACTGTATCATAATGCTTCTTAAAGTTTTGCGCAAAATTAGAGGATTATTTTTAATTACTGAAAATAATCACGTAAATTTGTCAGCTGATTTAAAGATGAATAGAAACTATGTCATGTATCTTGCATATTGAAACGTCGACAACCGCCTGTTCGGTGGCTGTAAGCGAAGACGGACAAAATGTTTTTACTAAAGAAGACTTAAACGGACCTTCACACGCAGTACAACTGGGTGTATTCGTAGACGAAGCACTGTCGTTTGCCGACAGCCATGCCATGCCACTCGACGCCGTAGCCGTGAGCTGCGGTCCCGGTTCCTATACGGGTCTGCGTATAGGAGTGTCAATGGCCAAGGGGGTATGCTTTGGCCGCAACCTGAAGCTGATAGGCCTGCCCACCCTTAAAATACAATGCGTGCCTGTATTGCTCTATCACGACGAATTGCCCGACGATGCCCTGCTCTGTCCAATGATTGACGCGCGCCGCATGGAAGTATATGCTGCCATTTACGACCGCGCCCTGAAACCCGTGCGCGACATCTCGGCCGACATTGTCGATGAAAATTCCTACCGCGAATTTCTGGATGCACATCCGGTGTACTTCTTTGGCGACGGCGCTGACAAGTGCAAAGCCAAACTGACACACCCCAATGCCCACTTCATTGACAACATCCGTCCGCTGGCCAGCATGATGTTTCCGCTGGCAGAGAAAGCAATAGCCGAAAACGATTACAAAGACGTGGCCTACTTTGAACCTTTCTATCTGAAAGAATTCGTGGCCGGTAAACCTAAAAAACTTTTATAAGCAGAATGTTTAATCCTTCTTATCCACTGAATACTAAAGCCAACTTTTTAGACGAAATGCAATACAATACCCAACAAAAGCGCATGCCGCTTCCAGAATATGGACGCAGCATACAGAATATGGTGGATCATGCTTTGACCATCGAAGACCGTGCAGAACGCCAACGATGTGCCAACACGATTATCAACATCATGGGAGGCATGTTTCCGCATTTGCGTGATGTACCCGACTTCAAGCACAAGTTGTGGGACCATCTGGCCATCATGTCCGACTTCAAGCTGGACATTGACTACCCGTTCGAAATCATTCGCAAGGACAACCTGGCCGACAAACCCGAACCGGTGCTCTACCCCAACACGAAAATACGCTACCGCCACTATGGCCGTACGCTCGAGGTACTGATAAAAAAGGCCTGTGAATTTCCTGAAGGCAACGAAAAAGACAATCTGGTGGCCCTTATCTGCAACCACATGAAGAAGGACTACATGACGTGGAACAAGGACACGGTGGACGACAAGAAGATTGCCGACGACCTGGCCGACCTGTCGGAAGGAAAACTGCAAATGACTGAAGACATCATTAAGCTGATGGGCGAAAGAATTGACATGTATTGCCCCAAACCCGTGCAGAACAACAATCGGAACCAGAATAACCGGAACCAGAACAACCGAAACCAAAACAAGCGCAAATACTGATGGCATCGTTTGTAATAGAAGGAGGACACCGGCTATCGGGAGACATCTGGCCGCAAGGCGCCAAAAATGAGGCGCTGCAAATCATCTGTGCCACATTGCTGACAGGTGAAGAAGTGACGGTACACAATCTGCCCGACATACTGGACGTCAACAACCTGATACAACTGATGCGCGACATGGGCGTACTGGTATCGAAGAAAGGCATCGGCACCTATAGTTTCCAAGCCAAGGAGATAGACTGGGAATACATAGAAAGCGACGCTTTCCTGAAGAAATGTTCCTCACTCAGAGGTTCGGTGATGCTGGTGGGTCCCTTGGTGTCACGGTTTGGCAAAGCCACCATATCGAAGCCTGGAGGCGACAAGATTGGACGCCGCAGGCTGGACACGCACTTCATAGGCATACAAAAGCTTGGCGCCTCGTTCAACTACAACGAAGAGCGCGAATCGTATGAGATATCGGCCGACCGGCTGACCGGCTGCTATATGTTGCTGGACGAAGCTTCCGTGACAGGTACGGCCAACATTGTGATGGCAGCCGTCCTTGCCAAAGGCAGGACAACCATCTACAACGCAGCCTGCGAGCCTTACATCCAACAGCTCTGCCACCTGCTGAACCGCATGGGAGCACATATCACAGGCATTGCTTCCAATCTGCTGACCATTGAAGGGGTGGACGAGCTGCATGGCGCAGAACATACCATCCTGCCCGACATGATTGAAGTGGGCAGCTTCATTGGCATGGCCGCCATGACAGGCAGTGAACTGAATATAAAAAATGTATCTTACGAAAACCTGGGCATCATCCCCGACAGTTTCCGCCGACTGGGCATCAAGCTGGAACAACGGGGTGACGACATCCATGTGCCAGCCCAAGAGAGCTACCAGATAGAGTCGTTCATCGACGGGTCTATCATGACCATTGCCGATGCACCCTGGCCGGGCCTTACGCCCGACCTGCTGAGCGTGATGCTGGTAGTGGCCACACAGGCCAAAGGCAGCGTACTGATACACCAGAAGATGTTTGAAAGCCGCCTGTTCTTTGTGGACAAGCTGATAGACATGGGTGCCCAAATCATTTTGTGCGACCCGCACCGCGCCGTGGTCATTGGCCACAACCACGCCATGAAGCTGCGCGGAGGCAATATGACCTCACCCGACATACGTGCCGGCATAGCCCTGCTGATAGCCGCCATGAGCGCAGAGGGCATCAGCCGCATACACAACATAGAACAGATTGACCGCGGCTATCAGGACATTGAAGGACGATTGAACGCCATTGGGGCAAGAATAACAAGAATCTGACAGATGATACGCAAAGAAGAAGTATATAAAATAGGTATATTCAACAAGCCGCACGGCATACATGGCGAATTACTGTTCACCTTCACCGACGACATCTTCGACCAGGTGGAGGCTGAATACCTGATTTGCCCCATGGACGGCATCCTGGTGCCTTTCTTTCTGGAAGAGTATCGCTTCCGCTCGGAAAGTACGGCCCTTGTCAAGCTGGAGGGAGTGGATTCTGCCGAACAGGCGCGCACATTTACGAATGTAGATGTCTATTTCCCCATAAAGCATGCCGAAGAGGTGGAACGCGAAAATCTGAGCTGGAACTTCTTCACGGGTTTCCGCATGGAAGAAATACACCACGGACACATAGGCGAAGTGGTTGATGTGGATACATCGACCATCAATACGCTGTTTGTGGTGGACTACAAAGGAGAGGAACTGCTGATTCCGGCGCAGGAAGATTTTATCGTAGAGATAGACCAGAAACACAAGGTCATTACCATGGACCTGCCCGAAGGGCTGCTTGCGCTGGACGACACCGAAGAAGTCTGAACCGCAAGAATACACCCTACTCCGAAACAACGAGAAAAAAGAACTGCAAAGATGGCAAACGAAAAGAGAAGGACGAAAAGAAAAGCATTCTGGAGCAACATTAAATTCAAGTACAAACTGACTATCATCAACGAGAACACGCTCGAAGAGGTAATATCGCTCTATGTGTCCAAGCTGAACGGCATATCGGTGTTGCTGTCTGTCTTTACCGTGCTCTTCCTCATTACGGCCGCCATCATTGCCTTCACCCCGCTGCGCAACTACCTGCCCGGCTACATGAACAGCGAAGTAAGGTCGCAAATCGTGAAAAACGCCCTGCAAGTAGACTCCCTGCAACAGGTGCTCGACCGCCAGAACCTCTACATCATGAACATTCAGGACATCTTCCGCGGCAACATAAAGACAGACACCGTGCAGTCCATTGACTCGCTGACCCTGGCACGCAAAGACTCGCTGATGGAACGTACCCAACGCGAAGAAGAATTCCGCAGGCAATATGAAGAAAAGGAAAAATACAACCTGACCGGCATATCGGTACGTTCTGAAACCGAGGGAGTGATATTTTACCGTCCCACGCGAGGAATGGTTTCCACTTCGTTCAACATGCCTAAAAAGCATCTGGGCATCGACATTGCCGCCAATCCGGGCGAAAGCATCATGGCCACCCTGGACGGCACCGTGCTACTGAGCACATACGCTGCTGAAACAGGATACATGATTATCATACAGCATAACAAAGACTTTGTTTCCGTCTACAAGCATTGCGGTTCGCTGCTGAAAGAAGCCGGTGAAAGCGTGAAAGCCGGAGAAGCCATCGCTCTTATTGGCCACCACAGCGGACAGATGCCCGACAAGCCGCACCTGCACTTTGAGTTGTGGCACCGGGGCAAGCCCGTCAATCCGGAAACATTCATTGTCTTTTAACACAACAAACAGGAACAACCTCTCCTTCTGCCGGCGGTCTTCCTGCCTTCAGCCTGAAAGGCTACCGAAACAGAAGAGACACTATAAGAAAGAATAAATATGAAAAAACAAATTGCCATACTCGGGTCGACCGGCTCTATAGGCACACAAGCCTTACAAGTCATCGAGGAACATCCCGACAAATACGAAGCCTACGTATTGACGGCTAACAACAGGGTGGAACAACTCATTGCACAAGCACGGAAGTTCAACCCTGAAATTGTGGTCATTGCCAACAAGGATAAATATCCGCAACTGAAGGAAGCCCTGGCCGACCTGCCTATCAAGGTCTACGCCGGTGCCGACGCCATCTGCCAGGTGGTACAGGAAAAGGCCATTGACATGGTGCTTACGGCCATGGTGGGATATGCCGGACTGCGCCCTACCATCAATGCCATACGCGCACGCAAGACCATAGCACTGGCCAACAAGGAAACGCTGGTAGTAGCCGGAGAACTGATAAACTCGCTGGCACGCGTGAACGGAACCTCTATCCTGCCTGTCGACTCGGAACACTCGGCCGTTTTCCAGTGTCTGGCCGGAGAAATAGGAAACAAGATAGAGAAAGTTATCCTGACTGCTTCGGGCGGTCCCTTCCGCACATTCAGCCACGAACAGCTGAAAACCGTCACCAAAGCACAAGCCTTGCAACATCCCAACTGGGAGATGGGTGCAAAAATCACCATTGACTCAGCTTCCATGATGAACAAGGGCTTTGAAGTGATTGAGGCCAAATGGCTGTTTGGCGTAAAGCCGGAACAGATAGAGGTCGTGGTACATCCGCAATCAGTCATCCACAGCATGGTGCAGTTTGAAGACGGAGCCGTGAAGGCACAACTCGGCATGCCCGACATGCGCCTGCCCATACAGTATGCTTTCTCATATCCCGACCGCCTTCATGCCTCTTTTCCGCGGTTAGACTTCACCAAGTGTACCGAACTGACCTTTGAACAGCCCGATACGACCCGCTTCCGCAATCTGGCCCTGGCCTATGAGGCACTGCACCAAGGTGGAAACATGCCTTGTATTGTCAATGCGGCCAATGAGGTATGTGTGGCAGCCTTCCTCAATGAACAGATATCTTTCCTGGGCATGAGCGAAGTGATAGAGAAAACCATGGGACGCGTAGCATACATACAGAAGCCTACTTATGACGACTACGTGGCTACCGATACAGAAGCCCGCCGCATGGCCGAGGAGATTCTGAAAAGCATGTAGTCCCCTGTTGCCTGTCTCCTAACAACAGCTACGCAACACGCTGACTGGGAAAATAAAAACACCCGACTGGAAACAAACAAAGAGTATCGACAAGGCGACATACAACCGAATAGATATTCAACTAACTGGAAAAACAACAAAAACAATCGTATAACAGAAGCTTAAAATAATCATTTTAGACAAATGGAAACATTCTTAATCCGTGCCCTCCAACTTATCATGAGCCTTTCACTGCTGGTCATCATACACGAAGGAGGACACTTCCTCTTTGCCCGACTATTCAAAACCCGCGTCGAGAAGTTCTGCCTGTTCTTCGACCCGTGGTTCACCTTATTTAAATTCAAGCCCAAAAACAGCGAGACGGAATATGGCATCGGCTGGCTGCCCCTGGGTGGATACGTCAAAATATCGGGAATGATAGACGAATCGATGGATACCGAACAGATGAAGCAACCCATGCAACCATGGGAGTTTCGTGCCAAACCGGCTTGGCAGCGTCTGCTTATCATGGTAGGTGGCGTATTGTTCAACTTCCTGCTGGCCCTGTTCATCTATTCCATGATACTTTATGCGTGGGGCGACTCTTACATCCCCGTGCAGAAGGCCCCCTTGGGTATGGACTTCAATGAAACCATGCACCAGGCAGGTTTTCAGGACGGCGACGTACTGCTTTCGGCCGACGGTGTTCCTTTTGAGCGCATGGGCGGCGACCTGTTGACGGCCATTGTCGATGCCCGCCAGGTTTCGGTACTGCGCAACGGACAGGAAGCTTCAGTCTATATTCCTGACAATATGATGGACCGCCTGCTGGCCGACAGCGCCCGCTTTGCTGACTTCCGCATACCCTTTGTCATTGACAGTCTGGCAGCCGGACGTCCGGCGGCATTGGCAGGACTTCAGGTAGGCGACAGCATCATAGCCATGGACGGCAAAAAGATAGCCTACTTTGACTTCAGAGAAGAAATGATGAAGCGCCGTGAAAGCAAAGATGCTGACCACAACGTAACTTTGGCTTACGTGCGCAAGGGTGTGACAGACACACTGACCGTAGCCACAGACTCGCTCTACGAACTGGGTGTATATGCCTGCATGCAAACCAGCAAGCTGCTGCCTGTAGTAAAGAAAGAATATGGGTTCTTTGCTTCCATACCCGCCGGCATTACATTGGGCGTCAACACATTGAAAGGATACGTAAACCAGATGAAGTACCTCTTCTCCAAGGAAGGAGCCAAGCAGTTGGGAGGTTTCGGTGCCATTGGCAGCATATTCCCGGCAACCTGGGATTGGCACCAGTTCTGGTATATGACTGCATTTCTGAGCATCATTCTGGCCTTCATGAATATCCTGCCGATTCCAGCATTGGACGGCGGCCACGTACTGTTCCTCATTTATGAAATTGTAGCCCGCCGCAAACCGAGCGACAAATTCATGGAACGCGCTCAGATGGTGGGCATGTTCCTGCTCTTCGCCCTGCTGATATGGGCCAACCTGAATGACCTGATTCGTTTTCTCTTCTAAAAGACCGGAAACATCCATAAACAGGAAGATGTGTCAATAAACATTATGGCACATCTTCCTGTTCTTTTTATCCTACCCTTGCATCCACAAAGCTTTGTTCCCACCCATCTTTCATCTCGACTCATGGTGTGTTTGCATACACATACGTAGCCTGTAAACCCACTACAAGGGTATCAAACGCATACACCTGACAACCGATGCAAATTGCCATCTTTGTACACAACACTTCATACCTGAAAAGGCGTCTACAACCGCTCAATCCAGCGACAAAACCCTTCAGCCACACAAACAACAGCTCACTGCTTTTCTTCAAATAAAATGCCTGTCAGACATGCGCGTTTCGGTACGCACATCCGTGATTCTAAATTTTTTATATAAAATTAATCATTCATATAGTACTGAATATAAAAACAATTTCTTACTTTTGCAGCGCAATCCGGGAGGGAGGCTTGGAGGAGCCCCACAGGAACCGACAAGACGCTTTCGGATAACAAACTTTTTTGATAAGATATTGTTTAATATTATAAACCCTTAAAAGTTTAAACAAAATGATTAAAGTAGGTATTAATGGATTCGGACGTATCGGACGTTTCGTATTCCGCGCTGCAATGGAAAGAAACGATATTCAAATCGTTGGTATTAACGACCTTTGCCCGGTAGATTACTTGGCTTACATGCTGAAGTATGATACAATGCACGGTGCATTCGACGGTACTATCGAAGCTGACGTTGAAAACAGCAAACTGATTGTAAACGGCAAGGAAATCCGCGTAACTGCAGAGAAGAATCCTGCTGACCTGAAATGGGATGCTGTAGGTGCAGAATATGTAGTAGAATCTACCGGTCTGTTCCTGACTAAGGAAAAAGCTCAGGCTCACATCCAGGCTGGTGCAAAATATGTTGTAATGTCAGCTCCTTCTAAGGATGACACCCCGATGTTTGTATGCGGTGTAAACGAGAAGACTTACGTTAAGGGTACTCAATTCGTATCTAACGCTTCTTGTACTACTAACTGCTTGGCTCCTATCGCTAAGGTATTGAACGACAAATGGGGTATCACTGACGGTTTGATGACTACAGTTCACTCTACAACTGCTACTCAGAAGACAGTTGACGGTCCTTCTATGAAAGACTGGCGTGGTGGTCGTGCTGCTTCTGGCAACATCATCCCTTCTTCTACTGGTGCTGCTAAGGCTGTAGGTAAAGTTATTCCTGAACTGAACGGCAAACTGACTGGTATGTCTATGCGTGTTCCGACTCTGGATGTATCTGTAGTTGACCTGACTGTAAACCTGGCTAAGCCTGCTACTTATGCTGAAATCTGCGCTGCCATGAAGGAAGCTTCTGAAGGCGAACTGAAGGGTGTTCTGGGTTACACTGAAGATGCAGTTGTTTCTTCTGACTTCTTGGGTGACACTCGCACTTCTATCTTCGATGCTAAGGCTGGTATTGCTTTGACTGATACTTTCGTTAAGGTTGTTTCTTGGTACGATAACGAAATCGGTTATTCTAACAAGGTTCTTGACCTGATCGCTCACATGGCATCTGTTAACTGCTAATATACAGTTACGAAATAATAATAAAAAATAGGTGGTTCCCACAAGAATCGCCTATTTTTTTTGCACATTTGCAAGGCAATGGCATTGCTATGTTCCCACCTCTAACGAGCACTTGGCAAAGACAAACTGCAACATGGCAGAATGGATATAACAGATGCAATGCCATCCGTTGTACAAGCCCATGTAGTTTGTGTATGGAATCACTTGAAAAGTCTACTCTACCTCATAAGACACTCCAACAGCAGAAACGTGAACTTATACAAAGAAAAGGAATATGATGCGAACCAAACTGACATTAATCTTATTATGCTTTATGACTGCTATACAAGGACAAAATCCATTCTTTGAAAGCTATAATACCCCACACAATACCACGCCATTCGACCGAATCAGACCTGAACACTTTGAACCGGCCGTGCGCGAAGGCATCAAACGTCAACAAGCAGAGATAGATGCCATAGTGAACAACACCGAGGCACCGACTTTCGAAAACACCATATTGCCCTATGAACAATCGGGCGAATTGTTGCAACGTGCTGCCACTGTTTTTGACAATCTGCTGAGTGCCGAAACAAATGACGAATTGCAGGAATTGGCCAAGACACTGATGCCGCTGATGAATGAACACGAAAACAACATCAGCCTCAACGGGGCACTCTTTGCACGCATTAAGGCGGTCTACGAGTCAATGGACCAGGCACAACTGAATGCCGAGCAACGCAAACTGACAGAGAATGCCTACAGCAGCTTTGCACGAAACGGAGCCAACCTGAATGAAGCCGACCAGGCACGATACAGGGAACTGACCAATCGCCTGAGCTTGCTGACTCTGCAATTTGGAGACAATGTGCTGAAGGAAACAAATGATTACCAACTGGTATTGACCAGCCAGGAGCAACTGGCCGGACTGCCACAGAGCGTGATAGACGCAGCAGCCGAAACGGCTACTGAAAAAGGTGTCAAAGGCTGGGTATTTACATTGCAAGCACCCAGTTATGTGCCTTTCATGACGTATGCGGCCAACCGTGACCTCCGTCAGCAACTCTACATGGCTTACAATACCAAATGTACTGACCCTAGCAAACAAACCTGCAACCTGGACATCATCAAGCAAATAGTAAATACCCGCATGGAGATAGCACAGCTGTTGGGTTACAAAGACTATGCCTCCTATAAACTGGAAAAGCGCATGGCACAAAACAGTGAAGCTGTCTATAAATTGCTTAATGATTTGCTGGAAGCCTACAAGCCTGTAGCGATTAAGGAAGTGGATGAAGCACAGATACTGGCTCAGGGCGAACAAGGTGAGCACTTTGCACTGATGCCTTGGGACTGGTCGTACTATGCACAAAAGCTGAAAGCGAAAAAATACAGCATTGACGATGAACAGATGCGACCGTATTTTGAATTAAGCCGCGTCAAGGAAGGAGTATTCGGCTTGGCAACACGCCTGTATGGCATCACCTTCAAGAAGAATGCCCAGATACCCGTATATCATCCTGATGTGGAAGCTTTTGAGGTATTTGATAAAAACGGGCAATTCCTGGCTGTACTCTATACTGATTTCCACCCCAGAGCGGGGAAACGTGCAGGCGCCTGGATGACTACTTACAAAGACCAGTGGATTGACCCGCAGACCGGTGAAGACAGTCGCCCTCATGCCTCCATTGTGATGAACTTTACCAAACCGACCAAAGATCAACCGGCCCTGCTGACATTCGATGAAGTGGAAACCTTCCTGCACGAATTCGGCCATAGCCTGCACTGCATGTTATCACATACAACATACGCCAGCTTGAGCTGTACCAATGTTTATTGGGACTTTGTGGAACTACCCTCGCAATTCATGGAAAACTTTGCCCGCGAAAAGGAATTCCTGCATACCTTTGCCCGCCACTACCAGACAGGCGAGCTTATCCCTGATGAACTGGTGGACAGGCTCAAAGCCGCATCGGCTTTCAACGCCGGCTATCTGTGTTTGCGCCAGCTCAGCTTCGGACTGCTCGACATGGCATGGTACACACGCACCGAACCGTTCAGCAGCGACGTCAGACTCTACGAAAAACAGGCCTGGGCGAAAGCACAGGTCCTGCCCGACCTGAAAGAGACATGTATGAGCTCACAGTTCTCTCACATCTTTACGGGAGGCTACGCAGCCGGATATTATAGCTACAAATGGGCAGAAGTACTGGATGCCGACGCTTTCTCATTATTCAAACAGAAAGGGATTTTCAATCCAGAAGTAGCCGAATCGTTCCGCAACAACATCCTTTCAAAAGGTGGAACAGAACATCCGATGACGCTATACAAGCACTTCCGCGGACAGGAACCCACTATCGATGCACTGCTTGAAAGAGACGGAATAAAGAAATAATGAAACAACTATTCAAACAACATAACTTAACCTAAACCCAACTATTTAAAGTACAGAATTTATGAATAAGCTACTCAACAAACGTGTTTGGCAATTGCTGCTCCTTATCGTCGTGCTACCACTATTCAGCGCTTGCAACGATGAAGATGATGTCATCAGTATCTTTACCAACAAGACATGGAAACTGAGTTATATTGCATTAGAAGATAGTTATAAACAATTTGACTTCTGGCAAGGTGATGAAAAGGCACGTGAAAACAGCATGAACGCCCTGGGACAGGAAGGAAACTTCATCCTCAACTTTGAAGGAGCCGACATAAATGGAAAAACTGGAGGCTCCTTCAACGGAAAAGGAATCAGTTCGAGCCCGAGCGGTGCATGGAGTGCAGACGGTAAGACACAAGAGCTCAGCATCAGCGTGGAAGGAAACCCGAACGAAAGCGACGTACTGGGAAAAGCATTCATTACAGGACTGAAAAACGCGTTCAAATACGAAGGTGACAACAACAACCTGTTTATTTACTACAAAGAAGGACAGACTATTAAAAGAATGGGATTGAAACCTCGGTAAATAAAAAAGATTGCATAAATTTGAAGCGGAATATTTATAAAGAAAAATAATTCAAAGAAAGGACAATCAGCATGGAAGACGTGGCAGCCAGCAAAAAACAAGAAGCATTGGACAGGCGCTACATACGCATGGCAGGCATTTGGGCCGAAAACTCTTACTGCAAACGCCGCAAAGTGGGTGCCCTCATCGTAAAGGACAAAATGATAATTTCAGACGGTTATAATGGTACTCCGTCAGGATTTGAAAATGTTTGCGAAGATGAGAATAATGTTACCAAGCCATACGTGCTGCACGCGGAAGCCAATGCCATTACCAAAATAGCGCGTTCGAACAATAGCAGCGACGGTGCCACCCTGTATGTCACGGCTTCGCCCTGCATAGAATGTGCCAAACTGATTATTCAGGCCGGCATCAAACGAGTTGTCTACTCGGAAAAATACCGTCTGGAAGACGGAATTGACCTGTTGCGCCGGGCAGGAATAGAAATCATCTACTTAGAAAACATAGAAAACAAAACAGAATAGACATGAGTACAAGCAATTCATCCCGCTTCACGCCACTTGTTATTGCTGTCAGCGTAGTAGTGGGCATCCTTATCGGAACATTCTACGCCAAGCACTATGGTGGAAACCGATTGGGTATCATCAATGGCTCGTCGAATAAGCTGAATGCGCTGCTGCGTGTCATCGACGACCAATATGTGGACACTGTAAACATGACGGATTTGGTAGAGAAAGCCATGCCACAAATCCTGGCTGAACTCGACCCGCACTCGGTGTACATTCCGGCACAGAATCTGGAAGAAGTAAACTCTGAGCTGGAAGGAAGCTTCAGCGGCATCGGTGTACAGTTTACCATACAGGAAGATACCATACACGTGAACAGCGTCATTAAAGGCGGACCTTCTGAAAAGGTCGGCATGATGGCCGGTGACCGCATTGTCATGGTAAACGACAGTCTGTTCGTAGGCAAAGGACTGACTAATGAAAAAGCCATGCGCAACCTGAAAGGACCGAAAGGAAGCCAAGTGAAACTGGGAGTGAAGCGAAACGGAGAGAAAGACTTGCTGGACTTCACCATCACCCGTGGAGACATTCCGCAGAACACGGTAGATGCGGCCTACATGCTTAACGAAAAATTCGGCTACGTACAAGTCAGCAAGTTTGGCCGTACTACTCACGTAGAATTGCTTAATGCATTGGCCATGCTCAATCATCAGGGTTGCGAAGGTCTTATCATAGACTTGCGCGAAAATACCGGAGGATACATGGAAGCTGCCACCCGCATGGTCAATGAGTTTTTGCCCGAAGGTAAACTGATTGTCTACACCGAAGGACGTAAATATCCGCGCATGGAAGAATATGCCAACGGTACCGGCAGCTGCCAGAACATGCCGCTGATAGTATTGGTAGATGAAGGCTCGGCATCGGCCAGTGAGATTTTTGCAGGTGCCATACAGGATAATGACCGGGGTACGATTGTAGGACGCCGCTCTTTTGGAAAGGGCTTGGTACAACAACCCATTGACTTCAGCGACGGTTCGGCCATCCGCCTGACCATTGCCCGGTATTACACACCATCGGGACGCTGCATACAACGCCCATACGAAAACGGCAAAGACTCCAAATATGAAATGGACTGGATAAACCGCTATGAGCATGGGGAATTCTTCTCGAAAGACAGCATCAAGATGAATGAAGACTTGCGCTACTCTACTAACTTAGGACGACCCGTGTACGGTGGTGGAGGCATCATGCCCGATGTTTTTGTTCCTCAGGATACAACGGGAGTGACTTCTTACCTAATCGATGTAAGTAATCGCGGTCTGCTCATTCAATTTAGCTTCCGCTATACTGACCAGAACAGGCAGAAGATGCTGAAATATGAAGATGAAGAAAGCCTCAACAAATACTTGTTGCGCCAAGGTATTGTAGACCAGTTTATACGTTTTGCTGACAGTAAGGGTATCAAACGCCGCAACCTGCTGATTCAGAAATCGCATAAGTTGCTTGAAAAATACCTCTGCGGAAATATCATCTACAATATGCTGGGCAGGGAACAATACATACGTTACCTCAACCACGACGATGAAGCCGTGAAGAAAGCCCTCGACATACTGGAACGAGGCGAAGCTTTCCCCAAAGCACCGGAAGCCACAGCCCCGACAGAGAAAAACAAAAACAATGGAAAAGAAAAAAGAACTGCGCAGACGTATGGCTTCATTAAAGAAGACCCTGCCGAAATCTACCGCGTTGCAGCTGTCTGCTGAAATAATTGCCACCCTCGAAGCCCATCCGGCTTTCAGGGCGGCAAATGTTGTATTACTCTACCATTCACTGCCCGATGAAGTGAATACCCACGAATGTCTGCAGCGATGGAGTAAGCAGAAATGCATCCTGCTGCCTGTCGTAATAGGAAACGACCTGGAGCTGCGCCGCTACACGGGGCCGGAAGACCTGGCCGTCGGCGCATACGGCATCGAGGAGCCTGTTGGAGAAGCCTTCACAGACTATGAAAAGATAGACTTCATTGCCGTGCCCGGTGTGGCATTCGACCGGATGGGAAATCGGCTGGGACGTGGCAAAGGATACTATGACCGCCTGTTGCCACGCATTCCACAAGCATACAAAGCCGGAATCTGCTTTCCCTTTCAATTAGTCAACGAAGTGCCGGCAGAGCCTTTCGACATCTGCATGGACGAAATAATAACAAAACAATGAAAACAAACTATCACACTCATACTGCCCGTTGTATGCATGCCAACGGCAGTGACGAAGATTTTGTATTAAGCGCCATCAAAGGCGGTTTCCAAATACTGGGATTCTCCGACCACACGCCCTGGAAATACCGCACTGACTACGTGGCCGACATGCGCATGCTACCCGACGAACTGCCCGAATACGTAGACAGCATCAGCTCGCTACGCGACAAATACAAAGACCAGATTGACATCAAGATTGGCTTGGAATGTGAGTACTTCCCCGACTACATGCCCTGGCTGAAAGAGCAGATAAAGAAATACAAGCTTGACTACGTCCTCTTTGGCAACCACCACTACCATACGGATGAAAAGTTCCCTTACTTCGGCCATCATACAGATAGCCGCGACATGCTGGACCTGTATGAAGAAAGTGCCATAGAAGGTATGGAAAGCGGTGTGTTCTGCTGCCTGGCACATCCCGACCTCTTCATGAGGTCTTATCCGCGCTTTGACCACCACTGTACACTCATCAGCCGGCACATTTGCCGTGCAGCCGTCAGACTCAATATTCCACTGGAATACAATCTGGGATATGTTGCCTACAACGAAGCACACGGATTATCTTCTTATCCCTGTCCCGAATTCTGGCACATAGCCGCCAATGAAGGTTGCACAGCCATCATCGGAATGGATGCCCACAACCACTTGGACCTGGAAAGTTCCGTCTACTACAACCGCGCTGTAGAAGAGTTGAAAGCACTGGGCATAAAAAGAACGGATGAGTTGAAGATGATTCAACACTAAATACGCCAAGTCTACTTTACATAAGAAAAAGCCTTGATGACCGTCTGTTTGCATAACGGGTCATCAAGGCTTTTCTATTAGAAAGTTATCAATATGTTCTTTATCTGAATACAATATTCGTAATGACCTGCGCACCGACATGAGCGTTCAGGTTGCGCACCAACAAGTCGCGCCCCATCATAAGCTCTTGCCTCAATGCCGCAGAAGTGAGATGCACATAGAGCACCTGATTTCTGATATACAAATCGCGTGTGTACGAAGCAATGGTAGGTCCCAACACCTCAGTCCACGAATTGATAAGCCTCCGCTCATTCAGCGGAGTTTCCAGAGATTCTTGCCGCAGAAAACTCTGAATCAGTTTTCCTATCTGCTCAGCATCGTTTCTTTTCATCTGCCAATCAATTATTCATAGTAAACGTCACATTTCATCTGCACAAGCCAAGGCCATCATGCACCCCTGCTTTCATCCATCACTTCTACACTACCCTTCTCTACCCTGAATATCTTATAATCACCTCCTACCTTGTGCAGGATGCGGTCCAGGTGTTCCCGGTTGGTATCTGTTATGAATATCTGTCCAAAGCTATCGCCGGCCACCAGCTTGATAATCTGCTCCATGCGCAGTGCATCGAGCTTGTCAAAAATATCATCGAGCAACAACAACGGCTCGGTACTGCCCGTCCGCTTCAGGAAATCGAACTGCGCCAGCTTCAGAGCAATCAGATAGGTTTTGTTCTGTCCCTGCGAACCTTCACGCTTGATAGGAAAGTCGCCCAGCACCATGTTCAGCTCGTCCTTGTGTACCCCTTTCAGTGAGAAACCCATAATCTTGTCGCGCTCACGGCTCTCCTTCAACAGTTCTCTCAACGAAGCTCCGCGTGCATGCGACTCATACGTCAAAGCAACCTTTTCCTTATCCTCTGATATAAAAGAGTAGAATGACTGAAAAATAGGGATAAACTCCTGGATGAACTGTTCGCGCTTATGAAAGACCACCTCGCCTGTCTGTGCCATGATATCTTCCAACACATCGAACAGAGCACCCTCCACCGGTTGTTCGCTCTTGAGCAACGTGTTGCGCTGCTGCATGGCCTTGTTGTAGCGAATGAGTGCATTCAGGTATTCCTTGTCATATTGCGAAATCACCACATCCATAAAGCGCCTCCGTTCTTCACTGCCACCGGCAATAAGAACCGAGTCGGCAGGCGACACCATGACCAAGGGAAGAAAGCCAATGTGGTCCGACAAGCGGGTATATTCCTTCTTATTGCGCTTGAACTGCTTCTTCTGTCGCCGCTTCATGCCACAGTAAATGGTTTCGGGCGTACCGTCTGCCGCCTCATAGAAACCTTGGATGACAAAGAAGTCGGCCTCGTGCCTGATGTTCTGCGAGTCGACCGGATTGCCTGCACTCTTGCAGAAAGACAGGAAATAAACCGCATCCAGCAAGTTGGTCTTTCCCATGCCGTTCTGTCCGAAGAAACAGTTCAGTTTGGGCGAGAAGTCCAACTCGGCCTGCTCTATATTCTTATAGTTCAAAATAGAAATCTTCTTTAATATCATGCTCGATACAGATGTAAGTTTGCATGCAAAAGTACACAGAAAATCCGGCTTATAAACCATTTAAACAAGAATTATCACAGACCCGCTACACAGCCCTACCTATCCTATACCATGACGTCCGACTGCAAGGAACTATCATCTCCTGATATCGGAGGCTACACTACACTTTTGGAGGTATAAAATAGCAAACAAACGTATATTTGCGCTAAAGCATGTTATAAAACATCGAATTTAAGTTGCAAAGTTTGCAGATTTCCCAAGAGTCCGTATCTTTGCAATGTGTTTTTCATAGTATTAGATTTAAGGTTAACAAAGGTTGGAGTACAGCGGTACTCCTTTTTTTATGCCCATACGTCAAATACAACTATTGTTGTAATACACAAATGAAATCGGAGTAATATAATCTCAATAAAAATATCCACAGTATTTTATACTTCTAAAGAGAACATTCAGAGGCGGCAGATAATTCCCATTCACAAGCAACATAATAGCAGTTAACTACTATCGAGCAAACAGTGGACTACTAACGTGATAGCGGTGTACTACTAACAACCAAGCAGTCCACCGCTATCGCTCACACTTACTGTCTTTTCCTGATTTCACTAGACACTTTTTTCGTTTATAACCTGACTCAGTAG
>ENA-UONS01001506-UONS01001506.1-human-gut-metagenome-genome-assembly--contig:-CS19-NODE-1506-length-21230-cov-6.101913_pt1 | contig 21230 bp, 20 predicted proteins | sample MGYA00242458_ERZ724005 | MGnify/ENA metagenome assembly ERZ724005
TATATATCCATTCAAAGCAAACTCTTTTCGTCCCATCTTTTGTTTGCCATAATTCAATTTCAGCTTTTGGGCGGCCAGTATGTACTTGATCTTCTTAATAAACCACTTCTTTTCAGAAAAGTTAAATTCTTTACTTGAAAACAGCAAATCATCTGCATACCGTGTATAGCGGATGTTAAATACCTGACAATACTTAGTTATTCGCTGGTCAATTCTTGCCATAACAATATTCGATACCATAGGTGATGTACAAGCACCCTGAGGCAACTTGTTATCCAATGTAACAATGTCGCATATTAGATCAAGTATTTTTGCTTTCTCCTCTGCTATGCTGCATGTGACCAAATTAGAGAATTCAGTTTTTATTAAAGTATCGCTGATTGAAGGAAAAAACGAGGATATATCTATCCTCAAAAAGAACTCAGAACCTATATGATCTGACAGAAATGATCTATAACTTTCACCCTTCCGGAACCCCTTTACACAAACCGGAAGATCGTGTTTCCAAAGATAGTTTAAGAGCAACTGATGCTGGAGTTCACCTAACGGAGAATTTTTATCCAGATAATTTATTGTACGCATGCCGCCTTTCTTAGGAATTTGGAACTCCTTGTAGTCGTTTTTGGAAATTTTTTGTGTAACTTTGAAATAGGAAGTTCCCCAAACTAAATTACAAAATGATTCAAGCGTAGACATGGAAACCTCCTTAAAATTGAAACAGAGAGTAGTATACAAGTACCTTCCTAATAAATCGCGAAGCGCGTGCTATCTGCTGCACATTGAGCAATGAGACACGGGCGCGCAGACGGGGGTGTAGCCAATTAGTGACTATAGTTCCTTGGACTTCAGTTTGCTACGCTGACATCAAGGCCTTGATTTCTCAAGCATTACTACTTATGTACTACTCTGCTGTTTACTCGTAAATCATAGCACAGATTCTGGAAATAAGCGAGTGCAATTCTGAGAAATTTTTTTCAAATTCCTTTAATACTGCTTTTTTGTGATCTTCATCGTCTAAATACTTACGAAATAACTTTTCTGTAATCTTTCCTTCACATTTAATTGCCTGTTGAAAAAATGCATCCAGATACTCAGAAACCCAGCCAGACGTCTTATCCCCGATCATTGCTTTTTCTACGACAGCTCTGTCGCTGTCAGGCAGCAAGCTCTTAGACAATGTCTTCCATGCAATAAGAAGATCCGTTTTGCCGTTATAAACTATTCGCATTGCATTGAGTCTATCGGTCTTTGGTAGACCCTCCCAGTATACTTTAAATACATTGTAATCAGGCTCTTTTTTCTTTTGTTTCAAAAACAAAAGGGCAAAATCCAATGTCTGTGTATTTATCAGCATTCCTTCCACCGTAGTAGACAATACAAACACATTATATGCCAATAAATATTCCTGAATTACAGAAATGAATGCCCTATAATTTGTATCTTCACAGCTTAAAAATGGTAAATAATAATGCACATGTAACTTTCCAGCCATAGCATTGATGCGCTCGCGCTGATGATAGAGATATGTTTCTGTTTGGTGCTTACTCCGATACTGAAAGCACTCTTTCAAGTCAGACTGAAAGTATTCTCCTTTGAGCGAAAACTTTTTACTCCCTCTGTTATAATTAATTGCCTTATCCATATCTATTAAACACAAATATGGTGTCTGTATATTTGTCAGACTCGGATTCATTATGTTCAGTATCGGTTTGTCGCTAAGTGCCTTGAAAACATCTACCATTTTTAATGCCGGGAATAGGATTCGCAAGTAAGGATTTGCAAATAGTTCTAACTCTGTTTCTCCCTCAACAAACAGAATTGCTCTGGAAAAATAAGAATTGATATGATCATCCAATACTCGGTATTTTGAGGAAGGGCTATATTGCAAAAACTTTTTCATTTTCTGAACGTGGGTGTATTGGCTGATAAGTTTTACATTAAATAAGGCAACCGTTTCTGATTCCGTGATAATATTTTTTGCCAAGCGAGCAGAATGTGTTGATGCTAAGATGCTTAGCTTGCTCCCTACATCCATCATCGCATCAGCCAGCTCATCCAAATAGTTTGCGTGCAGGCTTACTTCTGGTTCATCAAAAAGCACGATTGGCTCTTTCATTTTTGCTTTGGAGATAGCATCAATTGATTTCAAAAGCAACTCAATATATTTGACAGAGTTGGTTCCTGTAGAGTAATACCCAAGTTGCTTTCCTTTTTGGCGTATGATATCTCCCGAAAAGTAAAGCTTCGTCAGATTCTTGGCAAACTCTCTCGATATTGCCGGTTTTACACTCACATCAGCTGCAGAAAATATCTCGGTTATTACCTTCAGTTTGCGAGAAACAGCTTTACTCTCATCCAATAGTATATCACTGAGGTTGTCCTCAATAATCTTTCTTTCCGAGTTGGACACCTTTGCTAACTCACCTAATACATCCCAAACATAGCCCCACTCTGTTATGTCAAGATTCCGCGTATCAACATAGAACATCGGAAACAAGCTCTTAAAAATCAATCGATCCTCGTAGGAACAATTCCAATGTATTGTGCGACCTTTAATCTGTGACAATTCAACGCGGATTTTCTTATCTTTAGATTGGGAGGCCATTGCAATAATTGCCTTATAATACCCTCCATACTTCGTTTTCTTTTCTGGCTGATCTTCGAAGATATCGAGAGTATCTTCTGAATTGGATTTTGATATTTTAACGAACTCAGATAAATCGTACACCAATGTGATTCTCAGCTCATTGCTGTAATGATTGTTCTCATCGAACACCATGTTGCTGGGGTTTGTTTCCGTTAAATTCCGATAAAAATAACTTATTGCATCAAGCAGGTTAGTTTTACCTGTGCCGTTTCCGCCAATAATGACATTCAAATCTGACAAGGAGATATCACAATCCTTAATTGATTTATAATTTTTAATAATCAAACGCGTCAACGGCATAAAATCATCCCTCCTTTTTTACATTATATCACAACCCACCCCAAAATGCTACTGGTCACCAAAATAGTACAGTTTTTGTGATCAACACATCACAATCAGATGACATCGCACGATACAAGTTGGCGGTCAATGACAATACGAAGTTGCAGTTGACATTTCTCATATAATAAGTACTTTACCATAAGTGAACAAAGAGGTCGGATGAATCTATTATGAAAGTCCCGCTCACCCCTGCAAAAAGAATCAAATATATACCATCCAAAACCGTGTATTTGTTTCTTCAAGTAGGCGGTTTGTCTGTTTTCAGTGCATAGCCATTTGCTCCACTACAGGATTAGACTATGAGCAGGGCACACTTGTCGTGCCCTGCATTTTAAGTGGCAGAAGGGGAATTACAGATCCTGCAAATCCGCGAAAGGAATGTCGTTTTCCAGATTATCCCTTGCCAGGTCAGTGTCAATGATTCCGTGAGCTTCGGAAATAGGCTTTTCGTGCCACACCTTCTGATTTGCGCCGGTGGTTCCCGCGATGATAGGATTTGCTTTTTCCTTACCGCTTTTGGCCTTGCCCTGAATCTGGGGGACAGGGGAAGTCTCATTTCTCGGCCCACGGGTCACATCGGGATGCTTCATACCTTTCTTTGCCATAATCATCACCTCTGCGCTAGTATTCCACATTGTGGATGGAGCATTCCTGAACGATAGCAGATAGTCGGACAGAGTGAAAATACCGCATATAGCACGAAGAACGCACTGCCTTATTAATGGGCAGTACGTTCTTGTGGTTAATTGTAGGGAATATGCTGGTGAAGGTGGTAGATATAAGGCGCTTTGTTTGCCTCTACGGTCAGATACCCTTTCTTAACAAGAGAATTCAAAACTGTTCTCGCACCATTCTCAGACCGCTGCAAAATGCCAGCGGCTTTTTTCGTTGTGATTTCAGCATGGATGCCAGCTTTGTTCATCCGTTCCAGAAGCTTTGATTCTGCTTCTGTAAGCGCATTTACAGAAAGGGCCGCATCGATCAGGCAGCGCTCAAAGGCATCCAGCATATAGGACACAAAGGGGGACAAGTCCAGCCATCTGTCATCGATTCCGTTCAGAACCGTCTCCGAGTCCGCAAGGCTTCCGTAGTATCCGCTGAGCTGATTGTTGATGGCACTGGACAGCGGCAGATTCTTCATCTTCCGATATCCGCCATGATATAGCTGGGAAGCATTCAAAATTCTAGCCGCTCTGCCGTTGCCATCACAGAAGGGATGCAGATACACAAAATAGAAGTGTGCCACAAAGGAACGAATCAGTAAGTCAGAGTTATCTGCTTCCCGATAAGAAAACCACTGTGCCATCAGCTCCGGCAACTGCTCAGCCTGAGCCGGAACATGAATCACACGCTCCCCAGAACCGATATAAACCATACCATCCCGATACAGTTTTCCGCGATGCTCCTCATTCTCGCAGACACCGTCCACGATCTTCTCCCACAGCCTGCGGATGTTGTTTTCGGTAATGGGATGGTTGTATGCGTAGTTGCTGCCCATGATGGTGTTGACAACCATGCGGTCATCCTTGGTTTTGGGATTTTCAAAATGATCCCGTACCCGCTGTACCGTGGTTCTTGCACCCTCAATGGTAGCAGAGGACCAGGCATCCAGAAGGATGGTATCTTTTACACCCCGGTGCGCTGGGAGCTGATCATAAAGTGCATCCAGCTCTGCTGCCTTTTTCCGCAGCGCAGTAACCCCTGTCAGATACAGCTTCTCACCATTCAGACCCAAAAGAGGCAGTTCCTTGCGGCCAGTCAATCTCATATTCAATTCCTGCTGTGCGCCTTCGATATTGGCTCGCACACGATATTCCAGCTTTTGAATGGTGTCCCACATAGAAAGTACGCCTCCTTCTTAGGGCTGATGATATTTTACCAGAACGATTGGATATTGTAAACAGTTACCCCAAGATATACATAGAAAAATTCAAAATACTTGCCGCATACATAGCCGTCTGCCTTGCCGCAGGCGGCTAAATCTATTTAAGGAGGAAACCCAAATGGCAAAAACGAAGGTCATTGCCGTTGCAAACCAGAAGGGCGGTGTGGGGAAAAGCACGACTGTGTATAACCTGGGCGCAGGTTTGGCGATGCAGGGCAAGAAGGTTCTTCTGCTGGATGTTGACCCGCAGGGGGACTTAACCAAAATGCTGGGACTGCGAAAGCCGAATGATTTGCCGCTGACACTGGGCAATGCCATGAACGACATCGTGGCGGGTGTCAGCGGCGGCGATCATCTCGAAATCTACCATCATCACGAGGGCTTTGATTTCGTCCCCGGCAACCGTACCCTGTCCGCTGTTGAGGTAGGACTGGTGAATGTCATGAGCCGGGAGACGGTGCTGCGGCAGTATGTGGATCAGATCAAAAAAGACTATGATTATGTTCTGCTGGATTGCCGCCCGTCTCTTGGTATGCTGGTCATCAATGCTCTGTCCGCGTCAGACTATGTTCTGATTCCGGTTCAGGCGGAGTATTTTGCTGCCGAAAACATGACGGAGCTGGTGGGCACCGTGCAGAGTATCAAGCGGCAGATCAATCCCAAGCTGAAAATCGGCGGCGTGTTTATGACCATGGCCAACGAAACCAATTTCCGCAAGGACATTGTGGCATCGGTGAAGGAAGCCTACGGCAAGCGCCTGCCCATCATGCAGGCGGTGATCCCGGCAACGGTGCGGCTGGCGGAAATCAGCACCGCAGACCACAGCATTTTCAAGCATGAGCCGAAGGGCCGCGCGGCGGAAGCCTACCGCACTCTGGTGAAGGAGGTAATGGACGTTGGCGAAAAACAGCGCAGCAAGCCTTCTGACATCAGTCGATAGTCTGTTTACCACCCAGGAGGAGCGGGACATTGCAACCCAGCCCAGAGTACAGGAAATCCCTATTGACAAGATCGACGATTTCCCCCATCACCCCTTCAAAGTCCGAATGGATGACAGCATGATCGAAATGGCGGAGAGTGTGAAACAGCACGGTATTCTGGTTCCTGCCATCGTGCGCCCAAAGGAGAACGGGCATTACGAAATGGTTGCCGGTCACCGCCGCAAGCTGGCGTGTACTCTGATTGCAAAGCTGCAACTACCCTGCATTGTCCGTGACCTGACGGACGAGGAAGCGACCATCATTATGGTGGATTCCAATTTGCAGAGGGAACAGCTTTTGCCGTCGGAGAAAGCCTTTGCCTATAAGATGAAGTTGGATGCTATGAAGCGGCAAGCAGGCAGACCGAGCAAAGAAAATGGTGCAACAGTGTTGCCCCATTTCGCCGGTAAGAAAAGCAGAGAGATTCTGGCAGAACAGGCTGGAGAAAGTCATGAGCAAGTGAGAAAGTTAATCCGTCTGACGGAGTTGATTCCCGAAGTCTTGGACTTGGTGGACAACTCCGTCCTGAAAGAAAAGGATAAGCTGCAAGCGCATCTTGGAGCTGGACAGGTATGAGCATGGGGTGGTCATCAACGCTCTCAACGAAATGCGCAACGACCTGCTTGGGGAGGAGCGTCCCACGGATATTGTGGACGAGGTACTTCTGAAAGCCATTGACGCACTCACAAAAAGGGTAAGGGGTAAGTCCCGTGAAGAACGATGAACAGCGCACTATTCAAATCCTGTGCATCCTTGGTATCATCCCGGTGGTGTGGCTGGCTCTGCTGATAGCCCCTTTTGTGAGTGGTGGTCTGGCAGAAATTGTAGCCCAGTTTCCGGCTGCAATGGAGAATCCCTTTCATATTGCGCTATGTGAGGACAGTCAAAAAACTGTCCTTATTTTTCTGCTCATTTACGCCCTGTCCATTGGCGTTGCCCTGTCCACCCGGCGCAATTACCGCCGTGGTGAGGAACACGGTTCCGCCAAATGGGGCAGCGCTGCCGCCGTCAATAAGAAGTATCAGGCGAAAGACCCGGAGACCAACAAGGTCTTCACCAAGCATGTCCGCATGGGTTTGGATGGCAGGAAGCACCGCCGCAATCTGAACACTGTGGTGGTTGGCGGCAGTGGTTCCGGTAAGAGTCGATTCTATGCCCTCATTAACCTGCTCCAAGCCTGCACCTCTTATTTCGTGCTGGACTGTAAGGGTGAACTGCTGCGCATGACAGGCACCTTTCTAAAAATGCGGGGCTATGAAATCAAGGTGCTGGATTTGCTCAGCATGGAGAAAAGCCATTGCTTTAATCCCTTCGCCTATCTGCAAACGGATAACGATGTGCAAAAGCTGGTGACCAGCCTGTTCAAAGCCACTACCCCCAAGGGGAGCCAGTCCAACGACCCTTTCTGGGACACGGCGGCATCCATGCTGCTGTCTGCCATCATTTTCTATCTTCTCTATGAAGCCCCGGAGGAGGAACAGAATTTCCCCATGGTCATGGAGATGCTGCGAGCCGGGGAAGTCCGGGAGGATGACGACACCTACCAATCCCCGCTGGACGAGCTTTTTGAACGGCTGGAAATACGCAACCCCGACCACATTGCCGTGAAGTATTACAAGGACTACCATTCCGGCTCTGCCAAGACCCTGAAGTCCATTCAGATCACTCTGGCGGCGAGACTGGAAAAGTTCAACCTTGCCAGCGTTGCGGCGCTGACGGGTACGGATGAACTGGAACTTGCATCCCTGGGCGAGAAAAAAGTGGCGTTGTTCGCCCTGATTCCCGACCACGATGTGAGCTTCAATTTTCTGGTCAGCATGGTCTATAGCTGTACTTTTGAACAGCTTTTCCGGCTGGCGGATGATAAGTACAAGGGTGCCCTGCCGGTTCCTGTCCATTTTCTCATGGATGAGTTTGCCAATGTGAGCCTGCCGGATGATTTTGACAAGCTGCTGGCAACCATGCGTTCCCGGAATGTATTCGTGTCCATCATCATCCAGAATATCGCCCAGCTGAAGAACCTGTTTGAAAAGCAATGGGAATCCATCTTAGGTAACTGTGACGAGTTCCTGTATCTGGGCGGTAATGAAACCGGAACCCATAAGATGATCGCTGAATCTTATCTCGGCAAGCAGACCATTGACCTGAACACCTACGGAAAAAGTTCCGGGCGCAGCGGCAACTATTCCACCAACTGGCAGATCACAGGGCGTGAGTTGCTGGATGCGGCGGAGGTGCGGATGCTGGATAACCGGTATGCGCTGCTATTCATCCGGGGCGAAATGCCCATCATGGATGAAAAGTACGACCTGCTGAACCACCCCAATGTGAAGTTCACCCCGGAGAAAGGAGGTGCGCCCTATGTCCACGGCGGCACAGAGCTGTCCGTGGGAAGTCTGTCCCTGTCCACTGTTTCCGGTACGGAAACGAAATTTATCAACCTGTCCGAAATCGAATTTGAGCTTCTTTCTGATGAGGAAATCGAAGCGGAATTATTATCTGGAGGAAAACAAAATGAAGAACATCATTAAGAACATCGTAAACGCCAAGAAGGAAAAGAATACCCAGAAGCTGCCCATGCCTTCCCACGTGAAGAAGGGCTTCCGCCGCTACTGCGCCATGGTGGCGACTGCCACAATTTGCTCCAGCATGGTACTGACCGCCTCTGCAACCGGCGGCGACCCGCTGACGGTGGTGAACAACCTGTCCGATTTCATCTTCGGCATGATCCGGGCAGTGGGCATGATCCTGCTGGGCTGGGGCATTGTGCAGGTGGGCCTGTCTTTTCAGTCCCATGATCCGTCCCAGCGCTCCAACGGCTTCCTGACCCTGGCTGGCGGTATCATCATCACCTTTGCAAAGGAGATTCTGACCCTGATTACCGGCTGATATTCACATTGTGCGGGACGATTTTTCGTCCCGCTTTTCTTTTTATCAACCCCAAAAAAGGAAAAATGTGAAATCATCATCAATAATTGTATGAATTTTGTGAAAACATCCTATCAAAATAAGTGGAATTTTGTGAATTACAAATTCGATTGGCAATTTCTATAATTTCAATTTCGGATAGAAAGGAGTAAAAATGTCTGATAATTGGGTTGTCCAGAACCTGCAAAATTCGCTGGAAACATGGAATGAAAAGCTGGCGGAAATATGGACACTGGTAACACAATCGCCCCAGACATTCAAGGGCGGAAGCATTTGGAATGTCATGGTTGGCATCCATGGCGCGGTGCAGGCAATAGGACTGGCACTGATCGTGCTATTCTTTTTTATGGGCGTGATGAAAACCTGCGGCAGCTTTGCAGACCTGAAACGCCCGGAGGTGGCAATCAAGGCGTTCGTCCGCTTTGCCATTGCTAAGGCGGCAGTCACATACGGACTGGAGCTGATGAACGCCCTGTTCTCCATTGCTCAGGGGCTGGTATCCACCATCATGTCCGCAGCCGGATTTGGTTCCGTGCAGACTGCTGTCCTGCCAACGGAGATCATCACCGCCGTGGAGGACTGCGGATTCTTTGAATCCATCCCATTGTGGGCGGTGACGCTGATTGGTGGACTACTGATAACCGTGCTGTCTTTCGTGATGATTATGACCGTGTACGGGCGATTCTTTAAGATATATCATCAATGACTATGAAGCGGAAGCCGTCAGGATGATCTTCCGGGATGTAGCCGATGGCTGCGGCTACAATGTGGTTTTGAATAAGCTGAATTCCATGGGATATCGCACCCGGCTTGGCAATACATTTTCCAAAGAAACCCTGTACGAGATGCTGCGGAATGAAAAGTACAACGGCGTTTATGTGTTCAGCAGAGCGGCAAGTAAGGACGAGCTGGGGCGGCGAAACAATCACATGGACAAGCCCATTGAGGATCAAATCCGCATCCCCGGTGGGATGCCCAAGATCGTGGATGACGAAACCTTTGCACGTGTTCAGGTGATTCTCGCCAGTAGAAAGCGCCACAGACGGCAAAAAAGCAAACGGAACTATTTGTTGACTGGTTTGGTGTTTTGTGGTCTGTGTGGCCACAGATACTGCGGCGACTCCATGCAGACTGGCAAGGACAGAAAAGTTGTCGGGACTTATGCCTGCAACAATCGCAATAATCATGGAGCAAGGATTTGCAGAAACCAGAATGTGCGGCAGCAACCGCTGGAAGAACTGGTGCTGCGAAAGATAGAGGAAACAGTTTTTGATGAATCCCGGATTCCGGATATTGTGCGGGCATATCGGGAACTGAGCCAGCAGGAGGAAGGGGAGGATAAAGACAAGATTCGTACCCTTCGGCAGAACCTGAAAACTGTGGAGCAGAAGATTACCAACATTGTCAATATCATTGCCAATACGGGCAGTGCTGCGCTGGTAACCCAGCTTACCCAGTTGGAACGGGAGAAAGAGCTGCTGGATGTTCAGATTCAGGAGGAGGAACGAAGCACCGAGGAAAGTGAATTAGACGAGGAGGGCATCCTGACAGCATTTCGTCAGGCACAGAAAATGTTCCACAATGGCACCTTGCCACAGATGGAACAGATCATCAACCTGTATCTGGACAGAGTCGTTGTATTCCCTGATTATGTGGAAATTCATCTGAACAATGTCCCAACAAACCTTTTGAACCCGTCTTAAGAAAAAGACTAACCCGCACTTGGCGGGTTAAATACATTTTATATCTAAAAAATGAGCTACAATATTTTGCCAAAATATCAAACCGGGAAAATTGGACAATACGGTTATGATATTCTGGTGAAAGTACATAGAAAAGAAGAAAAGAAAAACAAATCCAGACGAAAAGGGCATAATGAAACCCAAGCCCAAATTGGCTTGGGCTTGGGTGAATCTGGTGGAGCCGAGGGGAATCGAACCCCTGTCCGAAAGCAACTTGGAAAGAACTTCTCCGGGCGCAGTTTGTTATTTGCATTCCCTTTCCCCGGCGGGAACAAACACCCTACGAGGATCGGTAGCTTCATCATGCGTGGTATGGGCAAAGCTTACCATACGCACGTTCTCCGCTTAAATCACACCCGAGCCCGGGTCAGCGGAACTCCCGGGGCGGATGGGCGCCTAATCAGGCAGCCAGGGCAACAGTAGTGTTGTCAGTTAAATTTAAAAAATTGCCCGTTTTATCGTGGCCAGGCGCCACGGCCCGCTATTCCAGCCTCACTACCCCCGTCGAAACCAGTACGGCCCCATGGGAAGCTGCAAAATACCATCGGTATCTTGCAGCCGATAGCTGACTTAGAATCTTCCGTAAGGATCGGGGAGCTTGTTCGGCTCCGGGTAGGTCTCGCCGTGGGTGTCCACGGTGATGGAGGCAATCTTCTGCTCCACCTGAGGACGGTCGCTGCGGTCGGTCTGGACGGAGGCGATGGCGTCCACCACGTCCATGCCGGAAGTCACCTTGCCGAAGGCGGCGTACTGGCCGTCCAAGTGCTTGGCGTCGGCGTGCATGATGAAGAACTGGCTGCCCGCGGAGTTGGGGGAGGAGGAACGCGCCATGCTGAGAACGCCCCGCTTGTGCTTCAGGTCGTTCTTGACGCCGTTGAAGAAGAACTCGCCCTTGATGCAGTAGCCGGGGCCGCCCATGCCGGTGCCCTCGGGGCAGCCGCCCTGAATCATGAAGCCGGGAATGACTCTGTGGAAGATCAGACCATCATAAAAATGGTGATCGCACAGGTCGATGAAGTTGCGGACGCTCTGGGGCGCTTTGTCGGGATACAGCTCGCCTTCGATGACGCCGCCGTTTTCCATGGTGATCTTGAATGTAGGATTCATTGACTTCTCTCCTTCATGGCCCGGTCGATCTGACGCTTGGCGTCCTTCTCTGCCGCGGCCTGTCGTTTGTCGTATAGCTTTTTGCCCTTGCACAGCCCGACCTTGACCTTCACCCGGCTGCCCTTGAAATAGACGGACAGGGGAATCAGGGCGTAGCCGTCCTGCTTGACCTTGCCGTAGAGCCGCATGATCTCCCGCTTGTGCAGCAGCAGACGGCGGGGGCGGCGGGAGTCAACGTTGAAGCGGTTGCCGTGGTCATAGGGGGAAATGTGCATCTGGTTTAAGAGCATGTCGCCGTCCTTGATGCCGCACCATGCGTCCTTCAGGTTCAGCGTGCCTGCCCGGATGGACTTGACCTCGGTGCCCACCAGCTCGATGCCCGCCTCGATTTCTTCTTCCACGAAGTATTCGTGATAGGCTTCCCGGTTCCGCGCCATGACCTTTACGCTTGCCTTTTCCAGATGTCTCACCCCCCACGCAATTCTACGGTCATTATACCATAACTGTCAAGGGGATTATACCGCCCGGAAAAGTAAATGTTTCCGCTTACAGCAGACGCAATCCGGAAGATCGCCGCTACACCCCGCCAAACAGAAACTGCGCCAAATCTTTCGTGGACGCAAAGGAAAAGTCGCACAGCCGGGTCATTTCCTCTGTGATCTCCGGGCAATCTGTCCGACCCCAACCGGCAAAGGCGATGGGGACACCGGCGCTTCGCGCCATTTCCCAAGCGGGCTTCATATCGTCCACCACCAGCAGCTGGGACTGGGTATAGCCGTATTTTGCCATGATCTGCTCCAGCGGCCATGGGCTGGGCTTCCGCAGTTCCTCCGGTAAGTCCCAGCCGTAAATGTCGTCGGGGAGGATGCCGAAGTGGGTCTCGTAGTCCCGTGTGATGTTCTGGATGCAGGAATGGGAGACGACACAGATTTTTCCGCCGGCTTCCTTCTGGTGGCGGATGATGTCGCCGATGCCGGGGAAGGGGGCGGGGATGTGATCGACGATGTATTTCTGCCAGCCGTGGTATTCGTCCACAATTTCCTGCTCGGTAAAGTTGTACCACTTCCGGCACATGTCCGCAAAGCCCAGACGGAAGCAGCCCTCGGTGTACTCGTGGAGGGTGATTTTCGTCCCCGGGCGGAATTGATTCAGAATGTAGCAGAAGAAGGGATAATTGACGGTGGCCTCGCTCTGCACGACGGTATCGTCGTGGTCGAGGACAAGACAGGGGTATTTCAGCATAGAAGTTCTCCCAATATTTTATCTTTTCTCATTATACCAGACGCCGGGCGGCGGCGCAACCACAAAATTCCTCTTGCATATATCGAACAAATGTGCTATAATGACAAAAACAAAAGGAGGTGGGCGCGATGGTGCGGAAAACGTGCCCGGTGGATGTGATATCGGTATGCAGCGCCAGCGGGGATATCCGCCCGCTGCGGCTGCGGGTGGAGGACGAGGAACAGGGGCTTATCCGGGTGAATATTGACGAAGTGATCAGCGTGAAGGAAGTCCCCTACGTGGGCGTGGAAGCGAGGATATTTTTGTGCCGGGGGACGGTGGACGGGCGGCAGCGGCAGTTTGCGCTGAAATACCTCATCCGCGCCCACTGCTGGTGCCTGATGGACAGGGTGTATTGATTTTTCACAGTGGAAATTATGGGGAGATTGTTGTATTATGGTGGTAAGAAACTGTCCGGGAGGAAGCACTATGGCAATCGTGACCTTTTACAACGGCGACCCCAAGGACGCGCCGAAAACCACCATGCCCGCCCATCTGGGGGCGAACGCCATCATCACCTGCAAAAACCGCCTGCTGCTGGAAAAGCGCAGCGACTCCGACGTCTGGGGGCTGGTCGGCGGCGGCTGCAAAAAATGGGAGACCGGGCGGCAGGCCATCGTTCGGGAAGTCTATGAAGAACTGGGACTGCGCATCGCCCCGGAACGGTTCCGGAAGCTGGCGGTGTACGACAACCCCGGCCGGATCGCCGCCTTCCGGGACGGCGGCATCTGGCGCATGGTGATCGTGGTATACGCGCTGGAACTGGAGGAGGAGCCGGAAATGCACATCAGCAGAGAATCCAAGGATCTTCGCTTTTTCAGCCGGGAGGAAATCGGGAATATTGAAATAGCGATCACCCATAGGGATATCGTGGACGACTGGTTTGTCAAGGCAATTTGTGAATAAACGGAAAAGAAAAAGGATTCCTTATACAATTATTGAAAAAATACTTGTATATTCACGGAAAGTATGCTAATATACAAGGTAAACGGTGCAGTATCCTAGTCGGGGTGGCCATCTTCCAGGAAGGGCCTAAAAATCCTTTGAAGGGCACATCGATGAAGTCCCTGGTGTTTGCTTGTTACGCCCAGTTTCGGGTGGATGCTGGGGGTTAAGGATTCCGGGCGCGCGCAACGGCATGACGCATACGACCCGGTTTCCGTGGAGACTTGAAGCTTGTGCGACGACGGTTGAAGCCCTTAGGCGGCTCCGATCGCGTACGAATCAGGTATGAACCTGCAAGGCGGTGCACAGAATCGTGTGCTGCGTGCAGCGTAGCCTGCCTTGCGTGGAAATGCGGGAAAAGAAGACCAGACGGCCGGTCGCTATGGCCATAGCGGCTGCTGTCATCGCTTCTGGAAACCATTTCTGCAAAAGAGGCTAAGATCATGGCTTCCCTCGTTGTGGAAAACACCTAGGCTGTCGTAAAAGGGCAGGCAGGGGATTGCAGTACGGACTAAGTGGCAATCGGGTACCCATTATCATGGCAACACTTGGGCGGATGAATGAAATGGAAACGGCCTGTGCGGCAACGGCAGGTTTCATCCGGTGAAAAACAACCCGACCTAAGCCGTAAGATTTACTCTGCCTGCCGCCGTTTTTTCATTTACTATATTTCTCAGAAGGAGACTGTTTTCGTGGCGAAAACCGACCCTGAGGCTGCCAGACGGCAGCGGCATAAGACGATCCGCTGGGTCGTCACCGTTTTCCTGATTACGGTTGTGATTTCCGGCATCATTTCTCTGGTCTCGGACGAGGTGATGGACAGCAGCAGCCTTCCCGTGGCCTTTCTCATTCTGCTTGCCATCGTGATGGTGGGCATTATCTTCGATATCATCGGCATGGCGGTGGCCACGGCGGATGAAAAGCCGTTTCATTCCATGGCCGCCCGGAAGGTGCCGGGTTCTCAGGAAGCCATCCGGCTTCTGCGCAACGCGGAGCGGGTCAGCTCCATCTGTAACGACGTGGTGGGCGATATCTGCGGCGTTGTCTCCGGCAGCGCGTCGGCGACCATTGCGGCGCTGATCCTGACGCAGGTGGACGTGGGCTGGCCGCGGGGCGTTTCGCTGGTCATGTCCGCCCTCGTGGCGGGGCTGACCGTGGGTGGCAAGGCCATCGGCAAGACCTTCGCCGTCAATTCCTGCACGCAGATCGTTCACATGGTGGGCAAGGTGCTCCATGCCCTGAATGGCCTGCATGGTAAAAAGAAAAAGTAATATGTTAGGTTGTGTCGAACGTGAGCATTTTACAGAAAATCAACGGCCATGACGACCTTACCGCTCTGGATGACCGGCAAAGAACCCAGCTTTGCGGGGAGATCCGGGAGTTTCTGATCTCCAACGTTTCCAAAACCGGCGGACATCTGGCCGGAAACTTAGGCGTGGTGGAGCTGAGCGTGGCCATCGAGACCGTTTTTAATACCGAGATAGACCGCCTGGTTTTTGATGTTGGGCATCAGTCTTATGTGCATAAGCTGCTGACCGGACGCCAGGCGGATTTTCCGCATCTGCGGCAGTACGGCGGCCTGTCCGGTTTTCCCAAGCCTTCGGAGAGCAATACGGACGCCTTCGTGGCGGGACATGCTTCCAGCTCCGTTTCCATCGCTCTGGGTATGGCGCGGGCGAGGACGCTCCTGCATCAGGACTACAATGTGGTCGCTCTGATCGGCGACGGTGCCTGCACCGGCGGCATGGCCTACGAGGGGCTGAACGACGCCGCGGTGAGCGGCGAGCCGATGGTCATTATCCTCAACGACAATGAAATGTCCATCGGCAGGAACGTGGGCGGCGTGTCCCGGCATCTGTCCCGTCTGCGCTCCAGCGGCCATTATCTGAAGGCCAAGCGCTGGTACCGGGAGGTCATGAAAAAGACCGCCGTCGGCCGGGCGGCGTACCGGGTGACCCGGCGGCTGAAAAACAGGCTGAAGCGGTTTTTGCTGCCCGCGTCCCTGTTTGAAAATATGGGCTTTACCTATCTGGGGCCTGTGGACGGCCACGACCTGCCGGGGCTGATCTCTCTGCTTACCACAGCGAAGGGGCTGGGCGAGCCGGTGGTGGTGCATGTGGTCACGAAAAAGGGCTGCGGCTACCGCTTTGCCGAGGAAGATCCGGCAAAATTCCACGGAATCGGGGCGTTTGACCCAGAAACCGGAAAAAAACTGGCAAAAAAAATCACGTCCTATTCCGATTCCTTCGGCGAGGCTGTGATGGAGCTTGCTCAGAAGGATGACCGCATCTGTGCAATTACAGCCGCCATGCCGGGAGGCACGGGGCTGCTGAAGTTCATGCGGGAATACCCCAAACGCTTTTTCGATGTAGGCATTGCGGAAGAACACGCGATCTCCATGGCGGGCGGTCTTGCCAAGCAGGGAATGGTGCCGGTGGCGGCGATCTATTCCACCTTTTTACAGCGCGCCTATGACCAGATCATGCAGGATATCGCCATGCTACACCTGCATGTGATCCTCGCCGTAGACCGGGCGGGGCTTGTGGGGGACGACGGCGCCACCCACCACGGCGTGTTTGACGTCGGATTTTTACGGCAGGTGCCGGGTATGCTGATCCTTACGCCCGCCAGCCTTGCCGAACAGAAGGATATGCTTTCTTGGGCGGCGGAAACATACAACGGCCCCGTGGCAGTCCGCTATCCCCGTGGCGGGGAGGGCAGCTACCGGGATTCCGCATGGCAGCCCGGCGAAAACGTGGAGACGGAAGGGCTTCTGTGCTGCCACCGCCATGGCGGGGACGTGACACTGGTGACTTATGGTTCCATGCTGGATAATGTCCTGGAAGCGGCGGAGATTTTGTCCCAGCGGGGCATTGAAGCGACCATTCTGCGGCTCCTTACGGTGTCCGCCCTGCCTGTCCGGGAAATTCTCGCGGAAATGTCCGAAAAACGCCGCGTGATCGTGGCGGAGGAAGTCTGCACCGGCTCCGGTATCCGGGAGGCGCTGGCATGGGAGCTGCGGAAGCTCTGCCCGGACTGCCGGGTGGACGGCGTCGATCTGGGGGCGGACTTCGTTACCCACGGTTCGACGAAGGAGCTTTACCGGCATTACGGTCTGGACGGGGAGTCCATCGCAAACTATACGCAGGGGGTGCTGTCCTAAGTGAAGGTAAAGAAGAGACTGGATGTTCTGCTGACGGAACGGAACCTTGCGGACAGCCGCTCCAAGGCACAGGCCGTCATCATGAGCGGCCTTGTATATGTGGACGGCCAGAAGGCAGACAAGCCCGGCGTTTCCTATGAGGAAACGGTGGAAATTGAGGTGCGGGGCGCGGCGTGCCCCTACGTCAGCCGGGGCGGATTGAAGCTGGAAAAGGCGCTGCGGGACTTCGGCGTAAAAACCGAGGGCTGTGTGTGCAGCGATTCCGGCGCGTCCACCGGCGGGTTCACGGATTGTTTATTGCAGCACGGGGCGAAAAAGGTGTTTGCCATCGACGTCGGCTACGGCCAGCTGGACTGGAAAATTCGCTCCGACCCGAGAGTCGTGGTCATGGAGCGCACCAATATCCGCTATGTTACCCCGGAACAGCTTGGGGAGCCGCTGGACTTGTCCGTGGTGGACGTGAGCTTTATTTCGTTAAAGCTGGTTCTGCCCGTGATCAAAACACTGTTGAAGCCCACCGGGCAGGTGCTCTGCCTGATCAAGCCCCAGTTTGAAGCGGGGAAGGAGAAGGTGGGCAAAAAGGGCGTCGTCCGGGAAAAATCCACCCACAAAGAGGTGCTGGACAATTTTGTTGCCCTGGCGGACGAGCTGCAATTCAAAATTCTCGGCCTGACCTTCTCCCCGGTGAAGGGGCCGGAGGGGAATATTGAATTTCTGGGGCATCTGACGCTGGACAATGTGGCGGGCATTCGGCCGGATACGGCGCTGGTGGCGGAATTGGCGCACCAGACGCTGGACAAGGGGGAAAATTCATGAAAAATGTCATTCTGACCCCCAATCCCTACCGGGACAGGAACTTTCAGACGGTGCGAAGCGCTATCCAGATTCTGAAAGATGCGGGCATTCAGCCCAAACTGTGCCTGCCCTTTGAGGTAGACCGCAATTACGAGCTGCCGAAAGATCTGCGTTTTTCCCGGCTGGACAGAGAATTGCCCAATGCCGAGCTGGTGATCTGCTTCGGCGGCGACGGGACCATCCTGCACATGGCCAAGGCGGCTACCCGGAGGGGCGTCCCCCTTCTCGGCGTGAACATCGGCACCATGGGCTTCATGGCAGAATTGGAAAGTACCGAGCTGGAAAAGCTTTCCATGCTGGCCACCGGGGAATTCACCATGGAAAAGCGCATGATGCTGGACGTGACGGTGCAGCGCAGCCGGGACATTCTGTTCCACGACATCTGCTTGAACGACGCGGTGATCACCAAGGGCGTGATCGCCAGAATCGTGCATCTATCCGTAAAATGCGACGGTATTCAGGCCATGGAATGCGGTGGCGACGGCGTGATCGTAGCGACGCCTACCGGCTCCACCGCCTACAGTCTTTCCGCCGGAGGTCCCATTGTGGAGCCGGAGGCGAACAACATCATCATTACGCCCATCTGCGCCCATGAGGTGGGCAGCCGGTGCATCGTGGCATCCGACCGGCGAGTGGTCACCGTGGAGATGGTGCGCAACGCCCGGCGCAACGCCTATGTCTCCGTGGACGGCGGCAGGGCGTTCCGGCTGAATCTGGGCGATGTGGTAACGGTTCAGAAATCTCATCTGGAAACGAAACTGGTTCGGTTGAAGGAACGCAGTTTTTATGATGTGGTCAACGCGAAATTTAAGAAAGTGTAAGAGGTGACCGGGTTTGAAATCGAAGAGACAGGCAAAAATTATGGAGATCATCTCCACAACAAACGTAGAAACACAGGAGCAGCTGCTTAAGGAATTGCAGGAAGCGGGCTTCACCAGCACCCAGGCGACCATTTCCCGGGACATTAAGGAGCTGCGGATCGTCAAGGAGTTGACCAGCTTCGGCACCTACCGCTACACGACGGCGGCAAGAGAGGTGCCCAGCGCCTTTACGGGGCGGCTGAACACCATTTTCCGGGAATGCGTCACCAGCTTTGACTATGCCCAGAATATCATCGTCATCCACACCCTTCCGGGACTGGCCAACGCGGCGGCCTCCGCGCTGGACGCCATGAATATGAACGTGGTGCTGGGGACGCTGGCCGGTGACGACACGGCAGTGGTCATCATGCGGGACACCAACGCCGCCGCTGCCTTCTGCGGTGAGATCAAGAGCCTGATAGGCGGCTGAGAGGGGGAATAACCGTGCTGAGCCTTCTGCATATTGAAAATATCGCGGTGATAGAAAGCGCGGATATTTCCTTCGACGGGGGATTTACCGTCCTCACCGGCGAGACCGGCGCGGGCAAATCCATTGTCATTGACGCGATTTCAGCCATCCTCGGCGAGCGGGCATACCGGGACATGATAAGGACCGGGGCAAATAAGGCCACCGTCCGGGCGGTGTTTACCGGGGTTCCAAAGTTACAGTGGTTCGAGGACAACGGCGTGGAATACGACCCGGAGACCATCGTCCAGCGGGAGATTTTCCTGGACGGGAAAAATGTCTGCCGGGTCAACGGGAGCCTGGTCACCGTGTCCATTCTGCGGAAGCTGGGTATCCAGCTCATCAACATCCATGGTCAGCACGATTCCGCGTCGCTGTTTGACGAGGACAACCATCTTGCTTTTCTGGACGCATTTGCCGGGAATGAGGCGCTGAGAAGCGACTACGGAGAAAAATACGAGACTGTGGCGAAGCTGCGGCGGGAAATCGACCGCCTGACCATGGACGAAGGGGAAAAGCTGCGCCGCATGGAGACCCTGAAATACCAGATCGCCGAGATCGAAAAGGCAGAGCTGGAGCCGGGAGAGGACGAAAGACTGGAAGACCGCCGGAAGATCCTGCAAAACGCCGAAAAGCTGAGCAACGGCATGGAAACAGCCGTGGAATGTCTCTACGGCGGGGACGATACCGACGGCGCCGCCGGGCTGCTTGCACAGGCGGAGTACGCCCTTGCGCGGCTGTCCCGGTTCAGCGACAGCTTCAACGCTCTGCATGAACGGGTAGCCGACCTGATGTATCAGGTTCAGGACGCCGCTGAGGAGGTTCGGGACGCCCGGGACGGCTTAAGCTATTCCGCCGACGAGCTGGAACAGATCGAGTCCCGGCTGGACGTCATTCACAAGCTGCGCCGGAAGTACGGCACGACCTGCGAGGATATCCTTGCGTATCTGGACAGCGCGAGAAAAGAGCTGGACGACATCGAATTTGCCGACGACCATCTGGAACGGCTGAAAGCGAAGCTCCAGAAGGCGGAAAAAGCCGCATGGGACGCGGCGATCGCCCTCCGGGAGAATCGGAAAGCGGCGGCAAAGGCCATGTCGGCGCGCATTCTGACGGAGCTGACCCAGCTGGACATGCCCCGGGTGCAGTTTTCCTGCGAGTTCCGGGAGACGGAGCTGACTGTAGCCGGCGCGGACGCCGTGGCGTTTTACATGTCCGCCAACGCGGGCGAAGCCCTGAAGCCCATGAGCAAGGTGGCCTCCGGCGGTGAGCTGGCGCGAATCATGCTGGCCATGAAGAACGTTCTGGCGGAAAAAGACCAGGTGGAGACCCTGATTTTCGACGAGGTGGATACCGGCGTTTCCGGTCGGGCCGCCCAGAAGGTCGCCCAGAAGCTGAAAAGCGTCGCTGCCCACAAGCAGGTGCTGTGCGTCACCCATCTGCCCCAGCTGGCGGCATTGGCGGACAACCATCTGCTCATCGCCAAGCAGGAGCGGAACGGGCGGACATACACCTCCGTGACGCCTCTGGACTTGGAGGGAAGAAAGCGGGAGCTGGCGCGTATCATCGGCGGCGCGACGATTACCGAAACCACGCTGAAAAGCGCGGAGGAAATGCTGCGGGGATAAGCCGTCGGTTTACACAGAATTTATGCGAGTTTACCCTTGACAAATTTTGATCCTTTTGTTAGGATAATGCAAGCAACACAGTGATGGGAAGAAGTAAGCGTCCCGATTCCCGCCAGAGAGCTGCCGGCAGGTGCAAGGCAGTGGGGAAAAGCGCCGAAATACCTCCCGGAGTGGCCTTTCTGAACGGTAGTAGGGAAGGACGGGGTTCGCCCGGTACAGCGAGAGGCGTTGCTGGACGCCGTGAGGGCATTTTTCGTGAGAAAGTGCCGAATTAGAGGTGGTACCGCGTATTTTACGCCCTCTATCCGTTTGGATAGAGGGCGTTTTTGCTTGGGAACCTCTGATCAAATCGTCTGCGACTGTGAGCGGATCTTTTCCGCCCACTCTTCGGTATCGAAAAC
>ENA-UONS01001541-UONS01001541.1-human-gut-metagenome-genome-assembly--contig:-CS19-NODE-1541-length-20866-cov-8.315218_pt1 | contig 20866 bp, 14 predicted proteins | sample MGYA00242458_ERZ724005 | MGnify/ENA metagenome assembly ERZ724005
GGAACGGCAAAATTTTTTACACTTCTATTACTTCTTTATCGCACATCAGTAAAGGCGGCCATCGGCTATATCCCCGACGAAATTTTCTACTACCCCTCCGCGACGCTGGAGGATATGCGCAAGTTCTACCGGGGCATTTACCCTACCTTTGACGATGCCCTGTTTGACAAGCTGTACGATGTGTTTCAGCTTCCCAAACGGACGCCCATCCGCCGGTTTTCCAAGGGTATGCAGAAGCAGGCGGCGTTTCATCTGACCATCTGCACCCGCCCGAAGACGCTGATTCTGGACGAGCCGGTGGACGGCCTGGATCCGGTGATGCGGCGGCAGGTCATGGGTCTGATTCTCTCCGATGTGGCGGGGCACGGCACCACGGTGCTGATCTCGTCTCACAACCTGCGGGAGTTGGAGGACGTGTGCGACTACGTGGGCATCATGAACCGGGGCAAAATGCTGCTGGAAAAGAGCCTTGCGGACATGCAGGGCAGCACCGTGAAATTGCAGCTGGTGGGCGACGCGCCTCAGGAGCTGGACATTCTCAATGCGACCGTTTCCGGACGCTTAAAGACCCTGATCGTCCGGGGCGAGGCCGAGGAGGTCGGCGCGAAAATGGCGGCGTGCAAGCCCGCGTATTTTGACGTGCTGCCGCTGTCGCTGGAGGAAATCTTCATTTATGAGCTGGGAGGCGTGGACTATGAAATCAAAGACATCCTTCTTTAATAAAACCGTGTTCAAAAAGAACCTGACCCGGTTCGCCCCGGTGATGGCGGTGTACACCCTGTGCCTGATTCTGGGCATGATGATGCTGTACCAGATCAATGAGGAAATGGGCCGGACGTTCTGGTTCGCCTCCCGGATAGCCGGGAACCTTCAGCTCATGGGGCTGGTGAACCTGCTTTTTGCGCCGCTCGTCGCCATGCTGCTGTTCGGCGACCTGTACAATTCCCGGATGTGCAACGCCCTGCACGCCATGCCCATGCGCCGGGAGACGCTGTTTCTGACCAACGTGGTCTCCGGACTGCTGTTCTCCATGATTCCCACGGCGGTGATGGCGCTGCTGTCCGTGCCGCTGCTGAACGCCACCATTGTGGAAAACGCGTGGCAGATCGCGCTTTTATGGTACGTCGGCACCAACCTGCAATTCATCACCTTCTTCGGCGCGGCGATTTTCAGCGTGTTCTGCACCGGTAACCGCTTTGCCATGGCAGTTGTGTACGCGGTGCTGAACGGCGGCGCGTTTATCCTCTACTATATTATCAATACCCTTTACACGCCCATGCTCTTCGGCGTGGTCACGCCGGACAGGTGGGTCAGCCTGCTGACGCCCGTGGCGGATATGACCAGCGGCGCTTATGTGGCGGTGGAGGATTTCCACCAGCTGTCGCTGCGGTTCTACGGCCGGGAAAGTGAAATGGTGGCGGCGTTCAGCGTCGATCAGGGGAAATTCACGTCCCTGCTGATCTACGCGGCGGTGGGCATCGTCTTTGCCATCGTGGGATTGCTCCTGTACCGGAAGCGGAATCTGGAATGCGCCGGGGACGCCATTGCATTCCCCATTTTGCAGCCGCTGTTTCAGCTGGTCTGCGCTGTGGGGGTCGGTACGCTGGTGGTTATGGGTGTGGAAACCTTCCTCGCGTACGGAATCGGTGCCGGTATGTCCATGCTGTATCTTCTTCTGTTCTGCGGCGGCGCCGCCGGTTGGTTCGGCGCGAAAATGCTTCTGAAGCGCACCACACGGGTGTTCCAGCTGCGCAGCTGGATCGGCCTGGGGATTCTGACCGCCATGGTCGCCGTGACGCTGGTGGCTACCCGCTTTGACGTGCTGGGCATTGAGGATCGCATTCCGGACGTGGAGGACGTCAGCTCCGTGACTCTGAATTTTGACGGCCTGGAGCTGACCGACGAGGAAGACATCCGGCAGATCACCACCCTCCACGCCATGGCGCTGGAAGACCGCATCGAGAGCTACGGCGACTATCCTCTGGCCTACATCCTGCACCGGGAGGAAAAGGAAAAGCACCCGGTCATGCCGGAGGGCGGATTCGTCTACGGTGAGGGCGGCTACAACGCCGACGGGCCGATGCTGACCACAGATGACATCACCATTTATTATAAGCTGAAAAACGGATGCACCATGACCCGTAACTACAACATCTGGGCAAATCTGGACGAGGGCAAGATCGTAAAAGAGTACGCAAGCCGCTGGGAACAGGTATGGAAGCAGTCACGGTACGGCTATCAGGATGGCTTTAACCCGGAGGATATCACCTCCATGAACATCGGAGACATGACTCTGCATGAATACCAGATCACGCCGGAGCTGGTGGAGTCTCTGCTGGCCGCCGTCAAGGCCGACTGCGATGAGCGCACCATGACCCAGAGAGATGCTTACCATCTGGGATATTTCTGGGACTACGACAAGTATAACGAGGAATATTACAAGACAAAGTCCCTGACAATATCCCTCTGGGGGGAGAACGATGTGTATGCCACCGGCGCGTACCTGTCCGTCTTTGCCGACTCCGCGCATACGCTGGAGTGGATGCGGGAGCACGACTGCCTGACGGAAGAGGTCGTGGAGGAAGCGCCCATTGTGCTGAACTAAAGAAAGGGAAGACCGATGAAAAAGAAAATTTGTCTTATGCTGGCGGTGATGCTGCTGCTTCTTTCCGCCTGCAGCAGGACAACCGCACCGAAGCCCACCATGGCACAGTACTTCGCTCCGTCGAAACGTATCCCCGTGGAGACAACGGCAGAAACCACCCAGCCGGAAACCGCCGTCCCTGACCAAACGGCGGAGGATTCCCCCGAACGGGCGGCATATGCGGCATATTATGCCAGCTGGCTTCCCGGCTCCCCCGGCTCGGAGGGCAGCATCGGAGATTTCAGCCCCAAATATGTGGACCTGGACGGCGACGGCGGGGAGGAAATGCTCATCTGGAGCACGCGCTACGGCTTCATTTACGAGGTCGTGGTGCAGGCCGACGGGCAGACGCAGTGCATATACGGCGGCGGCAGCTATCCGGAGGACGACCCCACCGTGGGACTTTACCTGTGCGAGGGGAACCTTCTGGAAAAGGACTGCGGCGATTTGCAGGGCGTCCAGCTGAACGAATATTACCGGGTGCAGGACAAGCAGCTTACGATGGCGGAGACCGTCATGGAGAGCGCGGACGGGAAATTCTATTGGAGCGAATCCGGCGGCGCGTCCGGCCTGATGTGGACGGAGATCACCGAGGCGGAATACAATCGGATTCGGGAATCCTACGTCCGGGTGGGTGTGCCCCGGAATCCCCTCCCGGAGAACGTTCCGGGCGTCCGGGAGGAGGAAGAGGGCATTCTTCTGGAGGTGATTCAGAATCAGAGAACGTTCTTCTCCGAGGAATACCTCGACTGTACATTGGAGGAATATTGCCAGAAGGCCGGTGAGGAGCTGGGCTTCGATGTCTCTGTCACCCGGTACGCCCTCGTCGATATGGACGGAGACGGCGTCCGGGAGGCGGTCGTTGACTTCCAATACGGGGAAAACAGTCAGGTCATGTGTATTGTTATGAAGTACGTCAGCAAATTCTCCATGGTGGACGGCACGGGATTCTACCACCGGCAGCTGTCGAATATCAAGGAAGATGGAAGCTTTTCCTATTCCGGCGGCGGAGACAATGACGGCTGGGCAAAGCTGCACTGGAACTGGCTTACCTATCAGTGGGAGACAAGACAGGCAGGAGACGGCGAAGGCAAAACCGATATTCAGTGGCAAACCTATCCGGCAGCTCAGTAAGAGCGGAAAGGGAACACAATGAAAAAGAAAATTTGTCTCATGCTGGCGGTGATGCTGCTGCTTCTTTCCGCCTGCGGCGGGCAGAAAACGCCGGAGACCACGGCGCCGGAAGAAACGGCTTTGCAGACGGAGGACAGAGTACCCGTTGAAGCGCTGGCGGCACCGGAAGACCCGGTGCCGGTCAACGCGCCGGAGGCCGAGGGCGTCCCCATCGATTTCCGGATGATCTACCGCGGCTTCACGGCGGTATCTCTGGACGACACGGAAAATTATGAGCGCTTCTGCGGCTACGGAACGAAAATGATCGCGTCCGAGGAAGAATGGAGTTCCTTTATGGCGGCGTACTGCCCGGGGATCCCCTATTATGAGACATGGGACTTTTCTCAGGATGTTCTGGTGACATCGGTCAGCCACGGGGCAAAACCCGGCTATAATCAGGCGGACGTCATCACTTCGGTGAAATGGAACGGAAGCTATGTCGTCACGGAATACTCCAATGACCCCGCGAATTTCGTCTACGCGCTGAATCCCATGTCGGATGAAGTGATGATGAATTTCTACATAGAAGTGATCGCCGTAAGCCGGAAGGACGTCGGCATGTAATCAGGCAAACAAGCCCGGAATGTTGTATTTTTACATTCCGGGCTTGTGTTTTTTCGGGAAATCTTTTATAATCAAATCAACAATGCGAATGGAGGGCTGAGCATGGAAAAGCATCAGGTGTTGACCGTTCTGGTGGCGGACGATGAGCCGGAGCTGCTGGGCGCCGTCTGCCAGCTGATCGACTGGGAATCTCTGGGCTTCCGCCTTGTGGGACGCGCCGGGAACGGGCTGGACGCGCTGCAGCTGGTGGAAGCGCTTCAGCCGGATTTCCTGCTGACGGATATCCGGATGCCGTTTATTTCCGGGACGGCTCTCACCAGACAGGCGAAGGCCGTCCAGCCGCTGCTGCAAGTGGCGTTTTTGAGCGGCTACGACGATTTTGAGTACGCCAAGGCCGGGATCGAGGACGAGATCGTGGCCTACCTTCTCAAGCCCATCAGCATGGCGGAGCTGACGGAGGAGCTGCGGAAGATTCACGACAAGATCGAAAAACGCCTTGCCAGCCTGACCCGGCCTCAGGGCGGCGCGGAAGCGCTGCGGATGGTCACGGCCACGATGCTTTTGGACGAGTACGCCCGCCCGGAGCCGCCGGCCGCGGCGGAATCCCTGCGAAGCGCCGGAATGGAAATCCGGGGGGACGAGCATATCGTGGTGGCGGCGTTCAGCCTGCCCGACGGGGCGCACCCGGAGCTGCTGCCCATGGCGGAGCGGATTTTCTCCCGGGCGTTTTCCTGCTGCGGATTTTCCAGCGGCGACCGGACGGTGCTTCTGCTGGCCTCCGGCAACGGGTTCGGGCGGCTGTACGCTTCCCTGGACGAGCTGCGGCAGGCTACCCGCCGGGCATTGGGCGGGGAAGCGCTGGCGGGCTTGAGCAAGGAGTATGCCTCTCTCGGCGATGGACACACCGCTTACTTAGAAGCCATGGAAGCCCTGAAAATCGCCCGCAGAGGCGGCGGACTGTACGCCGCCGGGGGCTGGGACGACATGGCCATGCTCTGCGCCCGGGCGCTGAAGATCATCGAGAAGGAATACATGGACGAGGAGCTGTCGCTGCAATCCGTCAGCGAGCGGCTGCACATCAGCGCCAATTATCTGGGTGCGAACATCAAGAAATTTTACGGCGACACCTTCATGAACCTGCTGATTCAGAAGCGGATGGACGTGGCGCTGAAGCTGCTGTGGGGCGGCAGCAGCCGCATTGCCGAGGTGTCCCGCCGCTGCGGCTACGCCGACCAGAGCTATTTCGGCTACTGCTTCAAAAAATACTACGGAAAATCCCCGGCGCGGATGCGTCAGGAGCAGAAAGAGGCCAACGCATGAAGAAAAAGGGTCTCAGCATGAATCTTATCATGGCGCTCACGCTCACGGCGGTTGCGGTGAGCGTGCTGCTGTGCGTCAATCTGGTCTTTATGCAGACCTACCGTCAGACGCTGCTGCGCAACGCCGAGACCACCAGCCGTCAGGCCATCGCCCAGGCCGGCAGCACCATGAATGAATATTTGGAGGACATGAACGACGCGGTGACGCTGCTGACCGGCTACTTGGAGCTGCCCGCGGAGGAACGGGAAGCCCGGTTCGAGGCGTTTCTGGAAATCCGCGCCGACGTGGTGGCCGTCACCACCTACGACGCGGAGGGGGAAATGCGCAACTGCTACAGCCTTGGCCGCCGTCTGCGGGAAGATATCCTGCAAAACCTTTCCTTTGACCCGGACAAGCGGGAGCTTTACGAGACGGGCTTCATTTCCGCGCCCCACGTCATGTCGATTTTTGTGGAGGACTACCCATGGGTCGTGACCATTATCCGCCCGGCCACCACCGGGGAGGGGGAGCGGTACATCGCCGTGGACGTGAGCTGCTCCAATATTTCCACCTATATCAGCGGCGTGGGCATCGGCCAGCGGGGCTACTGCTTCCTTGAGGACACGGAGGGGAACCTGGTTTACCACCCCCAGCAGCAGCTCATTTACTCCGAGCTGAAAAGCGAGAATACCGACCTGACGGCCTCCCTCCCGGACGGGACGCACGTGGAGGGAAGCACCATTTACACCGTCCAGACGCTGGAAAACGGCATCTGGCGGGTCGTAGGCGTCAGCTCGTTTCAGGAGCTGATTACCGACGCCCTGCGGGAGATCATGCGCATTACCTTCATCGGCGCACTGTTTATTCTGGCTGCGGCGGTGCTGCTGAGCCTGATGCTTTCCCGGGTGCTGTCCAGTCCCATTCACGATCTGATCGTCGCCATGCAGAGCTTTGAAAAAACCGGCGAGGGCTTTTCCTATGAACCCGTCACCGGCGTCCGGGAGGTGGAGAACCTGTCGGCGTCCTTTGATCACATGGTCAAAAAGATTCAGAAGCTCATGGCCACGGTGCGCAGTGAGGAAGTCAACCTGCGCAAGACGGAGCTGAAAGCCTTACAGGCGCAGATCAACCCCCACTTCCTCTACAATACGCTGGATTCCATTTCCTGGATGTGCGAGCAGGGGAAGAACGCGGAGGCCGTGGTGATGGTCAACGCGCTGGCGCGGCTGTTCCGCATCAGCATCAGCAAGGGCCACGAGCTGATCCCCATTCGCAGCGAGGTGCAGCACGCCCAGAGCTATCTGCAAATCCAGAGCGTGCGCTACAAGGAGCAGTTTTCCTACCACTTCGACGTGGAGGAAGACTGCACGGAGTATCTCTGCAACAAGATCACCCTCCAGCCCATCATCGAAAACGCCATCTACCACGGCGTCAACGGTCTGGTGGACGAGGGACATATTGAAATCCGTGTCCGCGCCGAGGGAGAGGACGTCCTCTTTACGGTGGAGGACAACGGCGTGGGCATGGAGCCGGAGCAGATCGAGGAAATTTTCCGCCGGAAGCCCGACGGAAAGTCCGGCATCGGCATCAAGAATGTCAACGACCGGCTGAAAATCTGGTTCGGAGACGCCTACGGCATCACTATCGAAAGCGTCCCGGACGAGGGGACGAAGGTAACGGTGCGGATGCCGAAGGTGCGGGAGGAGGTGGAGCATGAAAAGCATTAAGTGGATCGCCGTTTTTCTGGCGCTGCTGGTGTGCCTTTCCGGCTGCGCCGGTACGCATCAGAGCGGCGGGTCGTACAATATCTATCTGATCGCCAAATCCTCCACCACGGAGTTCTGGAAAGCGGTTTTTTCCGGGGCGAACGCCGCGAAATCCGAATATAACGTGCAGTTGACCATCCTTGCCCCGGACACGGAGGAGGACTTTGAGACCCAGAACGACTACATCCGGCAGGCCGTGGCCGACGGGGCGGACGCCATCGTCTTCTCCGCCATCAGCTACACGGAAAACGCCGCCGCCATCGACGAAGCCGTGGCCGCGGGCGTCCGGGTGGTGGTCATTGACAGCGATGTGGATTCCAAAGGCGTTTCCGTGCGCATCGGGACGGACAATATCGCCGCCGGGCGCATGAGCGGGGAGGCCGCGCTGAAAACGGCGCAGGAAAAAATCGTTGTGGGCATTGTCAACGCCTACGCCGAGACCCAGAACTGCCGGGAGCGGGAGCAGGGCTTCCGGGAGGTGCTGCTTGGGGACAGCCGGGTCAAGGGTATCTATGCCGTCAATGTTTCCACCGATGCCCTGGAAGCCCGTCTGGCGGCGGAGAAGCTGCTGCGGGAGCATCCGGAGATCAACGTGCTGATCGGCTTCAACGAGCCGCTGGCCGTGGGCGTGGCTCAGGCGGTGGACTCCCTGGGGCTGACGGGTCAGGTACACGCCGTGTCCTTCGACAGCAACGTCAACTGCATCGAGCTGTTGCAGACCGGGGCGGTGGCCGCTCTGGTGGTGCAGAATTCCTACGCCATGGGGTATCTGGGCGTAGAAAAGGCGTGGCAGGTTTTGCAGGGGGAAAAATTCGATTCCACGGCGCTCATCGACACCGCGACCACCATCGTCACCAAAGAAAATATGTTTACCATGGAGAGCCAGAAGGCCATGTTTTCTTTCGGTTGATCGGCGTACTTGCAATTTTTACCGTTTCTTAGGGCTTTTTGCACAAAAATACGGTGCGTTTTTTGGAGGCGGCAAAATTTTTTGAGAAAATCCGCGAGGAAAAATGACTGTGAAAAAAATCCGTATCTGATACAATATAGTCACGGTGAAGCCAACCCGGCGAAACCAAAAAATGAATTTTATGGAGGAAAAAAGCAATGAAAAAGGCACTTGCACTGCTGCTCGCGCTTGTCATGGTGATCTCCATGGCCGCCTGCGGCTCCAAGACCACCCCCAGCACTACCGCCGCTACCACCCCCGCTCCCGCAGGGAACGAGACCGAGGCTCAGGTCGAAGCTTCCGAGCTGAAGGTCGGCGTGTTCTACTACACCTTCGCCGACACCTACATTTCCAGCGTCCGTACCGCTCTGGACGCACAGCTGGACAGCCTGGGCGTTACCTACAACAACTTCGACGGCAACAACAACCAGACCACCCAGAACGAGCAGATCCAGACCGCCGTTACCGACGGCTACAACCTGCTGGTCGTCAACATGGTCACCTCCGGATCTTCTGACGTTGCCAACGAGATCATCTCCCTGGCCAACGGCGTTCCTGTCGTCTTCTTCAACCGCGCCATTGAGGCCGCTGGCGATGAAGGCACCGTTCTGAACGCCAACACCAACATCTGCTTCATCGGCACCGACGCTCCCGAAGCCGGTCACCTGCAGGGCAAGATGGTCGGCGAGTATCTGCTGGCCAACTGGGATACCGTTGACCTGAACGGCGACGGCAAGATCTCCTACGCCATGTTCAAGGGCGAGGAGTCCAACGTGGAAGCCATCTACCGTACCCAGTACGGCGTGGAAGACGCTGACGCTGTCCTGACCGCTGCCGGCAAGCCCGCTCTGGAGTACTTCGACGCCTCCAACGCCACCAAGTACCAGGTGGACCTGGGCGGCGCCTGGAGCGCACAGGCTGCTCTGGAATACATGAACACCAACCTGTCCCAGTACAACGAGGCCAACGGCAACATGATCGAGCTGATCATCTGCAACAACGACAACATGGCTGAAGGCGCCATCTCCGCTCTGGAGGCTGCCGGCTACAACACCGGCGCCGAGGGCGCGACCACCATCCCCGTGTTCGGTGTTGACGCTACCGACGCCGCCAAGGAACTGATCGCTGCCGGCAAGATGACCGGTACCGTCAAGCAGGATGCCGAGGGCATGGCCGTTGCCATCGCCTCCGTCGTCAAGGCTGCTGGTGAAGGCACCGCTATGGCTGACGCCATCGCTGCCACCGCCGGCACCAACGCCGAGATGTACTCCATCGCCGACGGCATCGCTAACAAGCTGTTCGTCGCCTACGCTGCCTACACCAAGTAAGTTATAAACCCAAAAAGGGCAGCCGCTGCTGTGTCGGCGGCTGCCCTTCACAGCTAAGCATGCTAGCGAAAAAGGAGGGGAATCCAGGTGGAGCAAACCGTACTGCTCCGGATGACGGATATCACAAAAACCTTTCCCGGCGTAAAAGCGCTGGATCATGTCAGCCTGGAAGTCAAGGCGGGCACCGTACACGCGCTGATGGGCGAGAACGGCGCCGGCAAATCCACGCTGATGAAATGCCTGTTCGGCATTTACAGCAAGGACAGCGGCCATATTTATCTGGAAGGCCGCGAGGTCAATTTCACCAGCTCCAAGGAGGCGCTGAACAACGGTGTCGCCATGGTTCACCAGGAGCTGAATCAGGCGCTCAAGCGGACTGTCATGGACAACCTGTGGCTCGGGCGCTATCCCAAGATCGCGGGCTTTATTGTGGACGAGCACAAAATGCTCCGGGACACAAAAGCGATTTTTGAAGAGCTCGGCATCGACGTTGACCCCCACCGGGTCATGGGTACGATGCCGGTTTCCCAGCGTCAAATGGTGGAGATTGCAAAGGCCGTCTCCTATCACTCGAAAGTCATCGTATTTGATGAACCCACGTCCTCTCTGACCGAGGAAGAGGTTGAGCATCTGTTCAGGATCATCAACATGCTCCGGGACCGCGGCATGGGCATCATCTATATTTCCCATAAAATGGCGGAGATCAAGCGCATCTCCGACGAGATCACCGTCATGCGCGACGGCCAGCTGGTGGCGACCCGTCCGGCATCCGAGCTGGAGATGAACGACATCATCCGCCTCATGGTCGGCCGTGAGCTTGGCAACCAGTTCCCCCCGAAGACCAACAAGCCCGGCGAGGTCTATCTGGAGGTCGAGCATCTGACGGGACTGTACAATAACCTGCGGGACGTTTCCTTCACCGCCCGGCGGGGCGAGATTGTGGGTCTCGCGGGTCTGGACGGCAGCGGCCGGACGGAGACGCTGGAAACCATGTTCGGCGTCGCCACCCGCAAGAGCGGCCGCATTCTGCTGGACGGCAAGGAGTGCAAGAATCTGAATCCCCGGCAGTCCATCAAGAACAACTTTGCCCTGCTCACCGAGGAGCGCCGGGCGACGGGTATTTTCGGAATCCTGGACATCCGGGAAAATTCCGTCATTTCCAGTCTGGACAGGCACAAGCGGGCGGGCTTTGTCCTCAGCGACAAGTCCATGAAGAAGGACACCCAGTGGTCCATCGACGCCATGCACACCAAGACGCCCTCTCAGGAGACGAAGATCCGCAGCCTGTCCGGCGGCAACCAGCAGAAGGTCATCATCGGCCGCTGGCTGCTCACCGAGCCGGATGTGCTGCTGCTTGACGAGCCGACGCGGGGCATCGACGTCGGCGCGAAATACGAGATTTACCAGCTGATCCTCGATCTGGCGAACAAAGGCAAGACGGTCATCATGGTTTCGTCCGAAATGCCCGAGCTGCTGGGCGTGTGCGACCGGATCCTCGTCATGTCCGGCGGACGGCTGGCCGGTGAAGTCGATGCAAAGACAGCAACGCAGGAAGACATCATGCGTCTTGCGGCGAAGTATGTATAAGGAGGCAGCGGTATGGCAAATCCAGTCAAACAGCTTCAGAGAAAGAGTGAAGAATACCAGAGGCTAGACAAGGCGGATCGCCGCCGGTTCTGGTCGGACGGCATTCTGAATAACGCGCTGTATATTCTGATGGTCATTTTCATCGTCTATACGGCAATCAAGAATAAGAACTTCCTGTCCGCGGGTTCCATCGCGAACATCGTTTCCCTTGTGGCGGCGTCATTGCCCATGGCGCTGGGCATCGCCGGCTGTATCGTCCTGACCGGTACCGACTTGTCCGGCGGACGTGTGGTCGGCCTGACCGCAGCCGTCGCGGGCGCACTATTGCAGGATCGCACCATCTCCCGGAAGCTTTTCTCCAACCTCCCGGCCATTACCCCGGGTTGGATTCTGCTGACGGTTCTCATTGTCGTCGCCATCGGCGCGCTGATCGGTATGGTGAACGGCTTCTTTGTAGCCAAGTTCAGCCTGCACCCCTTCATCGTGACGCTGGCCACCCAGCTCATTACTTACGGCCTGATTCTGATCTTCTTCATGCTCAACGGCAACAACGGCCAGCCCGTTTCCGGCCTGTCTCAGGAGTATAAGAGCGTGGTCTCCGCACCCATGATCCAGTTCACCACCGGCTCCGGTGCGAAAATTTCCATTCCGTGGTACGTGCTGTACGCCGTGATTTTCGTGGCGCTGATGTGGTTCATCTGGAACAAGACCGCTTTCGGCAAGAACATGTTCGCCGTCGGCTCCAACGCCGACGCTGCCAAGGTCTCCGGCGTCAACGTGTTCTGGACGACCGTAATGGTCCACACCCTCGCCGGTGCGATGTACGGCGTTACGGGCTTCATTGAGGGCGCCCGCATCAGCTCCATCACCCAGTCGGCGGGCCTCAACTACGAGTGCGACGCCATCGCGGCCTGCGTCATCGGCGGTGTTTCCTTCGTCGGCGGCACCGGCAAGATCAGCGGCATTGTGCTGGGCGTGTTCGTGCTGCGTATCATCTTCGTTGCACTGTCCATGCTGGGCATCGACCCCTCCATGCAGTACATCATCAAGGGCGGCATCATCCTGGCGGCCTGCTCGCTGGATATGCGGAAATATCTTGCCAAGAAGTAAACCATGTATTATAATAGCGGCAGATGAAGGTCATCTGCCGCTATTGTGGAGAAAAGAGGCGGTATAAATGAAAACGATTCTGGTACTTGGCGGCGCGGGCTACATTGGCAGCCACACCGTGTATGAACTCATTGACAACGGCTACGACGTGGTCGTGGCCGATAATCTGGAAACCGGTTTCCGCAAGGCGGTGCATCCGAAGGCCAGATTTTATCAGGGCGATATCCGCAGTAAGGAATTCTGCGACCATGTGTTTTCCTCCGAGAAGATCGACGCGGTCATCCACTTCGCGGCGAATTCTCAGGTGGGCGAGAGTATGGTCAATCCCCTGAAATACTACGATAACAATCTGGGCGGCACCCGGACGATGCTGCAATCCATGATCGAGCATGGGGTAAAGTACATCGTCTTTTCCTCCACGGCGGCGACCTACGGCGAGCCGGAGCATGTGCCGATTCTGGAGACCGACCCCACCCACCCGACGAACTGCTACGGCGAGACGAAGCTCTCCATGGAGCGGATGTTCTACTGGGCGTCCGTTGCCCACGGCATCCGGTTTGTGGCGCTGCGCTACTTCAACGCCTGCGGCGCGCATATGTCCGGTAAGATCGGCGAGGCGCATGACCCGGAGACCCACCTGATCCCCATTATTTTGCAGGTCCCCAACGGACGGCGGGACCATGTGTCGATTTACGGCGACGACTATCCCACCCGGGACGGCACCTGCGTCCGGGATTACATCCACGTCACTGACCTTGCTTCCGCCCACATTCTGGCGGCGGAGTACCTGATGAACGGCGGGGAAAACAACGTCTTCAATCTGGGCAACGGCGTGGGCTTCACGGTGAAGGAGATCATCGACACGGCGGAAAAGGTCGTGGGCAAGCCCATCAAGTGCGAGATGGCCCCCCGCCGCGCGGGCGACCCGGCGCAGCTGGTGGCGTCCAGCGAAAAGGCGAAGACCGTGCTTGGCTGGAAGCCGAAATATGACGATATTGAGACCATCATTGGTTCCGCATGGAACTGGCACAAGGAGCATCCCCATGGCTATGACGACTGAAACTGTTTGGGCGGCGCTGGATGCGCTGCTGGATTACGCGAAAAACTGCGGCCTTCTCCACCCGCTGGACGAGACGTTCGCACGGAATACCCTTCTTTCTGAACTGCGGTTGGAGAGTTACGAAAAGCAGGAGCAGCGCTTTGATTTCCCGGAGTGCCTGAATCTGCTGTGCGATTACGCCGCCCAGCAGGGGATGATCGCGGATACCATCGCCGAACGCGACCTGTTCGACACGAAGCTCATGGGCTTCCTGACGCCCCGCCCGTCGGAGGTGGTGCGGGAGTTCCGGTCGCGGTATACCCAGTCCCCCAAGGCGGCGACGGACTACTTCTACACCCTCAGTCAGGACTGCAACTACATCCGCCGCGACCGCATTGCGAAGGACGAGCGCTGGACGGCGGAGACCAAATACGGGAAGCTGGAGATCTCCATCAACCTGTCCAAGCCCGAGAAAGACCCCCGGGACATCGCGGCGGCGAAGCTGAAAAAGGCGTCCGGTTACCCCAAGTGTCTGCTCTGCCCCGAAAACGTGGGCTATGCGGGAACCATTTCCCACCCGGCGCGGCAGAATCTGCGGGTCATGCCGGTAATGGTGAACGGCCAGCTCTGGGGCTTCCAGTATTCGCCCTACGTTTACTATAATGAACACTGCATCGTCATGAACGCCCGGCACACGCCCATGGTCATTGACCGGGGAGTGTTCGATAAGCTGTTTTCCTTTGTGGAGCAGTTCCCCCACTATTTCCTTGGGTCGAACGCCGACCTGCCCATTGTGGGCGGCAGCATATTGTCCCACGAACATTTTCAGGGCGGCCACCACACCTTCCCCATGGAAAAGGCGGAGAAGGAGTTTGGCTTCGAGGTTTCCGGCTTTGACGACGTGGACTGCTGCGTGGTGAGATACCCGATGACGGTGCTTCGCCTGAATTCTCAGAACAAAGACCACCTCTGTGATCTGGCGGGCAAGATCCTCGCCAAGTGGCGCACCTACAGCGACCCGGCGGCCATGGTTTTCGCGGAGACCGACGGCGAGCCCCACAACACCATCACCCCCATCGCCCGTATGCGGGAGGGGCGGTATGAGCTGGATCTGGTCCTGCGGAACAACCTGACGACGAAGGAGCATCCCATGGGGCTGTACCACCCCCACGAGGAACTCCACCACATCAAAAAAGAGAACATCGGCCTGATCGAGGTCATGGGTCTTGCCGTTCTTCCCGGCAGACTGAAAAAGGAAATGGCCGATCTGCGGGAAGCCCTGCTGAATGGGGAAAACCTGCACGTAAACGAGGAGCTTTCCAAGCACGCCGACTGGGCGGATGCGTTCATGGCGCGTCATCCGGAATTTGGCGCCGAAAACGCCGAGGCGATCATTCAGTATGAGATCGGTCAGGTGTTTGCCCGGGTTCTGGAGTGCGCGGGCGTTTACAAGTGTACCGAATCGGGCAGAGCTGCCCTGAAACGATTTTTGACGGAGGTTCAAAATGGCTGACACCTATCATTTTTCCGCCCCCGGCCGCACGGAGATCGGCGGCAACCACACCGACCATCAGCACGGCTGTGTGCTGGCGGCAGCAGTTGACATGGAGACCACGGCGGAGGTCACCCTGACCGGCACGAACATCATCCGCGTGGATTCCGAGGGCTACAAGCCCGTGGAGATCGACCTGAACGATCTGGAGGCCAGAGAGTCCGAGAAGAACACCACGGCGGCACTCATCCGGGGCGTGGCGGCGGCGTTTGCCCGGCGGGGCTATAAGCTGGGCGGCTTTGAAGCGAAGGTCAGGTCCACCGTTCTGCCCGGCTCCGGCCTGTCCAGCTCCGCGGCCTTCGAGGTGCTGATCGGCCGAATCCTCAACGGCCTGTTTGCGGACGGCAAAGTTTCCGCCATTGAAATTGCCCAGATCGGCCAGTACGCCGAAAATGTCTACTACGGCAAGCCATCCGGCCTGATGGATCAGATGGCGTCCAGCGTGGGCGGTCTGGTGTACATCGATTTTGCCGACCCGAAAAACCCCGTTGTGGAAAAGGTGGACTACGATTTCGCCCACAGCGGCTACACCCTGTGTACCATCGATTCCGGCGCGGACCATGCCGACCTGACGGACGAGTACGCGGCCATGCCCGTGGAAATGAAGGCCGTGGCGGCGTACTTCGGCAAGGAAGTCCTCCACGACGTGGACGAAACGGCGTTCTACCGGCACATCGCCGAAGTCCGCAAGGTCACCGGCGACCGGGCGGTTCTGAGAGCCATCCACTTCTTCAACGAGAACCGGCGGGTGAAGGCCCAGGTGCGAGCGCTGAAGGACGGGGATTTTGGCGCGTTCCTGCATCTCGTCAACGCCTCCGGCATGGCGTCCTGGACGCTGCTGCAAAACGTGACCCCGGCGGGCTACATTCAGAAGCAGGACATGGCGTTCACCATCGCGCTCTGCCAGCAGCTGCTGGAGGGAGAGGGCGCCGTCCGCATCCACGGCGGCGGCTTTGCTGGTACGGCGGTCGCCTTTGTCCCCAACGACAGGTTCGATCGCTTCAAAACCTACGTCGAGCGTGTCCTGGGCGAGGGTCACTGCCACAAGCTGACGATCCAATAAGTACCAAAATCCACCTATGCAGCGGGGAAGCGGACACGCTTCCCCGCTGCTTTCTGCCATGGACGGTCGTTTTTAAGCAAAAAAATTTTTACATTTTTGTGAATAATTTCCCAAAAAGCACCTTTTCTCCACAATTTTAAGGAAAATAGCAAAAATCCCCCCCTGGGGGATGAAATAAACACGTGAAATGTGTCAAATTGCACGATTGACAACTGCACGCCAAATTAGTACAATACTATCGATAAACTATGACCTATCGTAGGGTACGCACAGGCTTTTCAAAGAATCAAATGATTAGGAGGAAATCACTTTGAAGGATTGGGCTTATTTGACAACTGTTGAGGAGATGGAGCAAGCTACCAACTCGCTGCTGGAAAACGGCAGTAAGGTTGGCGCTGACTCCTGGCAGCAGCGGGTCAAGAACCAGACCCCCCATTGCGGCTTCGGCGAATCCGGCACTTGCTGCCGTATCTGCTCCATGGGCCCGTGCCGCATCACCAAGAAGGCCCCCCGGGGCATCTGCGGCTGCGACGTACATGGTATCGTCGGCCGTAACTATCTGCGGTTCACCGCCGGCGGCTCTGCTACGCACTCCGACCATGGCCGCGAGATCATGCACACCCTGTACCAGACCAAGGAAGGCGGCAACTATCAGGTCAAGGACCCTGAGAAGCTGATCCGCATCGCCAAGGAGTGGGGCGTAGAGACCGAAGGTAAGGACATCTACGATCTGGCCCATGAAATGGCCGAGATCGGCCTGCTGGAGTACGGCAAGCCCTTCGGCGTACAGCGCTTCCTGAAGCGCGCCCCCGAGTACACCCAGAAGTTGTGGCATGAAGCCGGTATCGAACCCCGCGCCATCGACCGGGAAGTCTCCACCGCGCTGCACATGACCCACATGGGCTGCTCTTCTCTGCCCGAAGCCCTGATCCGTCAGGCGCTGCGCGCCGGCCTGTCCGACGGCTGGGGCGGCTCCATGATGGGCACCGAGTTCTCCGACGTTATGTTCGGCACTCCCAAGCCCATTGACACCACCGCCAACATCGGCGTCATGGAGAAGGACAATGTCAACATCGTTGTTCACGGCCATGATCCCAGCCTGTCCGAAATGGTCGTTTACTATGCCAACGACCCCGAGATGATTGCTTATGCCAAGTCCGTGGGCGCCAAGGGCATCACCGTTTCCGGTGTGTGCTGCACCTCCAACGAAGTCACCATGCGTCACGGCATCCCCATGGCCGGTAACTTCCTGAATCAGGAGAATGTGGTTCTGACCGGCGCCTGCGAGGCCATTGTCGTGGACGTGCAGTGCATCTTCCCCGCTCTGGGCCCCCTGAGCAAGTGCTTCCATACCAAGTTCATCACCACCTCTCCCATCGCCCGGATGCCCGACTCCGAGTTCATCCAGTTCCATGCCGAGACCGCCGGTGAGAACGCCAAGGCCATTGTCAAGATGGCAATCGACAACTTCAAGAACCGGAAGCCTGAGCTGGTCAACATCCCCAGCATGAAGCAGAATGCCCGTGTCGGCTACTCTGTGGAAGCCATCAAGAAGGTTCTCGACGGCGTCGCCAACTCTCAGGTGGACGAGTTCGGCACTACCAAGCCTCTGATCGAGTGTGTGCATTCCGGCGTTCTGCGCGGCGCTGTGGCCATGGTCGGCTGCAACAACCCCAAGGTTCGTCCCGACACCGCTCACATTGAGCTGATGAAGAAGCTGCTGGAAAACGACATCATCCTGATCGTCTCCGGCTGCTCCGCCCAGGCTGCCGCCAAGGCCGGTCTGATGGATCCCGAAAAGGCCAAGGACTACTGCGGCGCAGGTCTGAAGCGCGTCTGCGAGCTGGCCGGTATCCCGCCTGTCCTGCACATGGGCTCCTGCGTGGATATTTCCCGTATGATGATCCTGGCTTCCGATATCGCCAAGGACTGGGGCATCCACATTTCTCAGGTTCCCGTCGTGGGCTGCGCTCCCGAATGGATGTCCGAGAAGGCCGTCTCCATCGGCAACTACGTCGTGGCGACCGGCATCGAGACTTTCCTGGGCGTTGACCCCTACACCAAGGGCTCCGAGGAAGTCACCGCGCTGCTTCAGGGCGAGCATGGCGTCAAGGACTGGGTCGAGGCCAAGTTCGTCGTGGAAACCGACATTGAGAAGCTGGGCGACAAGATGATCGAGTGCATCGAGGCCAAGCGCGCCGCACTGGGCATCTAAGGAGCCTGCGTCACCCGAACAAAAAGCGATTTGAATTCGGGATAACTTTTACTTACGAGGTCTTTTTCCAATGAAACTAGCGATTACCGGCAAGGGCGGCGTGGGAAAGACCACGCTGGCCTCCACGCTGGCGCGGCTCTACGCCGACGAGGGACGTACCGTTCTGGCCGCCGACGTGGACCCTGACGCCAATCTGGGACTGGCTCTTGGACTGAGTCAGGAGGAAGTGGACGCCATCGTCCCCATCTCCAAAATGCGCACTCTGGTGGAGGAGCGCACCGGCGCCAATGCCGCCAATAAGTTCTTCAAGCTGAACCCTTATGTGGCGGACATTCCGGACACCTTCTCCAAAGAGATCAACGGCGTTAAGCTGCTGGTCATGGGTACCGTGGATGTGGGCGGCAGCGGCTGCGTCTGCCCCGAGCACGTGATGCTGAAGGCCATCCTCTCTGCGCTGACCTATCGGAAGAACGATGTGGTCATCATGGATATGGAAGCGGGTCTGGAGCACTTAGGACGGGGAACGGCAGCCAACATGGATCAGTTCATCGTGGTGATCGAGCCCGGCGCGAGATCGGTGCAGACCTACCACAACGTCAAGCGTCTGGCAAAGGACTTGGGCATTACCCGCGTTCGGGTGGTGGCAAACAAGATCCGGGACGACGGCGACGAGGAATTCATCCGCTCCGCCATTCCGGCGGAAGACCTGCTGGGCTTCATCCACTATAACCCTGACATCATAGACGCCGACCGGCAGGGGAAGTCCCCCTATGATTTCAGTCCTGCGGCAATCGAAGAAATCCGGAAAATCAAAGCGATATTGGATCGTGATGAATCTTAAATTAGGAGGAAATACCGTGACACTTTTTGAAAGAGTTTTTGGCGGCAACGACTACAACTACGCCCGTACTGTAGCCGCCATTGATGAGGCCATCGCTGCTTACGGCGAAAGCGAGCCTGTATCTTTCCCCGGCACCGCTTACAGCCTGCCCTGTTACTACGGCGTCACCGGCGTGAAGATCACCACTCTGGGTGAGATGAAGGCCGCCATGGACACCATCAAGTCCAAGATGACCCGCAACAACCGCCTCCACGACGCCTTTGAAAGCGGCATTGCATCCGCTCTGTGCGCCGAGTTTTTGGAAGCGCTGAAGTACCTGCACGGCGCGGAGCCTTATGCCGAGCCGGAAATGGGCCACCTGACCGACGCCTTCGTCCGTAATCTGGGCGTGCCGCTGGTCACCGGCGACATCCCCGGCGTTGCCGTTATCATCGGCGGCGCGGAAGACCCCGCCGAGACTGTGGCTCTGGCCAAGTCCTATCAGGCGCAGGGTATTCTGGTCACCCTCACCGGCGACTCCATCAAGCACTGCTTCGACGCCGGCATGAAGCTGGGCGAGAACGTCCGCGTGGTGCCTCTGGGCTACGAAATGCAGTCCGTTATCCACGTCGTCTCCGTGGCCGTCCGTGCCGCGCTGATCTTCGGCAACGTGACCCCCGGCGACTTCGCCTCTCTGGCCAAGTACACCATGGACCGCGTCAAGGCGTTTGTCAACGCTTACAAGCCCCTGTCCGATGAGATTGTCTCCTACGGCGCCGGCGCTATCTGCCTTGGCTTCCCCGTTATCTCCAACGAGACCGAGAACATGTTCCGTGTTCCCAAGTCCCTGATCCAGCAGCTGGATACTTCCAAGTGGAACGCCACCTCTCTGGAGGCTCGCGACATCAAGCTGAAGATCACCAACATCGACATCCCCGTGGCCTTCGCCACCGCTTTCGAGGGCGAGATCATCCGCCGCGGCGACATGCAGGTGGAAGTGGACGGCTCCCGTGTGGACTGCTTCGAGCTGGTGCAGACCCGGGACGCTTCCGAGGTGGAAGACCACAAGATCGTTGTGGACGGCCCCGAGATTGACGAGATCCCCGTCGGCTCCAAGATCTCCCTGAGCTACACCGTGGAAGTCGCCGGCAAGGCCATGCAGCCCGACTTCGAGTCCGTCATGGAGCGTAAGATCCACTCCTGGATCAACTGCATCGAGGGCGTTATGCACACCGGTCAGCGCGACATGATCCGTATCCGTATCTCCAAGGCCGACTTTGAGGCCGGCTTCAAGTTCAAGCATCTGGGCGAAGTGCTGTACGCCAAGGTCAAGAGCGAGTTTGAGGCCGTTGTGGACAAGTGCCAGGTCACCATCGTGGTCAATCCCGAGAAGAACGCTGCCCTCCGCGCCGCTGCCAACGAGGTGTTTGACAAGCGTGACGCCCGTCTGGCCTCCATGACCGACGAGTCCGTGGATCAGTACTACACCTGCATTATGTGCCAGGCATTCTCCCCCAGCCACGTGTGCATCGTCACTCCCGAGCGTCTGGGTCTGTGCGGCGCCGTTTCCTGGCTGGACGCCAAGGCCACCAAGGAGCTGGACCCTGCCGGTCCCTGCCAGCCCATCCTCAAGGAAGGCTGCACCGACGAGAAGCTGGGCCGCTACGCCAGCGTGGACGAGGCCGTCAACAAGTACAGCCATGGCGCTCTGGAGCATGTCACCCTGTACTCCCTGTTCCAGGACCCCATGACCTCCT
>ENA-UONS01001546-UONS01001546.1-human-gut-metagenome-genome-assembly--contig:-CS19-NODE-1546-length-20797-cov-7.937084_pt1 | contig 20797 bp, 17 predicted proteins | sample MGYA00242458_ERZ724005 | MGnify/ENA metagenome assembly ERZ724005
CGCCGAGGACGTCGGCCCCTACAAACGGCCACCGAAAATTCTCCCGTTCCCTGTAGGGCGGGGCCCATGTCTGGCCACCGTCGTGCCAGCCGACTCTCGGCCGCTGACGCGTCCGACAGCCGGGGCACTTCCTCGAAATCGTCTCGCTTCATCCGCCGCAGGCGGCGCTTCGGCGATTTCCTCTTGACACGGGCGGGACATATCGCTATAATAAGCGTATGAATACAGCTAATACACACGAAAGGAGGCATAGCAGGTGATACGCTTGGATTACCGGGACGCCCGGCCCATTTATGAGCAGGTGCGGGACGGCCTGCGCAGTCTGATGGTGACAGGGGTGCTGGCGGCGGGGGAGAAGCTGCCGTCGGTGCGGAGCCTGGCCACGGAGCTGGCCATCAACCCCAACACCATCCAGCGGGCCTATTCCCAGCTGGAGACGGAGGGGTATGTATACACCGTGTCAGGCCGGGGCACCTTCGTCTGCGAGGTCCGGGAACAGAACCGGCAGCGGCGGGCGGAGGTCACCGCCCGGGTGCAGCCCCTGATGGAGGAGCTGCGGGACCTGGGCATGACCCGGGAGGAATGGACGGACCTTTGGAAAGGAGGGGACAGCGATGCTTGAGGCAAAAAACGTGGTGAAAACCTTTGACGGCTTCCGGGCTCTGGACGGCGTCAGCATGACCGTGCCCCAGGGGGCGGTATACGGCCTGGTGGGCCCCAACGGCGCGGGAAAATCCACCATCATCCGGCACTTCACCGGCATATACCGGCCCGACAGCGGCGAAATCACCCTGGACGGGCAGCCGGTATACGAAAATCCCGCGGTGAAGGGCCGCATGGCGGCGATACCCGACGACTGGTACTTCTTCCCCCAGGCGAGCATCCGGGAGATGGCCCGGCTGTATGCCGGGACCCACCCCTTCTTCAGCTGGGACCGGTATCACAAGCTGCGGGAGGTGTTCCCCCTGTCGGAAAAGCAGCCCCTGCGGCGGATGAGCAAGGGCATGCAGAAGCAGGCGGCCTTCTGGCTGACCATGAGCTGCATGCCGGAGGTGCTGGTGCTGGATGAGCCGGTGGACGGTCTGGACCCGGTGATGCGGCGGCAGGTGTGGTCCCTGCTGCTGGGGGACGTGGCCGACCGGGGCACCACGGTGCTGGTGTCCAGCCACAACCTCCGGGAGCTGGAGGACGTGTGCGACCATGTGGGGATTCTGAACAAGGGAAAGGTGCTGCTGGAGCGGAGTCTGTCCGACTTGCAGGACAACACCGTGAAAATCCAGGCGGCCTATGCCGCGGCGGAGGAACCGGCCCTGCCCCCGGAGCTGGAGGTGCTGCACCGGTCCGCCGTGGGAAGGGTGTATACCTACATCATCCGGGGCAGGCGGGAGGACATCCTGCACCGGATGCAGGCCCTGTCGCCCCTGCTGCTGGAGGCCATTCCCCTGACCCTGGAGGAAATTTTCATCTATGAGCTGGGAGGTGCTGACTATGCGGTCCGCGAAATCATTCTTTAACGGGGCCATCGCCCGCAGCGACCTGCGGCGCTACTGGCCGGTGCTGTTCCTGTATGCGGGGCTGTGGCTGCTTTTCCTGCCCATCCCGGTGTGGAACAGGGCCGCAGAGCGGAATCCCGCCCTGGTGAACCTGACCGAGCTGTGCGCCGACACCTACGCCGCCGCCGTGGTGCTGGCGCTGATCTTCGGCGGCATCATGGCCACGGCGGTGTTCTCCTATCTGATGCAGACCCGGTCCGTGGGGGCCATGCACGCCCTGCCCCAGCGGCGGGGGACCCTGTTCTGGACCCATTTTCTCACCGGCTGGGCCATGCTGGCGGCGGGGAACCTGCTGGTGCTGGCGGTGACGGCCCTGGCGGCCCTGCTGGGCGGCCTGGCTCTGACGCCGGCCCTGCTGACGTGGTTCGTGGTGGCCACCCTGCTGGACCTGATCTTCCTGGCCCTGGGGACCCTGTGCGCCATGGTCACCGGGTGGCTGCTGGCGGTGCCGGTGCTGTACGCCGCCGTCAACTGCCTGGCGGTGGCGCTGACCTGGCTGGGCCAGCAGCTGGCGGAGCTTCTGCTGGACGGCTTCACCATGCCGGACGCCCAGCCCGTCATTACCCGGTGGCTGACGCCGGTGTATCAGCTGATCTGCGACCTGGGCCAGAGCGGTCCCAGCTATTCGCCGTTTCTCACCGGCAAGCTGCCCGATGACCGCATACAGAACGCCGACTGCGTCAGCGGCCTGGCTCCCCAGGGCTGGCGGACCCTGCTGATCTTCACCGCCGTGGCCCTGGTGCTGACGGTCCTGTCCCGGCTGCTGTACGGCCGGCGGAAAAGCGAGTTGTCCGGCGATGCGGCGGCCTTTTCCTGGATGCGGCCGGTGTTCCGGCTGGGCGTGGGGCTGGTAGGCGGTCTGCCCCTGGGTATGCTGCTGTATGTCCTGGTGTCCGTGGGCCGCAGCGGCGACCTCAGCCCCGCCCGTCTGTGCGTATGCATGGCCGTGATGGGCATCGTGTGCTATCTGGCGGCGGCCATGCTGGTGGGCAAGACCCTGCGGGTGCTACCCAAGCGCCTGCCCGGCGCGGCGGTGACGGCACTGGTGCTGGTGCTGCTGTGCGTGGCCCTGCGGGCGGACGTATTCGGCTACGCCGACCGGACGCCCCAGGCGGAGGATGTGGCCCGGGCCCGGGTATATTGCCTGGACACCAGCTTTACCCTGGAGGACCCCCAGTCCCTGGAGACCCTGGTAAAGGCCCAGGCGGAGCTGGCGGAGAATCGCGCCGCAGATATGAACTGCCGGATGACCTTTGAGGTGCACTATGTTCTGAAGGACGGCACCTCCATGGCCCGGCGCTACCGGCTGGCGATGACGGAGCCGGTCAAGGCGGCTCTGGAGCAGGTGGCCCGGCTGGAGGAGGTCCAGACCTATGTTATGTTCAACGGCAACGTTCCCCCGTCCGGCTGGCAGCCCACCGGCGGCGGGCTGTGGCTGAACGCCGCCGGCGAAAGCCGGGAGCTGACGGCGGAGGAGGCCCAGGCCCTGTATGACGCCGCCTGGCGGGATGTCCAGGCGAAGAACGTTCTTCCGGTGGATGGCGACTACGCCTGGCTGGGCGTCGAGATCACCCTGTTCCGCGACGGCGACAGCCGCACCATCAGCGCCACCAAGTCCTCTTACAAGGAGCTGACCCAGGCCCTGCTGGACCTGGGCATCCCGGCGGAGGATATCGGTGAGATCAACATAGACTGATAACGCACCAAGGCCCCGGGGAAAGCCCCGGGGCCTTGTCAAATCAGATTTCCGCCCACTGGACCGGGGAGCCGTGCTCCCACAGCAGGTCCAGCAGGTCCCGGGTGGACAGCCACACGGTGGCGGTGTTGTCGTTGGGGTGAACGCCGATGCGGCCTCCCTCGAAATCCCGGTCCAGATAGAACTGCACCGACCGGTCCGGATCGTTCAGCAGGCCCAGAGGCGTCACGGACCCGGGGGTCAGGTGCAGCCGGGCCATCAGGTCCTCCGGGGAGGCGAAGCTCAGCCGGGTGGTGCCGTGGCGGTGCTGAAACTCCTTCAGGTCCACCCGCTTGTCGTGGCGGATGGTGATGAGATAGTAATTCTGCTTTTTGGCGTCCCGGACGAAGATGTTCTTGGCATCGTCCTCCGGATACGGCATGTCCACGGCGGCGCACTCCTCCATATTGAACACCGCCGGGTGCTCGGTGATCTCAAAGGCCACGCCCCGGGCCCGGAGATAGTCATAGGTTTCCTGCTTGGTCATGGGATGCTCCTCCTTGGCATGATGCTCTGGCGATTTTGCTTTATTGTAGCAGAGGGCGGCAGCCATTGCAAGCCCGGGAAAAACTCCCGTCCGCCGGGGCGGCACATTTGTGCATTATGCGGATTCCCTTTCGGGAGAAATTGCCGTACAATGGATGGGAAAAGAGACTGTCGAAAAACTCGGAAATCTTCCGCCATCGGAAAGGAAGATCGTTACGAAAGAAACCCATCAGGGTGTCTTTCGTTTGCAATCACAGGTTTTTCAGAACTTTTTAAGTTCTGAAAAACCGCACTCAGCTTGTCAAAAAAGACTTTTTTGACAAGCTGAGGAAAATACACAGGGAGAGAACCGGAATATGAGCATTATTTTCTTTGACATCGACGGCACCGTCATGGACCTGGACGGAACCATTCCCCCCTCCGCCGTGACGGCAGTGCGGCGGCTGCGCCAGGCGGGGCACCACTGCGTCATCAACACCGGGCGGCCCAGGCTTGCCATGGACCCGCAGCTTATGGACATGGATTTTGACGGACTGGTGTGCTCCTGCGGCCAGTATATCCAGCTGGACGGGAAGATCATCCGCCATGTGGGCTTCGACCGGGAGACCAGCCGGAAAATCCTGGAGATCGGCCGCCGGTGCCGGGTGGATATGTACTTTGAGGAGGCGGAGCGCATCTGGTGCGACACCCCCCACGGCATCGAGAACCGGGAGCTGCGGGGGGCCATCGCCCGGCTGGAGGCCCGGGGCGTCCGGGTGGGACAGCCCGACGGGGACCCGGACTTCCACTTTGACAAGGTATGCGTGCTGACGGCGCCAGACAGCCTCCGGGAGGAGTTCCTGGCGGAGGTGGCCCCCATGTGCCAGATCATTGACCGGGGCAGTATGCTGGAGCTGCCGGTGCGGGGGTATTCCAAGGCCTCCGGCTGCCTGGCGGTGGCCCAGGCCCTGGGAGAGGACCTGGCCGACTGCTGCGCCATTGGCGACAGCGCCAACGATTTGGAGATGCTGCAATGCGTGGGACACCCGCTGGTGATGGGCAATGCCCCGGCCCGGGTGCAGGCGGTGGCGGAGTATGTCACCGGCACCCCGGCGGAGGACGGCCTGTACCACGCCATGGTCCACGCGGGCCTGCTGACGGAATAAAAAACAGGCGGGCGGTTCGTCATGCCCGCAAAAAAGCGATGCGGCCCGAAGGCCGCATCGCTTTTTTGATGAATATGGAGAAATCAGAACCAGGCGGCCCAGGCCAGGAAGCCCAGGCAGGCCACCACGCCCACGAACAGGGTGACGATGACCAGGTAGCCCATGATGTCCCGGGCGGACAGCTTGGCGATACCCAGGGCAGGCAGGGCCCAGAAGGGCTGGATCATGTTGGTCCACTGGTCGCCCCAGGCGATGGCCATGGCGGTGCGGCCATTCTCGATGCCCATAGCCGCGCCGGCGGGCATCATGATGGGGCCCTGCACGGCCCACTGGCCGCCGCCGGAGGGAACGAAGAAGTTCACCACACCGGCTGCCAGGAAGGACAGCATGGGGAAGGTGACGTTGTTGGAGATGTTCACGAAGAACTCGGAGATCACGCCCGCCAGGGACACGCCCTCGGCATTGGCGGCCACCATCATGCCCATGATACCGGCATAGAAGGGGAACTGCAGCAGCACACCGGCAGCGCCGCCGGCGGCGTCGGAGATGGCATCCACATAGCGGCGCAGGTCACCGTGGAGCAGGATGCCCAGGAACAGGAAGATCATGTTCACGATGTTCAGGCCCAGGGTGAAGCCGTTCTGAACGAAGTAATAGACGATGTACACAAAGCCGCCCACCAGGGTGATGGCCCACAGGAGCTTGGAGTGCTCCATCTTGTCGGCGGGAGTCTTGACCTCATAGGTGCGCTCGGCCTCATCCTCCAGCAGAGTGGGGTCGATGCAGACGGTGTGGTCCTTGTCGGGGTGCATGGCGTAGTTCACAAGGGGCATGACAAACAGAATGACGCCCACCATGATCAGGTTCATGGGGTGGAACACCGTGTCGGTGATGGGGGCCTGATACAGGACCTCGCCGAATTTCTTGCCCGCCACCAGGTCCAGGGGGATGGAGCCGGACAGACCTGCGTGCCAGATGACGAAGCCGGAGTAGGCGGAGGCGATCAGCAGGGGATAGTCCACGGTGGGCACCCGGCGCACCACTTCCTTGGCCAGCAGCGTGCCGGCGATCAGGCCGAAGCCCCAGTTCAGCCAGCAGCAGAGGGTGGAGATGAAGGTGGTGACCACGATGGCCTGCATATTGTTGTGGCACAGACCGGCGGCGGCCCGCAGGGCCTTTTTGCAGGGCTTGGCGGCGGCCATGGCGGAGCCGAACACCAGCACCAGGGCCATCTGCATGGAGAAGCTCAGCAGACCCCAGAAGCCCTTGGAATCGCCCCAGGCGTTGAGCACCTGCAGCGGCCCCATCTTTGTGGCGCACATGGAGCCGATGAAAACGATGATGCTCAGGATGATGGCGAACAGGAAGGCATCCGGCAGCCACCGGTTGACCACGCGGACGCAGCCGTTGGTGAATTTCTTGAACACAGACTCACTCTCCTTTATTACGTCCGGAGGAGGGGTCCCCTCCCCCGCTGTCCTGGCCGGGCCTCTGCGCGGGGCCGGACCGTCTCTGACACTATTGTATAATAGTCAGGGCTTGTTTACAATTAATATTTCGCCGAATTTTTAACAATTATTTTGGTAAAGTACAATAATTATGCATTTTTCAAGGTTTATAGCCATAAATTTGCCGTTAAAAATCAGAAAAATGCATAAAGACACTTTAACGGAGGCGGAAGAACTGCCGAAGCCGTTCTGCACGGTCTATACAAGAGTGGGAAAATGTGTATAGACATATGCCAAAATTTTAAAAAAAACAGTTGCATTTCGCAATTTAGGGTGTTACAATACCCCCGATATCTGATGGGAGATATCACCAGAGATGATAATCCTTACATAATTATGGGATATTCTCCTATAAATCTATAAGTCTGCCAGCGAGAGCAGTGCATACAGAAAGACCCTATACCCGTGGATTCGGAACCGCCCCCGCGCCGGAATATCCGGAGGACACCGCAGTATGCGGCGGCCGAATCTGCGTTTTTTTGCATAGTTTCAGGGAAAGGCGTGGAATCACCTATGACGGATAAGGAACTCAGACGGCTGGGCCGTCCGGAGCTGATCGAGATCATATACCAGCTGGAAAAGAGCCAGGAGGAGAGCCGGCAGGAGATCGCCCGGCTGCAGGCCCGGCTGCAGGACCGGACCCTGCGCCTGTCGGAGGCCGGGTCCATCGCCCAGGCGGCCCTGCAGGTCAACGGCGTGATGGAGGCCGCCCAGGCGGCGGCGGACCAGTATGTCCAGGCGGCGGAAGCCGACCGGCAGCAGGCCCGGACAGAGCTGTCCGACGCCCAGGCCCGGGCGGAGCGCCTGGTGGCCGATGCCCAGGCCCAGGCCCGGACCGTTACGGACCAGGCGGAGCAGCACGCCCGGAACCACTGGGACCTGTTCCGGGAAAAGGCGGAGCAGCTGATCCGGGATCATCATGAGCTTTCGGCCCTGCTGAACGGAGAGGACCCGCAATGAAAAGAACCGGCCGCGCGCCGGAGGATCTGCCCACCATCCAGCAGCTGGAGGCGGAGCGGAACCGCCTGCGCAGCAAAAACCGATACAACCGCACCCTGCGCAGCACCGTGGCCATCCTGGTGGTGGTGGCGGCGCTGGCGGTACTGGTGGCGACGCTGTGGATGCCGGTGCTGCGGATCTACGGCACGTCCATGTTCCCCACCCTGACCGACGGCCAGGTGGTCATCACCGTAAAAACCGGGCGCTTCCGGTCAGGAGATATTGCTGCGTTCTACCACGGCAATAAGCTGCTGATCAAGCGCTATATCGCAGGCCCCGGGCAGTGGGTTGATATTGACCGGCTCGGGAACGTTTCCATAGACGGAAAAGCCCTGGATGAGCCGTATCTGACGGACAAAGCATACGGCGAAACCAACATTGACCTGCCGTATCAGGTGCCGGATGACCGGTACTTTCTCATGGGAGACAACCGGGAGGTTTCCGTGGACTCCCGCAACACCACCGTGGGCTGTGTGGCCCGGGACCAGATCGTGGGCAAGGTCGTGTTCCGCATCTGGCCCTTGAAGGACTTCGGCCCGGTGGGATAACTTATTGGAGGTGAGGATGTGCAGAGCATGATGCCGAATCCCGCAGACGGCTATAATGAGCGGCATATTCGCAAAATGAAATGGCGCAGGATCGTGACGATCCTGTCGTGTATCGTGGTGTTCTGCACCACCTACGCACTGATCATACCGGCAGTGACCATGTCCCGGGACACGGCCTGCGGCAAGGAGGAGCACACCCATACGGAGGCGTGCTATGACGAGAATGGCGCGCTGATCTGCGGCAGGGAGGAGCATACCCACACGGACGCGTGCCTGCTGGCGGTGCGGGAGCTGACCTATGAGGACGGCCAGCTGACCATCTGCCTGCGGGTGGAGAGCATGGATCCCCTGCCGGAGGACCTGACCCTGTCCGTGGAGGAACCGCAGGCGGCGGTGCAGTCCGCCGCAGACGGCAGCGGGCAGACCTTCACCCGGCGGCTGACCCTTCTGTCCCAGGGACAACAGGTGGACACCTCGTCCTATGACATGACGGCCACGGTGCAGGTGAAGCCCCAGGCCCTGGAGCCGCTGGAGGCGGCTCTGGAACAGTTGCGGCAGGAGGCCCCGGAGTCGGACACCGGCATTTCCCTGACTCTGAGCCAGACCACCGGCCGGCAGGAGGAGCAGCTGGCGGAGGAGCTGATGCTCCCCGGCGGCGAGATCCCCGCCGTCACCGCCGATGTGCGCAGCGGCGTGATCAGCGTCCAGGCCGCCGGGACCGCCAACCCCCACTATACGGTGCAGTATTACGCTAACATCCCCCGGTTCAACGAAAGCGGCAGCAACCCGCTGACGGTGATCGACACCAGCGGCGGAAAGCTGCCGCAAAACAGGCAGACTCTTACAACAAAGGAAATCTACCTGACGCCGGCCGACGGAAACACCAACAAAAACAACGGCAATGCGACCCAGCAGTACCGGGTGGCCGAGTCCAAGCAGCTGACCCGGATGTATACCGACAACCAGTTTGAGTACATCAAGTCCCCCAACCCTTCCTATATCAACAAGCTCATGGACAGCCCCAGCTATACACTGGCGCAGCTGTGGGTGCTGAAGGATGGGAAAAGCTCCAGTAGCGAAAACCGGGCAGATTGGGATGTCTACGACAATCCCGGCAGTGTCCACTTCACCAACCGGGAGGGCGTGACGGGGGGCAACGTGGTCTACATCCAAAATGGCACCGTGATCCGTCTGGTGTATGACACCAACGAGAAACAGCAGAAGTTCCCCGCCAACTTCTATGACTATGATATCTCCGGCGGGTCAAACACCGATGGATCGTGGCGGACCGGCATTGCGGGCATCAATGCGGAGTCCAACTACAAAAAAAGCCGGAATGAGCAGAGGACCTGGAGGTCCTATTGCGATGTGCTGGCCTTCGGCAACGACAACTGCGGCACCGGTATGTCCCGGTACAAGTTTAACGAACTGTTCCTGAACAAATACAGCACCAAGTATCTGCCTGAAGGAAAGACGGACGCTAAGGACACCAAGTACCTGTCGTCGGTGGAGCAGTATGGCTGTAACTTTGGCCTTGCGAAGAGCCTCGAGGACGGGAAAATTGTCTACAACGACTGGCTTGTTGCGCCCAACCTGTTCAATGAGGGTACTGCCAACGGAAAAACCATCTACACAAACGACAGTAGCCTGACCTTCTCCCGGGTGGGGGATACCTATACCCTGTCTGCGGCCACGGTGGGCGGAGTAGGGACCATCAATGACCTGCAATACCTGTTCAATCCCTCGCCCAATGGCACAACAACATACAGAAGCATTTTCACCAATGACTTCTGGCCCCTGGACAACGCGACCGAATGTGTTGACCCAAAGTTCGGAAGGAGCGACACCCTGGTGCGTTTCCAGGGCTTCACACCCTGGACCTACAACGGAGCTACTACAGGCGGCAACTGGAGGGATTTAAGCAGCACCTTCCCCGTCAGCGATGACGGCAACAACCACAACTGCTTCTTCGGGATGCAGTACGCCGTGAAGTTCATCCTGACGGCGGACTATGTGGGGCCGCTGGAATACTACTTCTTCGGCGACGATGATATGTGGGTGTTCCTGGATGACAAGCTGGTGTGCGACATCGGCGGCGTCCACTCCTCCGTGGGCGAGTATGTGAATCTGTGGGACTATCTGAAGGAGAACGGACGCACCGAATCCGAGACCCATACCCTGACCTTCTTCTATACCGAGCGCGGTGCCTCCGGCTCCACCTGCTACATGAACTTCACCCTGCCCTCCGTGTCCGGGGTGAACATCGAGCAGAAAACCAGCGACCTGGAGGTCCGCAAGCAGGTGGTGGGCCAGGATGAGTCCGCCCCGGACTTCGAGTTCAACATCCGGTTTTATGACCAGAACGGAAACCCGGTGCTGGACGACTACGCCTACACCAAGTATGACAAGGACGGCAAGGAAATTGACAGCAACCTGGTGGTCCACACCGGCGACAAATTCACCCTGAAGGACGGCCAGTACGTCCGCATCCGGTATCTGCCCTTCGGCCTGCGGTATACCATCACGGAAAAAGCCGTAAACGGCTACACCGTCAGCAGCACCATCAACGGCGTTGTCGGCCAGGGAAACACGGCCACGGGTTCCATCCTGAACACCGGCCAGATGAACACCGTCCTGTTTACCAACACCATGACCTATGAGGGAGCCATCACCCTGCAGAAGCAGGATCTGGACGGCCACATCCTCACCGGCGCGGCGTTCCGGCTGACGGACAGCAAGGGCTATACCGTCAATGTGGTAGACAACGGCAGCGGTAGCTATACCGTCCCTTCCACCGCCGATGATCTGATCAAAGACGGGGAGCTGTATTACATCGCCAGCGCCGCTGGTGATGCCGGGAAGTGGGTGATTGAACAGAATACAACGGATAGTAGGTTCCCGGCCCAGTTGCAGAAAAAGGAGACGGACAACGCCTATCAGCAGTACCGGGTATACCGGCAGTCGGACGGCTCCTATAGCTTCTATTGCGAGGCAAACCAAAGGTGGCTGGATTTGGACAACGCAGGATTGACCAACGGAACGCTGGTCCACTTCTGGACCAACGAGGTTCATCCCACCACCCACGACAACCAGAAATGGTACATCACGGTGACGGAAACCGGGCTGAAAATTAAGCCCCGGCAGGCGGTTTTGAATAACTCCACGGCGGTGCTGGACCTGTACGCCAGCAGACTGGAGCGGGGCGGAAGAATTGAGGTGTATGAGGACAACGGCACTGCCGCCCAGCGGTGGAAGCTGGTGCCGGTGAACCCGGCGGCGGCAGTGACCACCACGGACACCCTGACGGTGGACGCAAACGGCCGCCTGACCATCCGGGGCCTGCTGCCCGGGACCTATACCCTGCAAGAGGTCACCGCGCCCGACGGCTATCAGACCATGGCGGACGCGACCGTCAAGGTGGACGCCGATGGCCATGTCACATGGGTCAGCGGCAGTCCGCTGGTCAGCGCCGATCAGTCCCAGATAACGGTGAAAAACCGGCCCACCGACAAGACCCTGACCCTGACAAAGCAGGTGGAGGGGCCGGACACCGGGAAGCAGAAGTTCGGGTTTACCATCGAATACAAGGATAAGATCACCGGGGAATCCATCAGCCAGCAGTTGAACCTGGCCAACGGCGAAAGCGGTAAAGTGACGATCCCCTACGGGGCCACGGTGACCATTTCGGAGCCCAGCCACCCGGGCTACAGTCTGTCCTTCCGGCAGGGGGACACGCTGGTGACAAACCCGGATGAAAATTCCTGTCAATTCGTTATAACGGATGACGTGACCATCATCGCCGTGAACACGGCGGGCTACGAGCTGCCGGACACCGGCGGCCCGGGAGCTGTCTGGTATACTACCGGGGGACTGCTGCTGATGGCAGCGGCAGGGGGCCTCCTGCTGTATAAAAACCGCAGTCGAAGGAAAGGGGGCCGCTTGCTTTCCTGAGAACCGGAAATTTAGCAGAAGATGAAAGAAAAAGAAAGGATCCGAAACATGAAACGCACAAAGAGAATCGCCAGCGTCCTGCTGGCACTGGTCATGGCCCTGAGCCTGATCACCACAGCCTTCGCCGCGGGGGAAAACGGCAGCATCACCATTGATAACGCGGTTGTGGGCCAGACCTACACCATTTACCAGATTCTGGACCTGGAGAGCTACAACAAGGATTCCGGCGCCTACGCTTACAAGGCTACCGCCGCCTGGCGCGACTTTATCAACGGTGCTGACGTCAAGAGTGTATATGTGAACGTGGACGCGCAGGGCTATGTGACCTGGGTTAAAGACGCTGATGTCGCTGCCTTTGCCAAGCTGGCACAGAAGTACGCTGCCGACCATAACATCGCCAATCAGGGCACCAAGACTGCTGATTCTACGACAGTTGAGTTTACCAATCTGGACCTGGGCTACTACCTGGTGGATTCCACGCTGGGCACGATCTGCTCCCTGGACACCACCAATCCTTCCGTGACCATCAAGGAAAAGAACGCCAAGCCCACTGTGGACAAGCAGGTTCAGGAGAATTCCAACAGTAACTGGGGCGATACCAACGATGCCAACATCGGCGACACCGTGAATTTCAAGACCACCATTAACGTTGTCGATGGTCAACCCAAGAATTATGTCCTGCACGATAAGATGAGCAACGGCCTGACCTTCGATGCCGGCAGCGTGGAGGTCAAGATCGGTGATCGTACCCTGACACTCGGTAGTGACTATACTCTCATAGCCAATCCTAAGGACGGCTGCACCTTTGAAATTGAGTTTAAGGAAAATGTTCTGAAGCCCAATGATGTGGTTATCGTGACCTATTCCGCCACGCTGAACGATAAGGCTGTTATTGCCGGTGAGGGCAACCCCAACGAAACCCATCTTACCTATGGCGACAACAGCCATACCGAAAAGGATACCACCCGCACCTACACCTGGCAGATGGACGTGCTGAAGTACACCATGAAGGATAATAAGGAGACTCCTCTGGCTGGCGCCAAGTTTGTACTGTACAAGACGGTTGATGGCAAGACCCTTTATGCTCGGGCAGATGAAAACAACAAGATCACCGGTTGGACCGAGAATGAGGGTGACGCCACGGTGTTTGAAACTCCTGATAACGGCCAGTTCAGCATCATTGGCCTGGACGCCGGTACCTACTACCTGAAGGAGATCGAGGCTCCTGCCGGTTATAATATGCTGAAGGACCCCATCGAGGTTGTAATTACCGCCACGGTCGACGGTACAACGAATACCAGAACCGCTACGGTTACCTACAATAAGACTTCCACCGGCACCGTCAAGGTCGAGAATAAGACCGGCGCGGAGCTGCCCTCCACCGGCGGCATCGGCACCACCATCTTCTATGTGGTGGGCGGCCTGCTGGTGGTGGCTGCGGGCGTGCTGCTGGTGACCCGCAAGCGCATGAGCAAGTCTGAGGACTGAAATAAACAAGAACCCATCTGCTGACTGAGCAGGCGGGGAGCGGGTTGCCCCGCCCCCTGCCTGCCGCAGCGGCAAGGAGAGACCTGCAAATGAAGAAAAAAGGAACCACCATACTTCTGATCATTGTCTTTCTTGCAGGCCTGTCCTTGCTCCTGTACCCCACCGTCAGCGACTACTGGAACTCCTTCCACGCCTCCCGGGCGGTGGCGGCCTATGACGAGACGGTCCGCCAGCTGGACCCGGACCGCTACCGGGACCTGTGGGACGCCGCCCGGGCCTATAACCGGGACCTGGCCGCCCGGGGCGGCGGCACCTCCCTGACCCCGGAGCAGAAGCGGACCTATGACAGCCTGCTGGACGTGGACGACACCGGCATCATGGGATATATCGAGATCCCCAACATCAAGGTGTCCCTGCCTATCTATCACGGGGCGGAGGAGTCCGTTTTACAGGTGGCCGTGGGCCATCTGGAGTGGTCCAGCCTGCCCACCGGCGGCGAGGGCACCCACTGCGTTCTGTCCGGCCACCGGGGCCTGCCCAGCGCCAGGCTGTTCACCAATCTGGACCGCCTGACGGAGGGGGACACCTTTGTGATCCGGGTGCTGGACGAGGTGATGACCTACGAGGTGGACCAGATCCTGATCGTGGAGCCGGAGGACGTGTCCGCCCTGCAGATCGAGCCGGGGCAGGACCTGTGCACCCTGGTGACCTGCACCCCCTACGGCATCAATACCCACCGGCTGCTGGTCCGGGGACACCGGGTGGAAAATCAGTCCGAGGCCATCCGCGTCACCTCCGACGCCATCCGGATCGAGCCGCTGATCGTGGCGCCCATTGCGGCGCTGCCGGTGCTGCTGGTCCTGGTGCTGGTGCTGATGCTGCCGGGACGCAAAAAGAAATCTTCCGGAGGGAATGACAATGCGGAAAATTCGTGATATAGCGGCTTTAATGCTGGTGTGCGCGCTGGTGGTGACCACCGCGTGGGGCGCCGGGGTCATTGAAACGGACCGGGAGGCCGGTCTGACCCTGACCTGCCGCCAGGAGGGGCGGGCCGTCACCGGGGTGACGTTTGCCCTGTACCGGGCGGCGGACGTGGACCCCTACGGGGCCTATACCCTGACCGGGGACTTCCGGGACTATCCCGTCCTGCTGGACGGGCAGACGGCGGAGAGCTGGCGTCTGCTGGCCCGGACTCTGGCAGGCTATGTCCGCCGGGACGGCCTGACGCCCCAGACTACCGGCACAACGGACGAAAACGGCCGGGTGGAGTTCGGCGGCCTGCGGCCGGGGCTGTACCTGGCGCTGGCGGAGCCGATGACGGAAAACGGTGAGATTTTCACCGCCGAGCCGTTCCTGGCGGCGCTGCCGGAGCTGGATACTGCCAGCAACACCTGGAACTATCAGGTCCAGGCGGCCCCCAAGTTCACGGTGGAGCCGGTGCCGCCGGAGCCGGTGGACCGGCAGGTGGTGAAGATCTGGAACGACGGCGGCAGCGCCGCCCGTCCGGCCTCCGTCATCGTCCAGCTGCTGAAAAACGGCGCGGTGTATGACACTGTGAAGCTATCGGAGGAGAACAGCTGGCGGTATGGCTGGACGGACCTGCCCGCCATGGAGAACGGACAGCCCGTGGACTGGCAGGTGACGGAGCTGACGCCGGAGGGCTACACCGTGACGGTGTCCCGGGAGGGGGAGATCTTCCTGGTGACCAATACCGGCCACGGGCCCCAGAACCCCGGGGAGCCTACCCTGCCCCAGACCGGCTCCTTGTGGTGGCCGGTGCCGCTGCTGGCGGCCTGCGGCTTGATCTGCCTGGCCCTGGGGGCACGGAGACGCCGCCATGACTGAGAAAAAACGCGGACGGGGCTGGACCCTGGCGGGGATCGTCCTGCTGGCGGCGGCCCTGCTGCTGACGGGGTACAACCTGGCGTCGGACCTGCGGGCGGGACGGTCTGCCCAGGCGGTTTTGTCGGGGATCGCCGCCGCCCCCCGGGCAGACAGCCCGGTGCCGGATTATCTGCTGACCCCGGGCATGGAGATGCCCACCTGCCTGGTGGACGGTCAGCGGTATGTGGGCACGGTGTCTGTCCCGGCCCTGGAGCTGACGTTGCCGGTGGCGGCGGAGTGGAGCTATCCTCAGCTGCGGCAGACTCCCTGCCGCTACAGCGGCACGGCATACGCCGGGAACCTGGTCATCGCTGCCCACAACTATACCCGGCATTTCGGCCGTCTGAAGGCTCTCAGCCCCGGGGATGAGGTGGTTTTCACCGACGTGGACGGACACGTGTTCCGCTATCAGGTGGCGGAGCTGGAGACCCTGGCCCCCACGGCGGTGGAGGATATGACCGATTCCGGCTGGGAGCTGACCCTGTTCACCTGCACCGTAGGCGGGCAGGCCCGGGTGGCCGTCCGCTGCCGGGCGGCGGGATAGAACGGCCAAATCGGAATACGCGGAACGCCTCCTGCCGGGGGCGTTCTTTTTTTGTCCCCGGGCGCATACGGTGAAGAAAAAACGGGGAGGGGTTTGCCATGAAAAAGCTGCTGGGGGCACTGCCGGTGCTGGTGCTGCTGCTGACGCTGTGTCCGGCCTGGGGGGTGGAGCTGCCGGTGCAGGCGGAGGCGGCGCTGCTGATGGAGAAGGAGACGGGACAGGTGCTCTACGCCAAAAACGAGCACCAGGCCCTGGAACCGGCCAGCGTCACCAAGGTCATGACCCTGCTGCTGGTGATGGAGTCCATCGACCGGGGAACCCTGGCCTATGACGACGTGGTCACCGTCAGCGACTATGCCGCCTCCATGGGCGGCAGCCAGATTTTTCTGTCCCCCGGGGAGCAGATCACCGTGGAGGACCTGCTGAAGGGGGTGTGCGTGTCCAGCGGCAACGACGCCGCCGTGGCCCTGGCGGAAAAAACGGCGGGGGTCACGGAGCTGTTTGTGGAGCAGATGAACAACCGGGCCCGGGAGCTGGGGATGCAGGACACCCATTTCGTCAACTGCACGGGCCTGCCGGCGGAGGGCCACGTCACCAGCGCCTGGGACATCGCGGTGATGTCCCGGGAGCTGATCCGCCGTCACCCGGACATCCGGCGGTTTACCACCATCTGGATGGACACCCTTCGGGACGGACAGTTCCAGCTGTCCAACACCAACAAGCTCATCCGCTTTTATGAGGGGGCCACGGGGCTGAAAACCGGGTCCACGGACTCCGCCAGATACTGCATTTCCGCCACGGCGGAGCGGGAGGGCATGGAGCTGATCGCCGTGGTGCTGAAATCCCCCACCGGCCAGCAGCGGTTCGAGGACGCCAAGACCCTGCTCAACTATGGGTTCTCCACCTATGGCCTGGTCCATGCCGCCCCGGAGGAGCCGCTGCCGCCGGTGCCGGTGACATTGGGGACCCGGGATGCGGTGCAGTCTATGGTGGACCCGGCGGAGGGCCTGCTGCTGGCGGAAAAGGCCCGGCTCCAGGGGCTGGAGCAGACGGTAACTCTGCCGGAGTCCGCAGCGGCCCCGGTGCGTCAGGGGGACGTTCTGGGGACCCTGACCGTCACCCAGAACGGCGAAACGCTGCTGGAGGTGCCCATCCGGGCGGCGGAAACCGTGGAAAAGCTCACCTTCGGGGAGATGTTCCTGCGCCTGGCCCGGACCATGTGCTTCTGCGGGTGATCCTTGGCGGAAGCTGAACAGGAATGATATTGCGGCATAGAGGAAACAACGATACAATAAAATATAAACTCAGGATAAACTCAGGAGGGTAATCATAATGCAAAATATTCTTCGATATCTGACCCCGGAGATCCTGGCCTGGGAGAGCGGCAATATCCGGGAGGTCCGGCCCCTGGGCAGCGTTCTGTGTCTGCCGGACGGGCGGGAGTGGTACGCCTTCGGCTTTACCCGGGATGCGTATTACGGCAGTCTCAGCCTGCTGATGGCGTCCTCCCGGAGGGAGTGCGGAGAATGGGCGCGGGCAAACAGTCCGGCGGCTATCCGCTTCGGCGCGCAGCGGTATCTTATTGATACGACCGGCTATGGGATGTTCAGTGGCAGCGACGATCAGCTGTTCCGGCTGCCGCTGCTGCTGCGGGACCGTCCGCCTATGCCGGACTGGCTGAGAAGCACGCCGCTGTCCCGGCTCCTGATGGTGGACGCCCGGGTGGACCGGGCCCCGGAGCACATCCCCGGCGGTCCGGCGGAGCTGCTGCTGCGGGATGGGCGCGGCTGGGACCTGACCGCGTCCCGGGCAGAGCTGCGGACCATGTGATCGGATAGGATTTTCACCGTTTCGACGGGAATCCCCTTGTATTTTCCGGGAAAACGCGGTAAGATACGGTGTGATGAAAAATCCGATTTACACAGGAGGTAATCCCTATGATCCAGGTGGACCTGACCCATATGCGGCGATTTATCGCCCTGCCCTATGAGGCGGCGCTGGCGCCCCGCCTGCGCATCGCCCACAACCACTTGCAGAAGGGCGACGGCGCTGGAGGCAACTTCACCGGCTGGGTGCGCCTGCCCCAGGAGTATGACCGGCAGGAGTTCGACCGCATCCAGGCGGCGGCCCGGCGCATTCAGAGCGATTCCCGGGCCCTGGTGGTCATCGGCATCGGCGGCTCCTATCTGGGGGCAAGGGGCGTCATCGAGTGCCTGTGCTCCCCCAACTATAACCTCAGGCGCAAGGACACCCCCAACATCTATTTTGTGGGCAACGGCCTGTCCGACCGGCAACTGCGGGAGACCATGGAGCTGCTGGAGGGGGTGGACTTCTCCGTGAACGTCATCTCCAAGTCCGGCACCACCACGGAGCCTGCCGTGGCCTTCCGGTTCTTCCGGGAGCTGCTGGAGAAGAAATACGGCCCCGACGGCGCGGCCCGGCGCATTTACGCCACCACCGACCGGCAGAAGGGAGCCCTGAAGTCCCTGGCCGATCAGGCTGGGTATGAGACCTTCGTGGTGCCTGACGACATCGGCGGGCGCTACAGCGTCCTCACCGCCGTGGGCCTGCTGCCCATCGCCGTGGCGGGCATCGACATCCGGGCCCTGATGCAGGGAGCCGCCCGGATGCAGGAGGTCTGCACCGCCGGAGATATGGAGCAGAACCCCGCCTGGCAGTACGCCGGGGCCCGGTACCAGCTCTACCGCGCCGGGAAGAAGATCGAGATCCTGGCCTCCTATGAGCCGTCCTTCCGGTTCATGTCCGAGTGGTGGAAGCAGCTGTACGGCGAGTCCGAGGGCAAGGAGAACAAGGGCCTGTTCCCGGCCAGCGTGGAGTTCACGGCGGACCTGCACTCCATGGGCCAGTATATCCAGCAGGGGGAGCGCCATCTGCTGGAGACGGTGGTGCGCTTCGACCCGGAGGAGCAGGAGAGCACGGTGCCCTTTGACGCCGCCGACGGCGACGGGCTGAACTTCCTGGCGGGCAGGACCATGGACTTTATCCGCACCCAGGCCATGGACGGCACCCTGCTGGCCCACGAGGAGGGCGGCGTGCCCAACATCATCCTGCGTTGCGGGGCCCTGAACGCGGACACCCTGGGCCAGCTGATCTATTTCTTTGAATATGCCTGCGGCCTGTCGGGCTATCTGCTGGACGTGAACCCCTTCGACCAGCCGGGGGTGGAGGCGTATAAGAAGAATATGTTCGCCCTGCTGGGCAAGCCCGGCTATGAGGACATGGGCCAGGCCCTGCGGGAAAAGCTGGGCCGGTAAAAAACCGTATATTTTCCCATTGCCATTTCCGCCGAGTTATGGTATGGTATACATATATGCAAAAGGAGTGATCTCTTATGGTTAGATTGATTATGGGCGACAACGGCGCCGGCAAGACCAAGCAGCTCATCGAGCTGGTTCATGCCTCCGTGGCCGAAGAAGGCGGCTGTGTCGTCTGCATCGAGCCCGGCGCGGACATGACCTACGACATCAAGTCCTCTGTGCGCCTGGTCAACGCCGGTGAATACCACTTGGATTCTTTTGAGTGCCTGCGGGGCTTCATCAGCGGTCTGTATGCGGGCAATTACGATATTTCCCACGTCTATGTGGACAACCTCTGCAAGATCGTACATAGCGAGGACTTCGCCGCCGTGGAAAAGTTCCTGCACTGGCTGGACAAGTTCAGCGACGCCAACACCGTGAAGTTCACCGTGACCCTCACCGCCGACGCTTCCGTGGCTACCGAGGGTATGCGCAAGTATCTGTAACCAAAATCGGAACGACGCCCCGAAAGCCGCCGGGAAACCGGCGGCTTTTTGTGTTGACATTTCCCCGCCGGGCAGATACAATAAGAGTTCAGGGATAAAAATCCGTTAAAACGATGAAAATAAAGGACTGAGAGAAATTATGGCAAAAGACCAGAGAAATGTGGAAGCCATCACCCCCATGGAGGTGGACTTCGCCAAGTGGTATACCGACATCTGCCTGAAGGCGGAGCTGGTGGACTATGCGTCCGTGAAGGGCTTCATGATCCTGCGGCCCTATGGCTACGCCATCTGGGAGAATATCCAGCGCATTATGGACGGCATGTTCAAAAAGACCGGCCATGTCAACGTGGCTATGCCCGTGCTGATCCCCGAGAGCCTGCTGAAGAAGGAGGGGGAGCTGGTGGAGGGCTTCGCCCCGGAGGTGGCCTGGGTCACCATGGGCGGCAGCGAGAAGCTGGAGGAGCGCCTGGCCTTCCGGCCCACCTCCGAGACCATGTTCTGCGACCATTGGCACAACGTGCTGCAGAGCTATCGGGAACTGCCCATGCTGTATAACCAGTGGTGCTCCGTGATCCGCTGGGAAAAGACCACCCGCCCCTTCCTGCGGTCCCGGGAGTTCTGGTGGCAGGAGGGCCACACCATCCACGAGACCGCCGAAGAGGCCATTGCCGAAACCGAGCAGCAGCTCAACTGCTATGCCGACTTCTGCCGGGACGCCCTGGCCATGCCCGTGGTGAAGGGCCGCAAGACCGACAAGGAGAAGTTCGCCGGGGCCGAGGCCACCTATACCATCGAGGCTATGATGAAGGACCGCAAGGCCCTGCAGTCCGGCACCAGCCACTATTTCGGCGACAAGTTCTCCCGGGCCTATGACGTGACCTTTACCGGCCGGGACAACAAGCTGCAGTACCCCTTCCAGACCAGCTGGGGCTCCACTACCCGCCTCATCGGCGCCTGCATCATGACCCATTCCGACAACAACGGCCTGGTGCTGCCCCCGGCGGTGGCCCCCATCCAGGTGGCGGTGGTGCCCATCGCCCAGCACAAGCCCGGCGTCCTGGACGCCGCCCGTGAGCTGAAGCAGCGGCTGGAGGCTGCCGGTCTGCGGGTGAAGCTGGACGACAGCGACCAGTCCCCGGGCTGGAAGTTCGCCCAGTATGAGATGAAGGGCGTGCCCCTGCGGGTGGAGATCG
>ENA-UONS01001557-UONS01001557.1-human-gut-metagenome-genome-assembly--contig:-CS19-NODE-1557-length-20652-cov-6.922027_pt1 | contig 20652 bp, 22 predicted proteins | sample MGYA00242458_ERZ724005 | MGnify/ENA metagenome assembly ERZ724005
TATCTGCTCCTTAAAAATATATTTATCTGTTTACTTTCGCCGTAAAATATAAAATTCCTGCTGCCTAAAGATAAATAATACCATTTGCCAACATAAAAAGGAACGCCTGCTGACGTCCCTTTTATTAAATATTATAAAGTTAAGGCCTTACGAATTAAACCTTGTAAGATGCGGCAGCCATGCGCCATATCCTGATGGTCAAAGGTCATCTCAGGGTCATGCAGACCGGGCTGCAGATTGCAGCCAAGACCTATAAAGCCGGTTTTCAGCTGCGGTTTATGCATAGCGTAAAAATTAAAATCTTCACCCACCGTTGTAGCCGCAGTATCAATAAGCCCTTCCGGCCCCAGTTCTTCCGTAATAACTTCTTTCGCAAGAGCAGCCATTGTACTATCAAAGCTGGAAGCAGGACAGGTGCCAACAATTTCTGCCGAAGCTTTAGCACCATAAACAGCCGCAGTTCCTGTTATAACATCCATAACCCGCTGCCGCAGCTGTTCCATTTCTTCGTTAGAGGTAGAACGCAGGTCAAAACCCATCTCTGCCTTAGCACAGATAGAGTTAAGCGAACCGCCGCCGGCCACAAAGCTGGTGGTCTTGACATTACCGCACAAAAGCGGATCTGTATGCAAGGCATTAACTGCTGCAACTATGGCAGCACCCACATCAATAGCATTAACGCCCAGATGCGGCTTGGAGCCGTGCGCAGGCACGCCTTCGACAACAGCACGTATTAACGTGCAGGCGGTCCACCGTACGGTTGCAATAGCCTTGCCGCCAGGAGCCATCTGACTGCTCATTAAATGCATACCGAACAGATAATCTACATCATCCAACACACCTGCATCAAGCAGACACAAAGCGCCCTTGCCAATCTCCTCTGCCGGCTGAAAGATAATCTTTACTTTACCGCAGGGAATTCCCTGCTTACTTAATTCTTCTGCAGCAGCAAGCACCATGGACATGTGCGCATCATGCCCGCAGGCATGAACACCGCGTTCACTGCCATCCGCCTGCTTAAACATCAGACAGTCCATATCAGAACGCAGCGCCGCCACAGGGCCTGGTTTGCCGCTGTCCAGCACACCGACAACTCCTGTTGCCGGCTTACCATCATGAACGCCTACATGCTCCTGTACGCTGTAGCCTGCTTCACGCAGCCGCTGTGCCAGAAATGCAGCCGTCTTTACCTCACAGAAAGCAGGCTCCGGCATAGCGTGCAGCTGCTGCCAGATTGCCTCAATACATTCTGTCAGCATTCTTTTCACTTCCTATTCCTTCCAGCCAATAGATACAGAGCCGGGGAAATGTTCTTTAATGAATTTAGCATTTTCCGGAGACTGGTAAACTTTTTTGAAGGTCTCCAAGCGCGGATCGTCCAGAGTAGCTTTACGTACTGCAACGATATTTACATAGAGAGAATCTGCTGTTTCACTGACAATAGCATCCTTAGCCGGATTAAGACCAGCTTCCAGCGCATAGGTGGTGTTGATAGCAGCGCAGTCCACATCATCCAAACTGCGGGGAATAGCTGCTGCTTCCAGCTCAATAAATTTGAAGTTATGCGGATTTTCGGTAATATCCTGCAAAGTAGTATCAATATTCTTAATGTCTTTTACTTTGATTAAGCCATTTTCCGCCAGCATCAAAATAGCGCGGCTGCCGTTGGACGGATCGTTAGGAATGGCAATAGTTGCACCATCAGGAATAGACTGACCCGGTTTAATCTTTTTGGAATAAACATTGATGGGGAACAGTGCTGTCGGGAAAGCGCTTACCAGATCAAAGCTGGGTTCTTTCTTTAAAGTTGCATCAAGGAAAGGTTTATGCTGATAGCAGTTAGCCCAGATATCTCCCTGAGCCAGCGCAGTATTAGGAGTTACAAAGTCGCTGAACTCAACAATTTCAATTTTCAAGCCCTCTTTGGCAGCAAGCTTCTGGACATTTTCCATAATCTCCGCATGGGGGCCGGGGTTAACGCCAACCTTAACCGGCTTGCTGTAATCAGGTTTTGCTTCTTTTTCGTCGCCGCCGCAGCCGCTCAGAGCAAAAATGCTCAGACACATAACAGCTGCAAACAGGATGCGCAGTAATTTATTCATCGTATCACTCTCCGTTATGCATTAAATACCTTGCCAGGATTCAAAATATTATTGGGATCCATAGCATGCTTGATAGAACGCATGATCTGCATTTCTACCGGGTTAGTGTAGGTTTCCATAGCAGGCAGTTTTTTAGCGCCAATACCATGTTCGCCGCTCAGACGACCACCCAGGCTGTAAACATAAGCATAAGCTTCTGCATGGAAGCGCTGCAGTTCATCTGCCCATTGTTCGTCGCTCATATCGCCTTTCAGAATCTGGAAATGCAGATTGCCGTCACCGGCATGAGCTAAAGTAAAGAGTTTAAAGCTGTAATTTTTAGAAACCTCAGTTAAATGTTCGATGCAGACTGCAATCTTATCTACCGGTACAACCAGGTCATCAGAAGTACTTACCTTGGACAGTACGCGAGTTGCTTCCAGGCAGTTGCGGCGAATCTTCCATACACGTTCGTCAGCTTCCAGTACATCGGTAGCACCGCTGGCAGTACAGATTTCATCCAGCTGTTCCATCTTCATATCCAGTTCATCTTCATTAAAGGTTTCCACAGTAACGATAACGTAGCTGCCGTCTTCATAATGCGGCAATTTGATTTCAGAATAATCGCTGGCTGCGCGTACGAAATTATTATCCATAAATTCTACACTGGTAGGATTGAGGCCAGCCTTAATCAGATTGGGAACTAGGTCAACTGCTTTGTTAACATCAGTAAAGATTGCCAAAATGTCAATCTTATACGGGCACAGCGGCAAAAGCTTTAAGGTTGCCTTAGTAATAATACCCAGTGTACCTTCGCTGCCCATAACCAGCTGTTCCAAGCAGTAACCGGTAGAGCATTTTTTCAGGCGGGAGCCGAGTTCTACAATCTCACCAGTCGGTGTTACCACTTCTACGGAATATACCTGATGACGGGTTGTGCCGTAACGCACCGCTTTATTGCCGCCGGCATTGGTAGCAATATTGCCGCCGATAAGGCAGCTTTCCGCACTGCAGGGATCGCCTGCATACAACAGGCCTGCTTCGTTGGCTTTTTGCTGAATTTCTACTGTACGGGCGCCTGCTTCTACTACCATATACATGGCATCTGCATTAAGCTCAATAATCTTGTCCATACGCTCCAAAAGCAGCACGATACCGCCGCAGACAGGCACAGCGCCGCAGGAAACACTGGTTCCGGCACTGCGGGGAGTTACCGGCACCAGATATTTATTGGCTATTTTCATTACCGCCGCAACTTCTTCTGTGCTGCCCGGCAATACTACAACTTCGGGCAGATGATGATAATGCGGGTCGGTTTCTTCATCAGTCTTATAGCGATCGAGGGTTTCCGCATCTACCTTCACATTTTCTGCTCCTACTGCTGCACGCAGCGCTTCCAGGACTTCCTCGGTTACAGGGTTATACTTTGTCATACTTCATTCAATCCTTTCTTCCTACAATTCTACCATGCTTCTAAGCATTAAATATCTTACCCGGGTTCAGAATCAGTTTAGGATCCCAGGCCAGCTTAACCTTACGCATAAGCTCAAGCTCACCTGCCGGAGTAAAGGCTTCCATATAGGCCAGTTTTTTTGCACCAATACCGTGCTCGCCAGCCAGGCGGCCGCCCTGGCTGTACGCGTAGCTGTATACTTCATTATGGAAGGCAGCTACATTGCTTTCCCATTCTTCATCGGACAAATCGCATTTGCAGAGTACAATATGCAGGTTGCCATCGCCGATATGCGCGTTGATTTTTACAGGGAAAGGATATTTTTCTCCAACTTTCATAATGTATTTAATAGTTTCGGCAATCTTATCTACCGGTACAACTACATCATCGGTCAAAGATACCAGACTGATTAAGCGGACAGATTCCTGACAGTTACGGCGCATGCTCCAGATGCGGTCGTCTGCTTCCAGCACGTCAATAGCTCCGGCTTCTTCACACAGCTCATCCAGTTTTTCCATTTTAAGATCCAGCTCATCTTCAGTAAAGGTTTCCACGGTAATGATAACATAGATGCCGTCTTCATAATGCGGCGCGCCTTTAAATTCAATGTAGTCTGCAGTGCCGCGCACATAGGAATTATCCATATATTCAATGCTGGTGGGGTTAAGACCGGCCTGCATAATCTTAGGCACTACATCAAGAGCTTTGACAGGATCATCAAATACTGCCAGCAAATCAAAACGATACGGCGGCAGCGGCTGCAGCTTTAAAGTAGCCTTGGTAATAATACCCAGCGTACCTTCACTGCCCATGATAAGCTGTTCCATGCAGTAACCGGTAGAGCATTTTTTCAGTCTTGCACCTACTTCGACAATTTCACCAGTCGGGGTAACTACTTCCAAGCTGTAAACCTGGTTACGGGTAACGCCATAACGTACTGCCTTATTGCCGCCTGCATTAGTAGCCAGGTTGCCGCCAATCTGACAGCTTTCCGCACTGCAGGGATCACCTGCATACAAAAAGCCTGCCGCATTAGCCTGTTTTTGAATATCAATAGTACGTACACCGGCTTCTACTACCATGTACATAGCCGTAGTATCCATTTCCAAAATCTTATTCATACGCTCCATCAGCAGCACAATACCGCCGCAGACAGGAATGGCACCATCCGCCAGACTGGTACCGCCGCCGCGTACAGTCACAGGCACATTATATTTGTTGCACAGCTTTACTACTGCAGCAACTTCTTCCGTACTGCCCGGCAGCACTACTGCCTCCGGCAGATGAAACATTCTGGCATCTGTTTCCTCGTCAGTCTTGTACTGGTCAAGCTTGTCAGCATCAGTGAGCACATATTCTGCCCCCAAAGCTTCCTGCAGCTCTGCCAGCATTTCTTGATTTAAAGAAGCATATTCTCTCATCTATTTTCCCACCTTATCCATATCTTCTATACTAATCTTGGGATTCACATATCTGGTCTTACTGTTTACTTTCTTGCGGCCAATGCGTACGGCACTTTGCGGACACCAGTGCAGACAGCCAAAGCAGGTAGCACAATTATTGCCAAAAACCGGCTTACCATCCTGCATGGTGATATTCTGCATCGGGCACACTCGTGCACAGATACCGCAGCCAACGCATTTGGTTGCATTCACCTGCAGCTTGTCTATCTGTAAAATACTGCGCATAAAAGCCCAGCCGATAGACGTACCGCCGTGTTCCCACAAAAAAGCATCACGGCAGCGGCTTGTATACTGCACCTGCTTGCTTAACTTTTGCTGCATATCAGCCAGTTTATCCTCTGCCGCAGTAAGCATCCTGCTGCGGACAAATTCCGGCACGGCAAAGAAATTATCCGGCATGGCAATATCCTGTGCATAATTCAGATTGATATTTTTTGCAGCCAGCAGCTGCCGCAGCTGTTTTAAAGCAAAACCGGCATTAGCGCCCATGGTCACCACAGCAAAACAATATTCAGGCGCAGCCTGCAGCTGTTTAAGGAACTCTGCTACCACTGGCGGCAAGGCGAAACAATATACAGGGCAGACAATACCCACTATTTCATCCTGCACTTTATAAGGATTGCGCAGATAAGCACCGATGGACTCCAGACGGCAATCACCAAAAACGCTTTGCGCTTTTTGCGCCGCATACAGGCTGTTGCCTGTACCGCTCAAGTAAAATATAACAGCCATAACATTCTCCCGTTATAAAAAAATCCTTCCTAATTATAATACAAAAAACAGCGTTTGTCTTGCCGGACTATGTAAAAAAGCAGCGCACAAGGCGCTGCTTAGCAAAAACTGTATTATATTTTACATTTATTATTTTATAGAGTACTGTCATGTACTGCCTTTGCATTACGAAAAACACAAAATGTCCTTATTATGCAGTATTAGAAGTTGCGCTGATAGCTGATACCAAAAATCTTAGCATAGTTATCATAGGTATGAGCACTCTTATAACCGTCGCTTTCATGGCCTGCAAAATCCAAACCGCCGATATCCATCCAGCCTAAAGTTACAGCAAGAGTCTGATCCTTGTCATGATATTGCGCACCGATGGAATAGGTACGACGATCACCGGTAGGAACAATAAAATCACCGCCATTATAAGGAATGGAAGATTCATCATAAGCAAAGCCTGCCATCAAGCTATATTTATCGCTGAGCTTATGTTCGACACCGATAGCATAACGCCAGCCGTCAGACCAGTTTTTATCATTAAAACTGCCTGGTATTAAACCTAAAATCGGATCATCAAAATAAATATTCAATGCATCATATGAACTCCAGCCAGTCCAGGTACCATTTACTTCTACACGGGTCTTGTCATCAAATTTATGATTATAACCGATACTCCAGCTATCCGGCAATGTTACCTCACCATAAGCACCAGTTTTCGTATTTAATGTTCCATAAGCATTAAAATCAGCTTCCATGGAATGCTTAATCTTACTACGGTAAACTACACCCATTTCGTTTTTCTCATCAAAAGCATAGTTAACAGCAGCATTCCATCCTAAAGCATAGCTTTCACCTTCTGTATGAGTAGCCCCTTTGAAATTACCTAATCTAGGATCTACAAAGCCAAGATCTAAATTCTTCTCCAAATCAAGGCTCACGTAGTTAATTTCCGCACCTACGGCTGCACTCCATTTTTTGTCAAATTTATGGGCATAGGTAGGAGTAACGCTCACACCAACCAGTTTAGAGAAAAATGCGTTAGTAGCTGCTGTAGAAGTTCTTTCAAATTCAGAAATCATGCCAAAGCGGGTATAAGCACCGATACCGAACCATTCTTTATCGTTAATCTGTTTAACATAATAACCGCCCGGCACCCAGGCTGCATGCACCACATTCTGACCTGGCTCGATACTTCCGTCCTTATTCTCCAAAGTATATTTACCATGAGGACTGATATAAACAGCACTCTGTTTGAAAGCTTCTCCTTCTACTTTAGTAATAGAGGCCGGATTGTAAGCAATATTAGCTGCGTCGCCTTCGGCAAACATGCGCGCACCGCCCATAGCTACGCCTTCTGCACTCCATTCATTAATAGCAAAGCCCTCTGCGCCTGCTGCCTGCGGCGCCAGAAGTACTGCTGCTGCACTTAAAGCAAGTAATTGTTTTTTCACGTATGTACGTCCTTTCAACGGGATTTAATTCAATATTGTATATTTTATCAGTTTTTCGAATTTTTCAAACAAAATCTTTTAATCAGCTGTTTAATAGCTAAAAAAGGACTGCCAAAGCAGTCCTTTTTCTCAGCGTTTCAGAACTACTTGCGGCAGTTCTTCCCACGGTGCATATTTAATTTTTGTGCAGGCCAGATATTTCTTATAGCGTGCCTCATCCTCCTGCTCGGCAGCAGCGACGGCAATGTCTGCTTTTCCCTGTTCATTAAGCGGATAGTGCTGCAAAGCTTCAGCTAAGAGTTCCGCTGCCTCTTGAAAATTACCGGCAGCAGCGGCGTTCTCTGCCAGGAATTTACCGGCAAAATAACGGTACGGATTAACGCCGCCGTTATCTTTTTCTGCTTCCAGCATTTTTCTTGCTTCCTGTTCAGCTTTATCGCCCTGCTCACTTTCACGCATAATTTCCAGACGACGGCACCAGATATCGCCTCTGGCTACGCCATGGAAGGGATGCTGAAAGCGGCGACAGTAACGATACGCTCTGTCCAAATAAATCAGCGGCGCATGAGATGTATGAGTCAGCTTCCAGACAATTTCTGCCACATCACGCAGACACAGCACCATGTGCTCCACATCACTGAGTCCGTATTCAGGAACGTTCTCTTCATCCGGTTTTTCTTTAATAACCGTACTCAGCACTTCCATCGCACCTTCAATATCGTCCAGCACCAGCAGCATGCGTCCTACAATACTGCGGCAGCGCCAGTCGTTCATATCACTTATCATTCCTGTCGGCACCGGCCACTGACAGGTTGCAACTTTATTGACATATTCATTCCATTGTTCCTGTTCCATAGTTTTCCTCCAACTAATTGATAATTATTACTAATTGAAGTATAGCATCATCCTATTAGTTAGTCAAGAAAACAAAAACCTGCCAGTAAAATCTACGGGTAGGTTACTACAGATTCAAGACATAAAAAAACACAGCCGCATAAACGGCTGTGTTTTTTCCGACTCTTTTATATTTAGGAACTACGTTCCTCAGCAGTTTTAATTATTTTCTGAAAATCAGTACAGGAATATGAGCATCATGTGCTACCTTGGAACTTACGCTGCCCAGCATAAGCTTACCTAATGAATTCATACTACGGCAGCCAATTACAATCAATGTACAGCCTTCTTCCTTAGCAGCCTTTACAATCTCATCAGACGGATATCCAAGTTTAGTTACATAACTTACGGAAACTCCCACATCTTTTAATATCTGCTTAGCATGCTCAATAGTTTCTTCGCCAACAGCTTTCAGCAGTTCATTAGTCTGTTCCACCATTTCCTCTTTAAACTGTGAAAGCACGGTAGCTTTTTTGCTAAACGGCTCCACTACATGTACAACACAAATTTCCGCAGCTAACTTACCAGCTAATCCTGCACCATATTTCAAAACATCTTCTGCCATTTCAGAACTGTCTACCGGAATCAAAACTTTCTCGCTCATAATAACACCTCCGCAGCCCTTAACTTGACGGGCTTCCTTTTTCTGCCTATTATTATAGCAGGACAGTTTCAATACTTAAAATACCGTTTTTATTTCTAATTATACTTTAAAGGTATGGTGTTTTTTATGAATTTACAACAAATGCGCTACTTTCTCACCGTCGCAGAAACAGGTAATATCACTGCGGCAGCTAATCTGCTGCATATGGCACAGCCTCCGCTCAGCCGTCAGATAAAACAGCTGGAGGAAGAACTGGAAACAGAGCTTTTTGACCGCAGCGGGCGACATTTACAGCTCACTGAAACAGGTGTACTGCTTGCGCACAGAGCAAGAGAAATACTCAACCTTACAGAACGCTCTCTGCAGGAAGTCCGCAGCGCCGGTCAAGGCATCAGCGGCACTTTATATATGGGCGCAGTATCTACTGCCAATTACATGCTGCTGCCCAACTTAATCAAAGAATTCAATAAACTTTATCCCAAGGTGCATTTCCAGCTTGTTACCGAAGCTACTACACGCATCACCGAATTATTGGAAAAAGGCATCCTGGAGCTTGGTATTGTCAGAATGCCTTTTAACAGTAACTTTTTTGACAGCTATAATCTGCCGGAAGAAAAACTGGTGGCCATTCTCAATACCGATTGCCACCCTCTGCCGCCGGATAAACATACTTTAACTATTGCGGAGCTTGCAGCCTATCCCTTACTGCTGCACAAAAAATATGAAAGCCTGATTACCAATGTTTTTCATAAGCATCACTGCCGTCCACAGTATTTCTGCCGCAGTAACGATACCATCCCTTTGCTGGGCTGGACCGAAGCAGGTCTTGGCGCTACTATTCTTCCCCAATCAGCAGCGATAGGCGAAGCTAAGTCCAAATTGGCTGTTTATGAAATAGAAGACAGTGAGCTTACTACAACCGGCGCACTGGTATGGCTGAAAAAACGCCGTCAATCTGCTGCAGCGGCGGCTTTTATCAAATTCTTTATTGAATATTTTTCAGCTTTAAATACCAAAGAAAAATAAAAAGGACTGCCGTCCAGCCGTAGCCTTGGGCAGTCATAAAATAAGGGAAAGCGTATTTAATTGCCGCGTACATATTCACGCGGAACTCTGGGACTGACGGCGCAGACAACCTCGTAGCAAATCGTATCCGTCCACTCAGCCACAAGCTCCATGGGCAGCTCACGTCCGCCAAAAACAAGTACCTCATCTCCTGTCTTCACATCAGGAATATCGGTAATATCCAGCATCGTCTGATCCATACATACCCTGCCGATAATCGGCGCTTTTTCACCGTTAATCAGCATATAACCTTTATTGGAAAGCCGCCTGCTGAGGCCATCTGCATAGCCAAGCGGCACTGTAGCAATAATGCTGGGACGCTGCAGGGTAAATGTGCGCCCATAACCGATGGTTTCACCGGCAGGCAGCTCTTTAATAAAAGCCACCTTTGTTTTAACTGTCATTACAGGCTCAAAATCCTTATAACAGTCTATCATATGCGCAGGATGCAAACCGTATAAGGTTATGCCCTGACGTACCATATCCAGCTGGTACTCCTGCAGCTCGGTCAGAGCCGCACTGTTGGCAATATGTCTGATAGGGATATGTATGCCTTCTGCCTCAATCAGACGCAACGCCTCCTGAAATCGGGAAAACTGATAAGCAGCATACTCCTTGTCATCAGCATCAGCCGTTGCAAAGTGAGAGAACACACCCTCAATATATATGCCCGGCAAAGATGCCGCCAGCTTGGCAAAACGTCCTGCATCCTTAACATGCAGACCTATACGGTGCATGCCTGTATCTATTTTTAAATGAATCTTTGCTTTGGTATGCTGGCGCAGAGCCGCTTCATTAAGCGCATACAGACGCTCTTCGTCAAATACCGCATGACTTATATCATATCTGACAACTATATCAGCCGTTTCTGTCTGCATAGTACCTAAAATCAGTATAGGGATATCTATGCCAGCATCACGCAATTTAACTGCTTCCTGCAGCAATGCAACTGCCAGAAAGTCCGCGCCGTTGCGGGCTGCTTCCTGCGCTACGCGCACAGCGCCGTGTCCGTAAGCATCAGCTTTAACTACGGCACATAATCTGGTTGTCGGTTTTAAATTAGCCTTTGCCACCTGGACGTTATGGGCTACCGCGTCCAAATTTATCTCTGCCCAGGCACCACGTTCAATATGCACAATCTTAACCTCCACCAGCCAATAAAAATAAACCGTCTACACTTTACTGCAGCGGCTTTTTTCTCGTATTCTCATGCTTTAGAAACCGTATTTTTAGGATATAGCTATTTAACAGATTTGTCAACGGTTTCTTTAGTATGTAAGCCGCATTGAGCAGCACGACTGCAACCGCTGCAGCCACTGCAGCAGCCGCTGTCACCGTACTTGCTGCCAAAATGGCTGCGCAGAGCCAAGATAACGGCTGCAACTATCACTGCACCGATAATATATTCCGCCATAATGCCTCCTAATCGTCAAAAACAGTGTTCTCTGTTTCCCAGCGTTTAAACTGACAATAACCCCATGGAGCATATAAGCCAAAGGTAATAGTAGTCAGCACCATAATAAACAGCCACTGGAAGAAAAAGCCGAGTCCTGTTCCTTCAAAGCGCAGCCTTCTGCCTTCAACATAAGTGTTGCGGCAAATCCAGCGCTGCTGAGCAGAATAGGCCCACGGAAAATACAAGCCAAAAGTAAGTACAGAAATCACTGTTGTCCAAATAAGCAGCCAAAAATAACCAAAGCCACTGCCTTTAAATTCAAATTGTTTATACATAATTTATACCTCACTGCTATGATTTATTCTACCTTAATCATATCCTATACTGATATAAATTACAAATGAAGTTTTTGTGAGAAAATATCTATTCAAAAGCATTATTAATATCTTTAATACCTGCATCTAAAAGCATATGAGCAAATTCTAATCCATCTATTAACCGTACTTTAGAATTATTATTTCCATTAAAATTAACAGCTGCTATTTTGGCTTCTTCACTAAAATCATCACAGGTAGATATAACCCAGGGAATATATGTATAATCTTCTAAATAACTTTTTTGGATATAATATTTACTTATTTGCTCAACCGCCCACGAAGAAGTAGTTCCTGTATGTTGCTTAGCCTGAACAAAAATAATGACACGCAAATTTTCAAAAACAGCTATAACATCTGCATCTGCATACTCTTCTTTATCTTTTTCATTTTTAGAGGGAATTTCAACTGTATCTGCTCCAATTTTTTCAAAATACCATTTTATCAATTTTTCAAATTGTACCGGACTAATTTTATTCTTAATAATTTCCAGCAATGCATTATCTACTAATTTAATGGTCTCTTCATAAATATTAATTGGTTGTTGAACTCTAAATCTTTCTAATGCTTCATCAACATTTTTTTGTACATTGTTAAGACTAACATTAATAGGAAAACTTTTTAGCTTTTTTAGTAAATCATTATCACAATATCCATTGCGCGGAATAGCTTCCTGTATAACTTTTTCAACCTTTATCAAAAATCCCAAATCTACCATGACATTGTTTTGATAAATATGCTTATCTTTCAATACAAATTTATCATTTGAAGAAAGTTTGCCATCCAATGCTTCATATACAGGCTGCCATTTTGAAACAATTTTATAAACAAAAAACTCCTTGCCAGATGGAATAATAACAATATCGCCAATATTAAATTCAAACAAAAAGTTGTACAAGCTATATCTTGATTTATATACTCTCCCCCACTTACAAGACATAAAATTTTCTATTGCTTTATACTTTTCTTCAATATTTATTCTCTTATCTTGCAATAAATTTATTAAATTATCCTCATCTAACATTTCGCTGAAGCCTATAGATAAAAATCCAAACTCTTGTAAAAGTGGATATGAAACTTCCGGTTGTTGAGAAATACGATGTAACCAATAATTGCACATAAATATATCTCCTATTTTATGTAAAAAGGCGCTGCCAAAAGCAGCGCCTTTTTATATTACTAGATTTTATTGCATTTTTTCTTTCAGCATTTTTTGAACCATGCCCGGGTTAGCTTTACCTTTGGATTTTTTCATAATTTGACCAACGAGGAAGCCGATAGCACGGTCTTTACCTGCTTTAAAGTCAGCAACAGACTGCGGATTTTCAGCAATGGTTTCTTCAACCAGTTTCAGAATTGCGCCTTCGTCGCTAACCTGTTCCAGACCAAGCTCTTTAACCAGAACGGACGGAGCTTTATCTTCTTTCAGCATTTCAGCAAATACTTTTTTAGCCAGCTTACTGGAAAGTACGCCGTCTTTAGTCAGGTTAACCAGTTCAGCAAGGTGAGCCGGAGTTACTTTAAATTCGCTGATGGTAATGCCTTCGTTGTTAAGATATGCAGAAACATCGCCCAGCATCCAGTTAGATACGCCTTTGCTGTCTTTAGCAGTCTTAACAGCTTCATCAAAGTATTCTGCCATAGCTTTGGTAGATACAATCAGAGAAGCATCATATTCCGGCAAACCGTGTTCTTTAACCAGACGTGCCTGACGCTGTGCCGGCAGTTCCGGCAGCTCGCTGCGTACACGTTCAATCCAAGCATCGTCAAGCTGTACGGGAACAAGGTCCGGTTCCGGGAAGTAGCGATAATCGTGAGCTTCTTCTTTGGAGCGCATGGACAGGGTAACGCCGTTAGCATCATCCCAGGTACGGGTCTCCTGTACAACATGACCGCCGTCTTCGAGAATCTCTTTCTGACGTTCAACTTCGTATTCAATGGCACGTACCAGTGCGCGGAAGGAGTTCAGGTTTTTGATTTCGGCACGGGTACCGAATTCTTTGGCACCTTCCGGCATAATGGAAATATTAGCGTCGCAACGCAGGCTGCCTTCCTGCATTTTGCAGTCGCAGACGTCAGTGTATTCCAAAATAGCTTTCAGGTTTTCCATGTAAGCACGTGCTTCTTCAGCGCTGCGCATATCAGGTTCGGAAACGATCTCGATAAGCGGTACGCCTGCACGGTTATAGTCTACTGCAGAAGAATCAGAGGTGCTGATGGTAGCGCCGCTGTGTACCAGTTTACCGGCATCTTCTTCCATGTGGATACGGGTAATACCGATACGTTTTTCTTCGCCGTCTACATTGATGTCGATATGACCATGTTCGCAGATAGGTTTATCAAATTGGGAAATCTGATAGTTTTTAGCCAGGTCAGGATAGAAGTAGTTTTTACGGTCAAACTTATTGAATTTCTTGATTTCGCAGTTCAGAGCAAGACCTGCGCGGATAGCAAATTCTACTACCTGTTTGTTCAGAACGGGCAGAGCACCGGGCATACCAAGGCATACCGGGCATACATGAGTATTAGGAGCACTGCCGAAAGCAGTGGAGCAGGAGCAGAATGCTTTAGATTTAGTTTTCAGTTCGGCATGGACTTCCAGACCGATTACAGTAATATATTTAGTCATTATTTGTTACCTCCCAGCGGTGCGAATACTTTATGATATTCGTTAGCCTGTTCAAAGGTATAAGCAGCACGGAGAATGGTTGCTTCATCCAACGGCTTGCCAATCAGCTGCATACCTACGGGCATACCATCTGCAAAGCCGCAGGGAACGGAAATACCCGGCAGACCTGCCATGTTAACAGGGATAGTGGTTACGTCCAGCAGATAGATGGACAGCGGGTCCATTTTGCCGTCGATAGGATAAGCAACAACAGGAGAAGTAGGAGTCAGGAGTACATCGCATTGTTTGAAAGCTTCTTCAAAGTCTTTGCGAATAAGGGTACGAACCTGCATTGCTTTTTTGTAGTAAGCGTCATAGTAACCGCTGCTAAGTACATAGGTACCCAACATGATACGGCGTTTTACCTCAGCGCCAAAACCTTCGGTACGGCTTAAAGTAGTCATTTCCGGTGCAGAGGTTGCAGCAGTGTTACGGTAACCATAACGTACGCCGTCAAAACGTGCCAGGTTTGCAGATGCTTCTGCCGGAGCAATGATGTAGTAAGTAATTACTGCATATTCAGTATGCGGCAGGGAAACTTCTACAATTTCAGCACCCATTGCTTCATATTGTTTTACAGCCTTGTCAATTTCAGCTTTAACTTTCGGGTCAAGGCCTTCACCGAAATATTCTTTCGGCAGACCGATGCGCAGACCTTTAACGTCAGCAACCAGAGCTTTGGTAAAGTCAGGTACTTTTACATCCAGAGAGGTAGAATCATGTTCATCTTTACCGCAGATGGTGTTGAGCACGATAGCTGCGTCAGTTACGTCTTTAGTAATAGGTCCAATCTGGTCCAGAGAAGAAGCGAATGCTACGCATCCATAACGGGATACACGGCCATAGGTCGGTTTAATACCTACGCAGCCGTTAAAGGAAGCCGGCTGACGGATAGAGCCGCCGGTATCACTGCCCAGAGTCCAGATTGCTTCACCTGCAGCAATAGCAGCAGCACTGCCGCCGGAAGAACCGCCGGGAACACGATCCAGATTCCAGGGATTATGAGTTGCACCAAAGAAAGAACTTTCAGTGGTAGAGCCCATAGCAAATTCATCCATATTGGTTTTGCCCAGGAAAATGGTCTCATCTGCACGCAGATTTTTGATAACATGCGCATCATAAATAGGAATGAGGTTGCTCAGCATTTTGGAAGAGCAGGTAGTGCGCAGTCCTTTAGTAGAAATATTATCTTTAATAGCACCCGGAACGCCTGCCAGCGGAGCAATTTCTTCGCCTGCGGCAATTTTAGCGTCAACTTTAGCAGCCTGTGCCAGAGCGTTTTCTTTATCCAGGGTTACATAAGCGTTTACTTTATCTTCAACTGCATCAATACGTTCATACAGCGCATTGGTGAGTTCTACAGAGCTTACTTCTTTATTAACGAGCTTTTCGTGGAGCTCGTGGGCAGTAAGTTTATATAATTCCACAATAGTGCCTCCTTCTTATTCGATTACGCGCGGTACTTTAAAGCCGCCGTTATGGACAGCCGGAGCGTTGCTCAGTGCTTCTTCGTGGGTAACGCCTTCTTTGGCAACATCCTCACGCAGTACGTTGCTTACCGGCAATACATGAGCAGTAGGCTCGATACCGGCAGTGTCGATTTTTTGCAGAATATCGGCATAGTTAAGAATCTGGTTGAACTGTTCCGTAAATTTTTCCATTTCGGTTTCGGGAACGGTCAAACGGGAAAGCTGTGCAATATACTTAACGTCATCAGCAGATACTTTCATTTTTTCACCATCCTATAAATCAATTAATGAATTTTACCAATAACCTGTTTTATTATACCACAAAAACACCCTCTGTGTACTAAATTTAACAAGTAAAGGCCGTCTTTTGCCGCTTTAACGCAGGCACAAAAAATTCACTTGCACCCCTTAAAGAAAACCCTATAATAAAAATAAAGGAGTGATTTACATGCAAAACATCAATGCTTTTGAACACGCTGAAATAATTTTAAAAACTTTATCTAAAGGAGCTTTTCTCAATACTGCCGCTGACGGCAAGCAAAATACCATGACTATCGGCTGGGGCTCGCTGGGCTTTATGTGGGGCAGCCCTGTTTTAACGGTCATGGTCCGTCAATCTCGCTATACCTATGAGCTCATTGAAAAAAATCCCTGTTTCACTGTCAGCATCCCTGTTAACGACGGCTTTGCCAAAGCACTTGGCTTATGCGGCACTAAATCCGGACGTGATATGGACAAATTTGCCGCTGCCGAATTGACTGCAGTTCCCGGTCAAACCGTAGATGTACCTGTTATTAAAGGCTGCGGCTTACATCTGGAATGCAAAATCGTAGACAAAAATACTATGCAGCCTGCTGCCTTTGACCAGGAGCTGGCGCAAAAATGGTACGCCAATAATGACTGGCACACCTATTATACCGGTATCATCACGGCAGCTTATTTGGAATAAATTCATTTTAACTAACGATTTTTTAAGGAGGGCTGCGTCATGAACTTTCGTATTCTGATTTATTTTCTGACTGTTGTCCGTGAGCGCAGCATTACCAAAGCCGCTGATATGCTGCATATCACCCAGCCTACTCTCAGCCGCCAGCTTATGCAGCTGGAAGAAGACCTGGGCGTCAAACTCTTTGACCGCAGTCAGCGCCGCTTTACGCTTACTCCGGCAGGCAGCTTTCTGGCGCAGCGCGCGTCAGATATAGTTGAACTTGTAGAAAAAACGGAGCATGATATCAAAGACCAGGAAACTAATTTAAGCGGTAATATCTGCTTCGGCGTCGGTGAAATTGCTTCTGTTAATCTGCTGGCAGAAATCATCAGCGCCTTTCAGGCTAAATATCCCAATGTTACTTTTGAATTATTTACCGGTACTACGGATATCATCCATCAGAAAACAGAAAAAGGGCTTATTGATATTGCTCTGCTGCAGGAGCCTATCGACATGCTCAATTATAATTTTCTTACTCTGCCCTGTCAGGAGGAACTTGGCATTCTGATGCGTGCAGATGCCGACTTAGCAGCTAAAGCAGAAGTTACTGCCAAAGATTTGGAAAATCGTTCTCTGCTTTTGCCAACACGCTTACAGCTCCACAGCCTTATTCTTAACTGGCTGAGCGGTAATATTTCCAAAATCAAGCTTATCGGCACCTGCAATCTGCTTGGCAATACCTTTCCGCTGATTGAGCATACTGGCTGCTATGCTATTACGGTTAAACCATCCATAGCTAATCCTAACAAATTTACTTTCAGACCTTTACAGCCTCCTATCAGTACCAAGGTCTTTCTTGCCTGGCGCAGCAGTGCTACCACAAGCATTACCGTAGAAAAATTTATCGAGTTTGCAAAATGCTTTTTAGGCATAAAAGAAGCTGTAAAATAGGTATTAGACTTTAAAATTGCATATTTCTATAATTAAGGCATACAGATAATCTGTATGCCTTTTATTTTGCTTAATGATATAATAGGCAGCGTGTAAAATTTTACAAAATATTGATTAAGGCAGGTACCTGAAATGAAAAAGCTTCTTACTACATTCTTACTTCTTTGCAGTTTTACCAGTATAGCAACAGCTGAAATTCCCTATCTGGATAAAGTCCAGCCAGCATACCAGCAGGCAGCAGAAACATTTGTCTTTAACTTCACTTCTGATGCAGAACTTGCCGCTGCCGCAGATATGCAGCAGTCTACCGCAGCAGGCAGGGAAATAATCGTTATTCCGGCTGTCAACGATATACCTGCATTAACCATGTATATTTATCGTCCGCAGCAGCAAACAGCTTCTCTGCAGCCTGCAATTTATTATACTCATGGCGGCGGTTTTCTCTTCCGTAAAGAACTTGATTTTACTGACCGTTACCAGCAATTAGCAGATAATACCGGAGCGATAGTAGTTACTCCTCGCTACCGTCTGTCTACGGAAGCACCTTTCCCTGCTGCTCTTCAAGATGCCTACGCCGGACTTTGTTATCTGAAACAAAGCGCTGCCCAGCTGAAAATTGACGACAGCAGGATTATGCTGATGGGCGGCAGTGCTGGCGGAGGCTTGGCAGCAAGCCTAGCTCTGTATAATCGCGACCATGCGAATATCCCTTTATGCGGCCAGATACTTATTTATCCCATGCTTGATTATCGCACAGCCACTTATAAGTCTCCCTATAACAGCATCAGCACCGGTCATATCGGCTGGAACAGACCTACTAACGCTTTTGCCTGGAAAAAGCTACGCGGCAACCAAAAAATAAGCAAAAACATGCTGCAGTATTTTTCTCCTGCCGTAGCCAATAATCTGAGTGGCCTGCCGCCTGCTCTAATTTACGTAGGCGGACTGGATTTATTCGTTAATGAAGATATTGCATACGCCAACAAACTCATTGAAGCAGGCAACGATACCACCTTATATGTAGTACCAGGCCTTTATCATGCTTTTGATATAGCAGTGCCGCAGGCTCAGGCCACCCAGGAGTTTTGGCAGCGCGTTTACGAAGCTTCCCGTCATATGCTGACAGATAAAAAATAAAATTTATACAATATTGAAATATAACCATATCGACAGAAAAGGATGGTAATATGCACGCAAAACTCTTTAAATTGCAGCGTCTGCTTGGCTATTTCTTAGGCTTTCTGCTGTTTTATGAACCTTTTATGTTCTTTAACAGCTTTTTTGCTCAGTTTTTTCCAGCCACCGGATTTTATTCGCTGCACGTACCATGTGCACGTATCCCCATAGCTCATCTCATTACGGGTGACTTTACCGCTGACGCTCCTGCTTCTCTCCTTTTTTGTCTGCTGCTGGCAATAGTTTCATTTTGGTTTGGCCCGCTGTTTTGCGGTCGCCTGTGTCCTGCCGGAGCTTTCAGTGAATTTTTAGGCAGTCTTTTGCCGGAAAAATATCAAATAGACTGGAATGAATATGTTCCTGTCACCACACTGCGGTATGGGTTTTTATCCGGTTTTCTGCTTATAACCTTCCTAGGATTAACTTATCCCTGCGTCTATTGTAATTACTATGCCTTTGAATTATTTGTCCTTAGCATAGCCAGCGGCCAGCTGTTGCTCACTTCCATGTCTCTGCTGGCAGTATTTCTAATCTCAAACATAGTCCTAGGTCTGTTTACTAAAGGCGGCCGTGGTTACTGCAATTTTCTTTGCCCTGTAGGAGCAGTAAGCTCTCTTTTGCATAATATCGGTCAGCTGCTGCCCGGACCATTTAGAATGACAGTAAATAAAAACGCCTGCATCAGCTGTGGTAAATGTGCTCGCAACTGTCCCATGCGTACAATCAGCATTCAAAATGGCAAAGCTGTTATTGATACCAACCGCTGCATTGTCTGCGGCTGCTGCCAGGCACAATGCCCTGCGCAGGCTATCCGCTATAAAAGTAATATTATAAAGGAGCAGTAATCTATGAATACACAAAAGTTGCTTTACAGCGGCGGTGCCATCGGAACCATTATTTTGCCCCAGTTATTAGCTCTTCAGAGCTTTCTCCCTGCTTTATCTAATAAAGTTTCTCTGACTGGCTGTACAGGAAGCTGCGGTAACTGCAGCAGTTCCTGTATCGGCGTAATCACGCCCATGCTTTTTCTGAGTTACTGTGCCTGCCGTGGCAAAAAACACTAACTCATTTTATATCCAAGGAGGTATTTATTATGTTTGGACTTGGTCTACCAGAACTTCTTCTCATTCTCGTTATTGGTTTAATCTTTTTTGGTCCCGGCAAACTGCCTGATGTCGGCAAGGCTTTAGGACGCAGCATGCATGAATTTAAACAGGCGGTCAATGCTGCCGATCCTAAGCAACCTGTAGCTGACGACAAAGCTTTAAGCTCCGGCGAGCAAAATGCTGCTTCCTAATCTGACTCAGGGACCGCCTGACAAAGATATGCCGCTTGCCAGCCATCTGCAGGAACTGCGCAGCTGTATTTTAAAAAGTCTTGCAGCTCTGTTAACAGGCAGTGCTGTCAGCCTGTTTTTTATACAGGATATCGTACGGCTTCTGACATCAGCTGCAGGAAAGCTGTATTACATGAAACCGGCAGAAGCTTTTGTTATCTACATGAAACTCACTGTTTTCTGCGGACTGATACTGGCACTTCCTTTCATTCTCCAGCAGATTTATCGCTTTATCAGCCCTGCATTAACTTCTAAAGAGCGTCAGTTTCTACTGCTGGCAATACCGGTAATGCTGCTTTTGGGCGGCGGCGGTATGGTCTTTGCCTATCTCTTTGTTTTTCCGCGCGGGCTGTACTTTTTTCTCAGCTTTGCCGGTGATAAAATAACGCCGCTGCTTTCTTTAGAAAGCTATCTCAACTTTTTACTGATGCTGACAGCTCCCTTTGCCTTTATCTTCAATATCCCCATAGGCATTCTGTTCTTAGGACGCTGCGGTATTATCAGTACTGCTGCACTTACACATTACCGCAAGCATGTCATCCTCGCCTCATTTATCCTGGCTGCAGTTATCACTCCCACGCCGGATATTATCACTCAATGCCTGCTTGCTGTGCCTATGG